>Ga0256317_1000080_pt1 | contig 8974 bp, 13 predicted proteins | sample LawtaT_4_FD_183801 | JGI IMG/M metagenome (GOLD analysis project Ga0256317, IMG submission 183801) | Metatranscriptome of freshwater microbial communities from St. Lawrence River, New York, United States - Law_Atlam_RepB_8h (Metagenome... | ecosystem: Environmental > Aquatic > Freshwater > River ... | reverse complement strand
TATTGAACTTTTAAAAGAGGCCATCCTCCAACTAGTTGTCGCAAAGCAGTCAGCTGAAACCGAAATATTTGAATAAAACCCCCTTAACTATTAAATAGAATAAATTTATGGCAAAAACCCCCGGGCAAAATAATAACCAAGGAGAAGGACCTCCTGATCTAGACGAGCTTTTGAGTGATTTAAAAAAGAAAATAGGTCGTATTTTTGGTAAACAAGAAACAGACCAAAAAACGTCTAAGCCTAGCGGAGGCAATCCGACACCCAATTCAACGAGCGATCAACTTCCTATTGTCCCCATTCTACTGATTGTAGTATTGATTTGGGTAGCTACAGGCTTTTATATCGTAGACCAAGGTTCACGTGGTGTTGTTTTAAGGTTCGGTAAAAATACAGAAGTGACTATGCCAGGACCGCGCTGGCATATTCCATTTCCGATCGAGTCAGCTGAGGTGGTTAACCTTGAACAAGTGCGCACCATTGAAGTAGGTTACCGTTCCGCTGGTGATGCTGATGCTAGATCAAAAGAAGTGAGAGAGTCATTAATGTTAACGGATGATGAAAATATTATTGACCTCCAATTTGCCGTGCAATACAACTTAAAATCAGTTGAAGATTTTTTATTTAATAATCGTTCAGCAGAATCTTCAGTGAGAGGTGCTGCTGAAACTGCTATTCGTGAAATCGTCGGTAAAAGCAAAATGGATTTTGCATTATATGAAGGTCGCGAAGAGATTGCTGTCAAAGCCAAAAAACTCATGCAAGAAATTTTGGATCGATACAATACGGGGATCAATGTGACAAGTGTCACCATGCAAAATGCGCAGCCGCCAGAGCAGGTTCAAGCTTCATTTGATGATGCTGTTAAAGCTAAGCAAGACTTAGAGCGACAAAAAAATGAAGGTCAAGCTTATGCCAATGACATCATCCCAAAAGCTAAAGGTACAGCTTCAAGACTTACCGCCGAAGCGCAAGGCTATCGTTTAAAAGTTGAAAATGAGGCGAAGGGTAACGCGAGTCGTTTTGAACAAATATTAACGCAATATAATCGGGCACCCGAAGTTATGCGTGATCGACTTTATATCGAAGCACAAGAGCAAATATTATCTAACGTTTCTAAAGTATTTATCGATCAAAAAAATTCAAATAATTTGCTCTATTTGCCTTTAGATAAACTGATTCAGCAAGCAACACCAGAAGCATTATCACCGAGGGTAGATGTCACACCTCAAGTAGATATGAATCAGTCTTCGATGCAAAACTTAGAACGAACGCGAGATGCATTTAAATCAAGAGATCGGGAAACGAGATAAATAATATGAGAAATATTACATACCTATTAGTGAGTTTTTTAGCAGGCATCGTGATTTTAGCAATGTCTACTTTTACAGTTGATCAAAGAGAATACGCCATTGTATTTCGCTTAGGTGAAATCATATCCATCAAAAAAGAACCAGGACTTTATTTCAAAACACCGCTTATTGAAAATGTGCGTTTTTTTGATAATCGAATTTTGACACTTAACTACCAAGAGCCTGATCGTTTTATTACGAGCGAAAAGAAAAATGTACTTGTAGATTCATTCATTAAATGGAAAATTGTCGATCCTGCAAAATACTATGTTTCTGTGAATGGTGATGAAGTTCAAGCTGAGAGAAGAATTTCTCAAACAGTGAATGATGGATTGCGCGCAGAATTTGGTAAAAGGACTATTCATGATGTCGTATCAGGCGAACGTGGAGAAATTATGCAAATTCTCACAGATCGTGCTGATCGAGATTTGCGTTCGCTGGGTATTCAAATTTTAGATGTGCGCTTAAGGCGAGTGGACCTTCCTAAAGAGGTGAGTGAATCCGTTTATCAACGTATGAATGCTGAGCGTAACTCTGTTGCCAATGAATTGCGCTCACAAGGTTTTGCAGCGTCAGAAAAAATTCGTGCCGATGCAGAGAAGCAACGTGATGTCATCATTGCTGAAGCCTACAAGGAAGCACAGAAAGTAAAGGGTGATGGAGATGCAAAAGCCTCAGAAATCTACGCTAATGCCTATGCTAAGAATCCTGAATTTTATGCTTTTTACCGAAGTATTGAAGCTTACAAAAAGAGCTTTAAAGATAAAGCAGATGTGTTGGTCTTAGACCCAACTTCAGATTTTTTAAAGTACATGCGCAGCTCTAAAAAGAAAAAAGACTAGCCATGAAAAATTGGCTTTTTTCATCCTTTGGCCTAATGTTGATACTAGAAGGACTCATGCCCTTATTTTTTCCAGAAGGTTGGCGTGAAACTTTTAGAAAGCTAATTAAAATGAAATCTGGCCAGATTCGCTTTATGGGTTTGATATCTTTTTTATTAGGATTAATTATTTTATTATTAGGTCGCTAATTGATGAATCAATGGACGCTCCCAGATTACGTTGAAGATATGCTTCCTGATGAAGCAGTCTATCTTGAGTCATTAAGACGCTCTATTATTGATCTCTATCAAGCCCATGGTTATTTTTATGTCATTCCTCCTATGCTGGAATACATTGAATCTTTAAATGGCAATGGCCAGGACATGGATCTGGATACATTTAAAGTGGTCGATCAGTTAACAGGAAGACTTATGGGTGTTCGTGCTGATATCACACCTCAGGTCGCTCGCATCGATGCACACCTTATTCAAAATGATGAAGTCACAAGATTATCTTACGCAGGCTCGGTTTTAAGAACGAAGCCAGCCAGCTTTTTACAGTCAAGAGAGCCGTTCCAAATTGGGGCTGAGCTCTATGGATTCAAAGGCATTGAAGCTGACCTTGAAATTCAAACACTTCTGATTAAAACACTCAGTACTATCGGTATTCAAAACCCAGTATTTGATTTTAATCATCTTGATATTTTTACGTCCTTAATTGCATCATCCAATATGGCACGTGACCAACTTGATCGTTTGTATCAAGCGATGCAGAAAAAAGATAAATCAGAAGTGATTGATCTTACCAAATCTATAGACAAAAAAAATCGTGATGCATTAATTGCATTAGTAAGCCTTTATGGTGATGCCAATATTTTAAAAGAAGCTGAAAAAGTATTGCCGCAAGATAAGGCTATTAAAAGTGCGCTGCAATTTTTGAATGAAATTGATAAGGCTTTAAAAAACAATCAGATTAAAGTGTCCTATGACTTAAGTGACATTCGTGGCTACCAATATCATAATGGTTTGGTATTTTCAGTGTATGCAGATCAATGCTATTCGCCTATTGCATTAGGTGGGCGCTATGACAATATTGGCGCATCATTTGGACGTAACCGTCCAGCCACAGGTTTCACGATGGATTTGAAAAATATCGTCACTTTATTTCCTAATGGTAAAAAAGCAAAAGCCATTTTAGCTCCCCAAGGTAGCGATAGCGGATTACAAAATGCGATTGAGTCATTGCGTCAACAAGGCGTAATTGTTGCGATTGATTTATTTGGCCATATGAATGCGATACAGAATAATTGTGATCGCCTATTGACTCATGATGCTAGCAAAGCGTGGAAAGTTAAAACGGTTTAATTGAAGATGGCAAAAAATTTAGTAGTTATTGGGACACAATGGGGCGATGAAGGTAAAGGTAAAATTGTCGATTGGTTAACAGATCACGCAGAAGGCGTTGTTCGCTTTCAGGGTGGACATAATGCAGGTCATACCTTAGTGATTGGCCAAGGCCCAAACCAAAAAGAATATAAACTTAATTTAGTCCCTTCAGGCATTATTCGTAAAAACGTAGATTGCTTCATTGGCAATGGTGTCGTGCTTGATATTGAGCATTTGCTTCACGAAATTAAAACACTTGAAGCTGATGGTATTGAAGTCAAAAGTCGTTTATTTGTAAGTCCAGGCTGCCCTTTAATTTTAAAGCATCACGTAGCACTTGACCAAGGTCGAGAAGCCATGCGTGAAGCTAAAATTGGTACCACAGGTAAAGGTATTGGCCCGGCTTATGAAGACAAGGTGGCTCGTCGATCGCTCCGCGTTTACGATTTGCTTAATCCAGATAATTTTAAAAATAAACTTGTAGAAGTCATGGATTACCACAACTTTGTTTTGCAACATTACTTAAAAAAAGTTCCGATTGATGTCAGTGAGCAGTTTGATCTTTCGATGTCGCATGCAGAAAAAATAAAACCATATCTTGCTGATGTTTCACAAAAACTTTATGAAGCAAATGCTAAAAATAAGAATTTACTATTCGAAGGTGCGCAAGGTTCACTGCTAGACATTGATCATGGGACTTACCCTTATGTCACATCATCCAATTGTGTATCAGGCCAGGCAGCAGCAGGTGCTGGCGTGGGTCCACATATGTTGCATTATATTTTAGGCATTACAAAAGCTTATACGACGCGTGTCGGTGGCGGTCCTTTTCCGAGTGAGCTTGATATTGAAACCCAAGGGACACCTGGATATCAAATGTCAACAAAAGGAAAAGAAATTGGTACGGTGACTAAAAGAAAAAGGCGTTGTGGTTGGTTTGATGCAGCTGCATTAAAACGCTCTGCTATGATTAATAGCCTTACGGGTTTATGTATTACGAAACTTGATGTTCTAGACGGCATTAAAAAAATTGGTATATGTGTAGGCTATGAATTAGACGGTAAAAAAAATTGATCTTCTTCCTTTAGGTTCAGATCAGGTGGAGCGTTGTAAACCTATTTTTATTGAAGTGGATGGTTGGGATGAAAGCACCTTCGGTATTAAATTGATGAATGATCTTCCTAAAAATGCGCAGCTTTACCTCAAGACATTAGAAAAATTATGCGAAGTGCCTATTCATGTCGTATCGACTGGTCCTGAGCGTGACGAAACGATCGTCCTTAAACATCCCTTCGAGTAATAACTTATGACAGATACGCGTATCCAACCTGTCAGTACGATTATTTCAGCCAAATGGATTTGTCCTGTTAGACCACACAATACAGTGCTCGAGGATCATTCGATCATTATTGATGAGGATCGAATGATCGATATTGTTGAGACAAAAAAAAGTAGCTTCACTTTATCAGAGCAATCAACACTTTCAGTTGCATCACCATATTGTTACCCCTGGTCTTATTAATGCACATACGCATGCTGCTATGAATTTATTTCGAGGTTTTGCAGACGATCAGCCACTTCATACATGGCTTAATGACTCTATTTGGCCGCTTGAAAAAAAATGGGTCACACCGGATTTTGTTCATGATGGCACATTGATTGCGTGCGCTGAAATGCTAAAAAGTGGTGTGACTACGTTTAATGAAATGTACTTTTATCCTGAAGCAGCATCGCGCGCTATTAAACAAAGTGGTATGCGAGCTAACATCGGTCTTTTTGTGATGGATTATCCCTCTAATTACGCAAATGATGGAGAGGATTATCTAATGAAAGGACTTGAAGCCAGAGATGGTTGGCGTGATGAAAGTCGAATTACATCAAGCTTAGCCCCGCATGCACCATACTCAGTCTCAGATAAAACCTTAAATCAAGTTTTAACTTATGCTAACCAACTCAATCTCACTATTCATATGCATATCCATGAAACAGAAAATGAAATTAGTGAGAGCCTAAAACAATATCAAATAAGACCCATTGAGAGACTCAATCGTCTTGGTATCATAAGCCCACAATTTATGGCAGTACATGCTGTTTATTTGAACGATGAAGATTTAAGCACACTTTCAAAAGAGTCTGCATCGGTCATTCATTGCCCGACATCGAATTTAAAATTAGGGAGTGGTATCGCTAATATTGAAGCGTTACAAAAAAACCATATTAATGTATGTATTGGTACAGATGGAAGTGCAAGTAATAATAAGCAAGACGTATTGCATGATATGCAATTAGCATCTTTGCTTGCTAAAGGCATGACAAAGAACCCTGCGATCCTTGATGCTAAAATATCTTTAGACATGGTCACTATTAATGCTGCAAAAGCACTTGGGCTTGAGGATTGTATTGGGTCGATTGAAAAAGGAAAGTTTGCAGATTTAACGGTATTTAATATGGATCACTTATCTACATTACCTATGTTCGACCCTATGAGTCATCTAGTTTATGCAACCACGCGAGAAGAGGTCAGTCATGTGTGGGTGAATGGTTTATTGCAGTATGAAGAAGGACACTTAACATCCATTGATATTCAATCATGTAAGGATATAGCGCTCAGATGGCAACTCAAGCTAAAACAAAACATATAAACGTTTCGGAAGAAGAAATCGCTAAATTTAATGAGCTCGCTCACAAATGGTGGGATAAAACGAGTGAATTTAAACCACTTCACGATATCAATCCTCTCCGTCTTAATTTTATCCATGAAAAAATTAATTTAAAGGATAAAAAAGTGCTCGATGTAGGTTGCGGAGGGGGCATTCTTTCTGAATCTATGGCAAATTTGGGTGCGGATGTCACAGGAATTGATATGGGTGAGAAAGTGATCAACATTGCAAAACTCCATGCACTGCAAACAAAGATAGATATTAATTATCAATGCACTTCTCTAGAAGCTTTTACTTCAAAACATAAGCCTATTTTTGATGTGATTACATGTATGGAAATGCTAGAGCATGTGCCAGAACCTTCAGCTGTTGTGGCATTATGCGCGAAACTTTTAAAACCAGGCGGCACACTTTTTATGTCGACCATTAATCGCAATATAAAGGCTTATTTATTTGCAGTGATTGGTGCTGAATATATTCTGAATTTATTACCACGCGGCACACATGATTACGAAAAATTTATTAAACCCTCTGAACTCATTTCCTGGTGTCGGCAAGAAGATCTAGCGGTTGTTACCTTAAAAGGTATGACTTATAACCCAATCACAGATGTGTATAAATTGGGCGATGATGTTTCGGTTAATTATCTTCTTGAAGTCACAAAAGATTAATGATGAAAGCTGTTCTTTTTGATTTAGATGGTACTTTGATTGATAGTGCACCGCAACTTGTAGGAGCGCTTAATCAATTAAGAAAACAGTATGATTTACCCCCCATTCCTTTTTTAGTAGGACGACCTTTTGCTTCACATGGTGCGGCAGGTTTACTGAAAGCTGGGTTTAACATGGATAAAAACGATCCTCTTTTTGATGCGCGTGTTCAAGAATTCTTAGATATCTATAAAGAAGTATTTAATCAAAATATGCAATGCATGGAAGGTATTGAAGAATTGATTAATACTTTAAACCTTAGAAAAATTTCCTGGGGTATTGTGACGAATAAAGCTAGGAAGTATGCGCAGCCAATTGTATCTTCTCATCCGCTTTTAAAACATACATCATGTCTTATTGCAGGAGATGACGTTAAGTTACCAAAACCTTCACCCGAAGGTCTTATGAAAGCCTCACAGCTTCTTTCAATAAAACCATCTGACATTATTTATTTAGGTGATGATAAGCGTGATGTTATGGCAGCAAACGATGCAAGCATGGTTAGTATGGCGGCGCGATACGGATATTTAGAAGCAGGGGATGATGCAAAATCCTGGGGCGCTCAACATATCATTGATAAGCCATCTGATCTTTTAACTTATCTCAGTCTTTAATTATTTTACGTTCAATCATAGCTTGGGCAAGCGTCCCGCTATCTACATATTCAATTTCACCACCCATAGGTAAGCCTCTTGCTATTCGACTTAATCGAATACCGCGCGCTTTAAGAAGTTCAGTAACATAATGGGCAGTAGCATCTCCGCTCACCGTAAAATTATTCGCTAAGATCACTTCTTTAACGATTCCAGCATCAAGACGTTTTAAAAGTCTGTCTAAATGGATATCTTTCGGACCAATACCATCTAAAGGCGAGAGTTTACCCATTAAAATAAAATACATGCCGTTATAAGAGTGCGTTTGTTCTAACATCATAAGATCACTTGGCATTTCGATCACACAAAGAATTGAGGCGTCTCGATCTTTGGATGAGCAAAGTGAGCAAATTACTTCTTCAGAAAAGTTATTGCAATAGGAGCAATGTCCAACTAATTCGATTGCGTTAGCAATAGCGCTTGAGAGTTGCGCTGCACCTTTTCTATTGTGCTGCAGAAGATGGTAAGCCATACGCAGAGCTGATTTAGGGCCAATCCCAGGTAAGCACCTTAGTGCATCGACAAGCTGTTCGAGTGCTTCAGTATTTTTCATGCAATCAAGTTAGAAAGGTAATTTCATACCAGGAGGCAACATATTGCCCATCTTGGCATTAGTGGTTTGTTCAATTTTTTGTAATGCATCTTTAAAAGCTACAATGAGAAGGTCTTCTAACATTTCATGATCATTCATGACAGATGGATCGATCGATATTTTTTTAATTTGATGTTTGCAAGAAATAGCAATTTTAACAAGGCCATTACTTGCTAAGCCTTCTACATCAATAAGCCCAAGTTCATCTTGTGCTTTTTGCATATTAGCCTGCATCATTTGTGCTTGTTTCATTAAGTTACCCATGCCGCCCTTCATCATACGATGACTCCTTATGTAGTTTGATTAGGTTTAATGCTCGATGGAATAATTTCAGCATTAAATTCAGTAAGTAGTGATTTTACGAATTGATCTTGAAGAATAGAATTCTCAGTATCCTTCATAATAATTGATCGTTCTTCTTGCTTTTGTTTGAGCGGCGAATTATTTGCACCTTTTTGTAAGATCACAAGTTTAATTCGTTGACTAAAGTGATCAGACAAGCTCAATTCTAATTTTTTTTGGTAGGTTTCATTGAGCAGATGCTTGTGCTCATCCGCAATCGACAAGATTATTTCGTTATTTTTAAAACTGACCAGTTCAGACTGCTGGGCAAGCGCTTTGACTAAGCCTAGTTTTAGCTGGTCAACAAGCTCACGCCAATTACCATTGAATGCAGGTATTTCTTTTAAAATGCTTTCATCAACCTCAAGATCTACTTCAATTTTTTTTTTTAATTTCAGAGGCTTCAGAGGATACGTCGTTTGACTTTACGATAGTTTCTATTTTGTTTGTGCTATTCACTGG
>Ga0256317_1000078_pt1 | contig 9083 bp, 13 predicted proteins | sample LawtaT_4_FD_183801 | JGI IMG/M metagenome (GOLD analysis project Ga0256317, IMG submission 183801) | Metatranscriptome of freshwater microbial communities from St. Lawrence River, New York, United States - Law_Atlam_RepB_8h (Metagenome... | ecosystem: Environmental > Aquatic > Freshwater > River ... | reverse complement strand
TTCATGGATGAGGATACTATCATAACAAAAAACAAAACTGAGAGAGTTTTATCTTTTTTACAGAACAGAGACGCTGATATAGTTAAAGCACATTTCGGTATCGGTAGAGAAGAACCCCTTGAAGTTGCCGAGATAGCAGAACTTTTCGGTCTTTCTACTACAAGAATAAACCAAATCTTGAGAAGCTCTCTAAAAGCTATGAGAGTCATGCACAATTCACTTCCCGAAGTTAAAGTAGAAAAAGTTGAGATTGTCTCAGCTGTCTATGGAGATAGAGAAGATACAGTAGATGTTACAGATAAAGTCAATGATCTTTACATGGCTGATGAGAATGTAAAAGTTTCAAATCGTCTAGGTGGAGACCCTTGTCCAGGTATCAAGAAAACTATGAAAGTTCAATACATCCAGAACGATGAATTGATGACTAAAGTGTTCTCAGAAGGTTCCGTACTAAAATTTTAAGAATGAAATTAAACCTTGTCATAGATGCTAGTGGCATCTTTTACCGAACTCTTTTCACTGTGGGAAACTACGGTGCTAAGAAAGGACAAAAACTCCTTGACGACAGAAAGAGTCAAGGAGTTTTTATGAGAAAGCTTGCAACTGACTTCTCTTCTCTTGTGAGAGGATTGGATGAAAATTGTAGAGTGATCATTTGCATGGATTCTTCTTCGTGGAGAAAATCTGTGGAGATAGAAGATGGAGGCTACAAGAGCTCTAGGAAAGAAAAGAAAGAAGAGTCTCCAGTTAACTGGACAGCTTTCTTTGAACTGACTGATAATTTTTGCAAGATACTATCTCAAAAAGGATATGTGGTCTCTAGAGTACCTGGAGCTGAAGCTGATGATCTTCTTTTCTTCTGGTCTAGAAGATTGAACAGTATGAAAGAGAATGTGGTGCTTATCACTGGAGACAGAGATCTTTTGCAATGTCTAGGTAAACATGATAATGGTTCATGGACAATCGCTCTTGACCCTGTTCTCAACAGAAAGAAAATATCACTGACTCAAGAAACTTTAGATTACAGGTTGGAAGAGAACTCTTCTGCAGATATTTTCAACCCTGATTCATGGAGCACTCCTTCAGACGTTTTGGACAAGATAGTTAAAACTCATGAACTCAACATAGTTGACACCAGAAAATTAACTGTCATGAAAGTTATCATGGGAGACGGTGGAGATGATGTTCCCTCTGCAGTTTCATGGAGAGACAAAAAAGATCCTGAGAAGATCAGGACTATGACAGAAAGTAACTACTCTAAGATAATTGCTGCTTACCCCGAGATAGAAAATTCTAGCTGGAAAGAGGTTAGCGAAGGAAAATTTGTGGAAGAAATTTCTTCTGTCATGTCTTCCTTGAAAAAGATTGATGTTGATAGAGATGTAGTGAAAAACAATTTAGCTCGTAATGCTAAATTAGTAATTCTTTCTAACGAAACTATACCTTCTCAAATATTTGACAATTTCACAAGTCTCCATACAGAAGTTCCAGATATTTTACCTGTGACCTCTAGAGACGGAATCTTAGATGGCTCTGAATGGTGGACATCTGATAAAACAGACTTTGTTCCAAAATCTTTTGACTTATTTGGAGGTGAGTAATGAGCAGTTGGAGAGAGAAAGAATGGAAACCTCTCAGGAAAGGTGAAGTAGTTAGAGATCATGATGGTAACATCGGGTACGTTACAGAAATCAACGGATCACTTGACCAGAAAACAGTTTGCATCTCCAATGTCAACGAAACAGAGATTCATCGAGATGAACCGATGAGCGATTTCTACTCAGTAGAAGAAATTGTTGCATCAGAATTTCACACACAAAGATACGCTCTAAAGGGATTCTATATAGGATCCCTTTGTTCATACAAGGGTGATAGAGAAATTCCCCTTGAGATAGTTTACATGAGTTGGAACAATTTTAGAGAGAAGATGCTCTTCTGCGTCAAGGATCGTAGGAAGTTCAACAGCGATGTTATGAAGACTGACAGGCAAGAACTGTTAATCCCTTTTGATGAAAACTATCCCTCTCTAGAAGAGATGTTTTCCACGACTGATTCTGGAACTAAATGGAGAATAGATGTTTTTCTAGCAGAGAAAGAAACTTCATCTTGGCCAACAGTTGGCAGTCCCTGGGAATTTTTCAGAAAAGAAGATGCGTTACAAGAAGTAGATTCTTGGAAAGCAAGATTGTCCATAAGAAGAGTTGCTTCAGTTCTTGCTCCACAGTGGAAAGTTAAATTCCCTTGCTGGACAGTAGAAGTTTCAGACGGAGATGAACCTTTGACAAGAGTGAAGAGAGTTGAAGCTGCTAATGGTTCACCAGGGTACTATGAAACTGCAATGCACGCATCTCTTGCCTCTAGACTTTTACCTCCGTCAATCTGGCAGAAAGCTCTGCTCTATTCTCAAGACACTATTATTTGAACTTTTGCACTTTTTCGTATATGAAAAATGTATGGAAAAAACAAAAGAAAATTACATTGCACCTCTCACTAGAGAGAGTCTGTATGCACAGAGAACACAGGGGAAGTCAAAGAACCCTAACGATTTTCCTCTTCTAGAACACTGTCTAAATGACATTCATTCTCATCCATTTGTTAAATCCTTTAATTCTCTTCTGATAGACTTTAGTCAGTTAGATACTTACATGATGAATCTAAAGGCTGAGAAAATATTTTCTCAAGAAGAGATAGAGAAAACACACAACTGGAACTCAAGAACAGTTTACAGGTTAAGAAAAGGGTATTTTTTACAAGCCGAGTGTTATACTGATTCAGAGTACCATGGTGCTATGGATGGTGCATCTATCTCAAACGGAACTAAAGTGAATATAGTATCTTCTGTTGCAATGTACACACCGCCTGAAAATAGTTCACTCTATGATGGACCTTACATAGATTCGATAATAGAGGATTTAAAAGAAATTGCTGTAAAGAGAAATGAAGAGACTCCTTATATAGGTATGATCTGCAAGCAACATTCCTTTTACATCAAGAATTTTTACATCACTAATGATTATACCATTAACAACCCTGATCTTCATTACGGTCAAGGCTTCCAAGAGTTTCATGATAACTTGGTAAAAAGAATCCAAGCTGAACCCAAAGGATTGGTACTGTTACATGGAGCACCTGGTACAGGAAAAACTTACTATATTAGAAATTTTCTCAAGAGCATGTTAAACATCGGTAAAGAAGTAATTTACTTCTCTCCGGGGATGGTGAATCACTTAGTTTCTCCGGATCTGATGACTTTTCTTTCTGATACAGTGATGGAAATGTCAAGTAAGGGAAAATCTTGTGTGCTTCTTCTGGAAGATGCTGAACCGCTTTTGCAAACTAGGCAAGGTGGGACAAGGAGTGACGGTATCACGAATTTATTAAACCTTTCAGATGGTCTATTGAATGATATGTTAAATGTTCAAGTGATAGCTACATTTAACACAGATTTAAAAAATATAGACGAAGCTCTACTTCGCCCAGAGAGGCTTATAGCTAGAAAAGAGTTCAAGAAACTGTCGACTAATGAAGCTAATACTTTAGCCAAAGAACTTGGATTAGAAAAGACTTACGAGAACCCAGCTAGTCTAGCTGATATCTATTCTACTTTTAAATCCAAAGAAACTTTGGTTCATGGGTACGAATCTACCAAGAACAGTAGAATAGGTTTCAACACTGACAATTAGAAGATATATAGACTGAGAATATAGCGTTTAAGCATCTCCTGAGAAAGCAAAATTGTTTTATCAGTAATCAAAAATAGAACATGGATAGTGATCGAAAAAGCAAAAAGAAAGAAGACCATAGGCACAATCTTTCTCATTCTCGCAACATTCTTCAATCCCTTAGGATTCGACGCTTTGTTCGCACTGATAATGAAACTGACAGGGTCTTATTGGATTACGGATTTAATTTTTTACTGCCTCTCGGGATTATTCTTTGGGCTGTATTGGCTAGTTACATCTTATAAGAAAAACCAATGAGCTGTTGCGAAAGGCAAGAGAAAAAGCCCTTTACTAAGTACTCTATAGTAGAGGCTGGAAAATCTATAATTAAGCATTTTGTGGATCCCACTTACAATGCTTTTGTAGATGAAGATACTAAAAAAACTAGGGTGAAAGCTTGCAGTTCTTGCGAAAACAAAGAAGAGTTTTTCGGAAAAAGCAGGTGCAAAATTTGCCTTTGCTTTATAGAAGCTAAGGCATCACTTGTTGAACAAACATGCCCACATCCCAAAGGAGACAAATGGCTAAGAGAAGAAGAAAGACCCCAGTAAAGAGCTTCAGTACAAGCTTGGAACTGCAAGAGTTTATAGACGTAGAAAAAGAATGGATGTACAACAGGATCGTGGAAGCTATAGAAGATTCTTACTATAGATCTACAGATACTGCTGAAGTTTTTGAAGCTAAGATAGCTGAATCTCACAGTATCATTTATATGAGATCTGATAGAGAAGAATGGACCAACAGCCTTTCACTAGCTCTAGATTGGTACGAGAGTGAAGAAATGTACGAAAAATGTTCTAAAGTTCTTAAACTTATCAATGATATTAAAGTTACTCACGGTAAAGTAGCTTTCACAGAAGAACCTCTAATAAAGAAGAAAAATGACAGAACATAGCAACCTTCAGGTAGTTGATGAAATACACGAAGACCAAGTTTACGAAGTCTTTTTTCAATTTGGAGAAGAAGATCCTATCAAAATGGCGTATAGTTTAGATGGTGAATTCTCTATAACTATGATAGCTTCAAAAGAAACAGAAGCTCCACAGATCATATTCACAGACGGTAAAGGTAAAGAGTTTAAAATATTCATGAAAAAATAATTATGTCATTCAATAAAAGGATATTTAACATGGAGTTGTTAGTTAGTAAGTTCAGAGAAAACCCAACTAACGCCATAGAAAATGTTGTAGGAAAAACAGACGGTTTCATTTTTGAAGATGACTTATCTGCAGAGATCATCTGCATGTGGTTAGAAGATAAAGAAGAGGAAGCTAATAAACTATTAGAAGAGTATGTATCTGGAATCATTGCTTAGGTTAGCTGAAGTAGTAGATCATTACAACAGCAAAAATACTCATGTGGTCAATAAAGATTTCCATGAAAAGACTGTAGAGCTAATAGATAAACAGACTAAATTCTTGATAGAAGAGCTTCAATTTAGGCAAGACAATCCTGGGCCTTACAACTTTGGGTTCGGAGATCTTGTTATAACTCTCTATTCTCCTGAAGAGACTGGTGTCCAAGAATGGGCAGCATTAGCTAGAAAAGGTACCTGGCAAAAAACTTACCGTTTTAATTCTGTGATGGGATTAGTGAAAGTGTTCTCTCTTTGTATAAATGATGCAGCTTCAGAGAATTCTCTTGAAAAAGAAACTAAAGAAGAAACTAAAGAAGATTAGTTTTTTATCAAGCATTTTTTTGTTATCATTTACTATGAAAAACAAAAAAATTATAGTTAACGTAGGCATTCCAGGATCAGGAAAAACTACTTATAGTAAAGAATTTGTTTCTTCCACTACCAACTGGGTAAGAGTTTGTAGAGATGATTACAGGTTCATGTTACAGAATCTTCCAATGCTACCTGGTAAAGGTGAAGTCCTTGTCACTGACCTAGTTTTTTCAACCGCTAAAAAAGCATTGCTATCTGGTTTCAATGTTATATTAGATGCAACTCATGTTCAATTAAAGTATATCAATCAAGTAGTAGAAGAACTTGGAGAAATGGCTGAGATTGAATTTAATCTATTCGATACACCTCTTGAAGTTTGTATTGAGAGAGATCTTGCAAGAGATCGCACAGTCGGAGAAGATATTATCAAAAAGATGCATGAAAATCTTGAGAACCTAAAGAAGGAATTTGATTTTCAAAGTATTCCTCAAAAATCTAGAATAAAGACAGATATTTCTAAAAACTGGAAAGGTGATAGATCGGATCTGAGATACGCTTTCATCACTGATATAGATGGAACTGTGGCTCACATGAACGGAAAAAGAGGACCTTTCGATTGGTCGAAAGTTGGTTTAGATGATCCTGATATGGCAGTTATTTTAACTTTAAGGGCACTGAAATCTACAGGCGCAACTATTTTAGCTGTTTCAGGTAGAGATGGATCTTGTAGAAAAGAAACAGAAGAATGGTTGAGAAAATATGAAGTTCCGTTCGATGCTCTTTTTATGAGGCCGACTGGAGATTTCAGAAAAGACTCTCTTATAAAGAAAGAAATTTACGAGAAAGATATAAAAGATAATTTCAACGTAGTCATGGTTTTCGATGATAGAGATCAAGTTGTCGAAACTTGGAGAAAGCTAGGGTTGAAATGTGCACAAGTTGAACCTGGAATGTTTTAAATTATGAAAAGAATATTGAATTTTTTATCAGAAGTCAGGTACCATACAGAGCTGGCTTGGGAATTTGTACTTTACAGTAAACTAGATTAAGATGGCGCTTAACCCAGGTAAGAAAAATAGAGCTGTTCAAAAGATAAAAGTTTTCACTGATATCTTAGAGAATATTTCTACTCTTAGTACATCTTCTAGGCTCAAAGTATCATGCATAATACTCAAAAAAGATTTCACTAAGATAGCTTCTTTTGGTTACAATGGAAATTACTTTAACGCTCCAATCAATCCTGAGACAGGAACAGAAGAAGAGTCTCTAGAACAAGGAAAAGACGGTTTTATACACGCTGAACAGAATGCGCTAGCAAAATTTAGAGAGTATGATCCAGAGAATTACATCGTTCTCATATCACACTCTCCCTGTAAAAACTGTTGTAAGTTACTAGTCAACAGTGGTTTCAAGTGGATTTACTGGCTGAATGATTACAGAGAAACTGAACACTTGAAAGAAATTTTTGCAAGGTGTGAAGTTGGTGGAGGAAACATAGAAAAATTATTAACCGATTACATAGAAGGAGATATAGTATGAAAAATGAGTTAGAAAAAGCTTCTGTAAGCGAGATATTAGACGCTATCAGAAAAAAAGGCCATAATATGTACATAGGATTAATTGACCAAGATGGAATGGAAAGTATGGTTCTCGTGGAGGATTTCAAAGAGTTTCAAACTCTCTATTCTTCTCTTTCTCTCAGGGCAAGACTGAACGCTCACAGATCTCCTGTACTTTACTCTGTAATGATGGTGCCAGACATGTACGAAGTTTTTAACGAGAAACTCCTGAAAGGATCTTTCAAGGAAGTTGCATCCACGGTTGAAAAACTTTCAACGTACAAAGTGCTAGGTTTTTAATAGTTGATGAATTTTAAAAAGGTTGCTCAGAAGCAACCTTTGTTTTTTTGCTAGAAAACTAAAACAAAAGCATCATATAAAATAAAAAAAACAAAACAATGGAAGAGAAAACATTTACTGTGTACCACGATGATGGTGCAGATCAGATTGTTGACAAGATTGCTATTATATTAGAATCTTACGGGCTTTCTGTCGTAGCTTTAAGCGAAGATGGAGCTGAATTTTTAACTTATAAAATAGAACCTTTACCATAAATACATGTCGAAACACAGATTACTCACAGAAATTTTAAGGCCTAAGAAAATTGATCAACTTATTCTACCTCCAAGAATAAGAGCTATTTTAGGTGATGGGACACTGAAGCAAAATTTCTTGTTCTACGGAGGACCAGGCCTGGGTAAAACTTCAGCTGCTAAAGTTCTAGCTAGTAATTACCCTTACATTTACATCAACTGTTCAGATGAGACAGGTGTAGATGTTGTCAGAGAAAAGATTAATAAATGGTGTTCTACTATCTCAGTAATGGACGGTGCAGAATCACTGAAAGTTGTTATCTTGGATGAGTTAGATGGTGTATCAGATCAATTTTTCAAAGCTCTCAGAGGAACTATTGAAAAATTTGCAGATCAAGCTAGATTCATTGGAACTTGTAACTATTTTAACAAGATACCTGATGCGATGCACTCAAGATTTACACTAGTAAACTTCGACTTTCTTGATTCTGAAGAAGAGAACAATGTTTTTCAAGAGCAAGTTAAAAGAGCTTCTACTGTCTTAAACAAATTAAACATAGCTCACACTGATGAAGGTGTTGAAGAGTTAGTGAACAGATGTTTACCTGACATGAGAAAGTTGTTTAACAGGATACAGACTATGCAGATCAGCGGAGTCACTGAGTTGACTAAAGAATCTATCATGAAGACTGAATGGTCTTTTGAAGATATTTTCAAGATATGCGCAGGAACTCCTGATCCAGCTAACAATTATTCTTTCATGGTCAACCAATACGGCTCTAGAGTAGATGATGTTCTTGGATCTCTGGGTGATGAATTTCCGAAATGGTTGATAGAAAATTTACCAAGTAAAGTAAATACTCTGCCGATGATAATTGTGGAAGTAGCTAAGCATCAGGCTCAAAGAACACAAGTGATAGATCCAGCTGTAACTATGCTATCTTGTGTATTTACAATTCAAACTATCTTAAGCAAGTAACACAGGATTTCATCCTATTACATGCAAGAAACTAAAAAACTAAAACTAATATACTATATTTATGTCAATTATTAATTTACCAGAAGCTAAAAATAGAAACTTGTTTCTTGCTAAGCAAGTTGACCAAGTTAGCATCAATGAAATAACTAGAGCAATAGTAGAGATCAATGACTCTGACGAGAAACTGAAAAAAATCTACGCAGCTTACGATTTGAACTACGTGCCTCAACCCATAAAACTTTACGTAGATTCTTACGGAGGGGCTGTTTATCAATGCATGGGTCTTCTAGGGATCATGAAGACATCTAAAATACCTGTGCACACTATAGTAACAGGCTGTGCAATGTCTTGTGGATTCATTATTGCTATATCTGGGCACAAGAGATTTGGTTACGAGGACAGCACTTTCTTGTACCACCAAGTATCTGGAGGTGGAAGAGGTAAAGTCAAAGATATTGAAGAGAATCTTGATGAAATGAAAAGATTACAAGAGAAGATAGAGCATCACGTTCTCAAAAACACTCGAATCACAGAGAAACAATTGAGCAAAGTTTACACTAGAAAGATAGATTGGACTATAGATGCTAAGAAAGCTATGAAGCTTGGGATCATCGATGAGAT
>Ga0256317_1000077_pt1 | contig 9107 bp, 17 predicted proteins | sample LawtaT_4_FD_183801 | JGI IMG/M metagenome (GOLD analysis project Ga0256317, IMG submission 183801) | Metatranscriptome of freshwater microbial communities from St. Lawrence River, New York, United States - Law_Atlam_RepB_8h (Metagenome... | ecosystem: Environmental > Aquatic > Freshwater > River ... | reverse complement strand
GCCAGATATTTTTAAAGTCGGTGGGTGCGTGAGAGATAAGATTCTCGGAGTACACACCAAAGACATAGATTTTACTTTTGTTCTAGACGACTTGACTAAGTCAGTCGAAGAAGGATTCGCTGAGATGACTCAATGGTTACAAGACCAGAATTTTCAGATCTTCCTTTCAACACCGGATTGCTTTACGATCAGAGCAAAATTTCCTAAAGGTCACAAGTACGAGGGTTTAGTAGCCGATTTTGTCATGGCTAGAAAAGAAATTGGCTACATTCCGGGAACGCGAAAACCCGTACTCGAATTGGGTAAACTTGAAGATGACCTTGTCAGAAGAGACTTCACTTTAAATGCTTTAGCTGAAGACGAAGAGGGAAGAATAATTGACTTGTTCGATGGCCAAAAAGATTTGAGAGACGGGATACTAAGAACTCCATTGGATCCAGAAATAACGATGATGGACGATCCGCTGCGAATCTTGAGAGCTTTAAGATTCTCAGTCACTAAAGGATTTTCGATTAGTTTTAAAATATGGGACGCAATGGCTCAGCCTGAAATTTTAGAGAAATTACAAACAACAGTTTCAGTTGAAAGAATGAGAGAAGAAATCTTTAAGATGATGAAACATAATACTCCACTATCTTTAAGGCTACTTCATCTTGTTGAAGAATCTTACATACCGGGATTTCTAGATCTAGTGTTCTCGAAAGGAATGTGGCTGAAACCTACTAACGAACAGTGATTGGCTATGAAAGCAGATGACATAGGAGTAGTCTTTGGAATACTGGTTGTCGCCAGTTTGCTTACAGTAGCTGGAATCGATATACATGAAGACTTGACTACGGTAGACACTCGTGTTGAGACAGTGGACGGAAAAACGTACGATTGCACCGAAGCTTATTCGAAAAACGACGGTATGACTTACGTCAGAAAACCTCACTATACACAAATACCCACAAGATACATTAAACTGATAAAAAGAATAAAACCATGAGCAATTCGCAGGACCATAAGGGAGAATCTACAAAGCTGATAGATATTCTTCACCATAGCTTAGAGAAAGCTGGATACGAAGTTGAGAGAGATTCTTGGATAGAGAACGCGAATTCTACACCGCCAAATGACAAGTGTTCTTGGTTGGATGTTAGGCTTCCTCATGCTACTAAAGAGGACAAACGTTACACGGTGCATTTCTACTTCACTGAAAATAGCACAACTTTGGAAGATGTTACAATTTTCAAGTCCAAGAAAAAAACCAAATGGACTGAGGATAAAGTAATCACGAACAGACATGATAAAAAATAGTCATGGGAACTGCATTCTTTATCATCTTGGTGCACTATGTAGCTGATTTCGTTTTCCAATCCGGAGAATGGGGAGCTATGAAGAGTAAGTGCAACAGAGCACTCATCATGCACACTCTCACGTACACATTAATTTGGGTAGTACCTGCAGCTTTCTTGTTCAATTTTGGATGCAAAGGCTCAATATTCGGCACTTGTGTCTACACGGGCAAGCTGTTCATCTTCCTGGTAGTAACATTTATCGTTCACACTGTTCAAGATTACATCACAAGTAGAATAACCTCCAAAGGTTTCGAAAACAAGAATTACATGTCAGGAATTCCAAATTTTGGAGCTTTCTCTGTCATAGGCCTAGATCAAGTGCTTCACTACGCTCAATTGTTTTTAACTTATTATCTTTTGAAATGAAAAGTGTGATCTTAAAGTTTCCAAACGGAGACAAATTTGCTGTTCCTGCTAAAGAAATAGCTTTGAACAGAACTAATTACTACGCAGAATCTGAAAACTTGGGATACAAGACAAACGAGTGGCATGAAGAATTCGAGTGCTCTATGAAGAAAGATATTCTCATAGACTGGGTTGAAAATAACATGTCATGGGAAGATATTGAGCATTGTGTGACAAAGATAGAATCCCAGGCACCAGACTACAACATCCTTTTCACAGATGCTACTTTCACAGTAGAAGATTTTTAGAATTGCACCACATTTAATCTAGAATCTTTTGTTTGTTATTTTTATAACAAAAATAATTGTTATGAAAACACCAGTCCAAGAATTACAAGATGACCTCACCGCTATGGGATTCATCCCTGAAGGCTTCACGTTAGCTACAGTAGCATTCGCTAAAGCTAAGAAAGCAGAAGCTGAACAATCTAACCAGTTTGTAGTTATGCAAAAATCTGACATAGACGATCTAGTTGAAGCTATAGTACAGAGGCTGCAGCCAGGAAAAGAGAAAGAAAAAGAAGAGACTTGGTTAAAGTCAGGAGAAGTCATGAAGATGTTGGGATGCAGCCCTGGCACTTTGCAGAACTTGAGAAACAAAGGCGAGTTACCTTTTTCTAAGATAGGCGGAATCTTGTTCTATGAGAAAGCTGCAATAGAAAAGTTGTTAAGAAAAAGAATTAAATAGAGATGAAAAGACAGACAGAATTAAAAGAAGAACTTGTCTCTAAGATAGAGAGAGTTGAGAACCAGTGGTTGAAAATGAGAATAAAGAATTCTCTATCATCATTGGAGAACGTCATCAGTAACAGTTCAGTAGATAACCTGGGGTGCAACTACATACCTAGTATAAGAACTGATTACTTTGAAGGACAGCTGTTTTCCAATATAGAGAAGATCGATAACCAGATGTTAAGGATACAGGTCAAGAACGCAGCAAACTCTTACAAGAACAGTTATGCCAGAAGTTAGAAAATCTAAATTAGCTGCTACAGCGTTGATTTTCGACGAGAAGTTCAGAGTCCTGGGAGTTTCAAGAAAAGACGACCCTTCAATGTTCGGTCTTCCGGGAGGGAAAGTCGACGAGGGAGAGACACTGGAAGAAGCTATCGTCCGAGAAGTTAAGGAGGAGACGGGACTAGAGCTGCTGGAATTCTCCCCTTTCTACTTCAGAGAAGATACTGACTATGTAGCAGTAGTCTTTCTAGTCACAGAGTACAGAGGAGAAATACAGACTGAAGAGAGTGGAGTTGTGAAGTGGGTCACTTTCGAGGACCTGAAAATGGGAGCTTTCTCAGAGTACAATTCTAACTTAGAACAGTACATAACTTTCATGAAGAAAGTTTTTAGCTCATCCCAGAATTTAGCAAGTAGAAAAATTGGTGTAGAAACCAAGAAGCTCTACGGAAATTGCAGAGTCTACCACCCAGATGGATCTTTAATGTTTCTTTGCAGAGAGAAGAAGATCAACTGGTACCTCAAAAGAGACTTAGCAGTGATAGTAGGTAATGACCCTATCAGTATACAGTTAACTTTTGAACCCAATGGAAAGGGAGCTGGAGTAACAGAAGCTGAGAAAGCTTACTACTTAGCTCCAAAAAAGAACATCTGCGTAGTGTGCGGAACAGATAACTTGGAAGAACTCACTAAGCACCACGTAGTACCTAGAGAGTACAGAGCTCACTTTGAAGAGATACGTAAGAACAGGTCTTCTCATGACATAGTAGTCATTTGCAAAGATGATCATGCACGTTACGAGAACACTTTTGCGACACCTCTGAAAAAACAGCTAGCTAAGAAGTACGGAGTGAGAAACACTTCTCGGTCTGAAGTCAGCAAGTACTACAAGATCTACAACATAGCTTTAATGATGCTGGATTACGAGAGAATCTCGAAAGTTCCTCAGCACAAGATAGAAAAGTTCAAAGCTGACATGAAGCAGTACTTTGGTACAGAAGATCCTTACGAAGTTTCTCAGATGGATTTTCACTTGAAACTAAAAAAGGAAGAAGATGAAGCATCCAGGATTCTGGTAGAGAAGCTAGAGAACGTAGAAAAATTCATAGTCATGTGGAGAAAGCATTTCGTGGAAACTATGAACCCTAACTACATGCCAGAGATGTGGAGCATTTACCATGGGATAACATTTAAACAGAATGAACCAACAAGTTGGCACGAGTTTCTTTGAGAGCTTAAAATCTAGAACAAGGGCTAGAACTTATCAGAAAAAAAATAACTTTTAAAAAATTTGGACTATGAGAGATAATTTTGATCTTATCGAAGAGCTGTTAGACTTTAGCAACCCTGGGACTTTTTACTTTATTCAGATTCTGAAAAGAAGAAAAGAAAACCCTGAAATGAAAACTGGAACTTCTGTAGTGGACAACTTTTACTTGTACGGTCCTGAAGATCTTCGAAAGTTAAAAAGTAAGATAATGGAAAGGTGTGAGAAGCACAATTCAAGAGCTTACATTAACTTGAACAGGTTAGACCTTGAAAAAATAGCAATGTACACAGCGAAGCAAATCATGGATCATATAATCAACAGAGATTTTAAATCTGTGAAGAACGCTTACGCTACCACATGTGGTTCTCACCATTCAGAGAACGATAAAAAATGGGTAGTGGACATAGATGAACATCTCTTGAAGAACAAGGAGAATATCGTACAATTAATCAAAAAACTTCACGAAGAGATCGCAAACGGAGATTACCGTATAATTGCAGAAATACCCACAAGAACCGGAGTTCACATTATATGTAATCCATTTAATCTCCAAAAATTTAATTCGACAATACAAGAGTGGACTGATGAGAAGGTGGATGTTCAAAAAAACTCACCAACTGTGCTTTACGTCCCTTGATAGTTTACCCAAATAAAATATTCTACAGATGAGTTTTGAGTACGATAACACCAGAGAGATCATCTCAGCTCTGGATAGCGAAATAGACACGATAGTGGAACAGCTCTGTCCTCTCGTGGGAAATGCGGAAAAATGGGATTTTTCCAAGAAAAAGTCCAAAGAGATTCACGATGCTATCAGGCCTATGATAGAAGAAATCAAGGATGTAGCAGATGAGGAGATAAAAAATTTATTAGTTAGATCAATTGATCTCGAAGAGAAAGTGAGTAAACTGGAAGACCGAATAGTGACAAGCGAGCTGGAAAATGCTGAGTTGATAGCCCAAGTAGCGGATCTCACTATGAAGCTAGAACAGCCTGGTAAGTGGTACGGTAAAAAATTTGGTCTATGAAATATTCCGTAGTGAAAGCTGAAGATCTCATTCATTTTTAATGGTTAAGTATTAAAAGAAATATTATGGAAAAGATACCAACCGCTGATGAGTTCTTAAACAAAGAATATTATCATATAGTTTTAGATTCTAAAGATACTTGGGTAAATGTAGGTGATATAGAAAGAGCAATGGTTGAATTTGCTGCAATTCACGTTGAAGCTGCATTGAAATCGGCAAGTAAGAAAATGTTTGATAATTATCATACTATTTGTGAAGATGGTAAAATTAAAGGAGTTTTTAAAACTCAGGAAGAAGCTTTAAATTTAGCTAATAAATTGAATGCTAAATCAAAATTATATCATGATTGGGTTAAAGTCACAAGACTGATTGGTGGATATGACAAAGATTCAATCTTAAACAGTTATTCATTAGATAATATTAAGTAGTATGTTAGGAGATATAATTTTAGAAATAAAAAGGTTCTTGTATCAACATTTATTTTGCATACATAACTACAAGTATGTGTACAGGAAAGATGATGGTGCCGATTTTGAATTATGCACAAAATGTGATAAAATTAAGTAGCATGAACACGCCAGCGCATGAAAAACTGAATCCTATAGTCGCTTATGGAATTTTAGTCACGATAACTGTCTGTGTTATGATCTTTATTCTTCATTCATCACGAGAATACCCAGAATACAAAAAAAGAAAAAACTCGTTTGGAACAATCTTTACATGATTCACAGTATGATGTTGAAGTAAATGGCGTAAAGTACAAGTTAAGAGAATATTGTGTACGATCTCATAGAGAATGCAGTGGAGGTCGTAGATGGTGGAGCCGTTCATCGCGCACTGTTTGTGATGAATACGCAATTGACAGTATTAGAGTTAACACACATCATACGTATAAAAATTAAGTTATGGAAAATGAAAGGTATCAAGTAAGGGAAAAAATGATTGACATTAGAGAGCCTGGAGTTCTCTTTATTATTGTTATGTTCCTTTTAGTATTTGGCGGATTCGTTTCGTTAATGTTTATGCCTGATGATGGTGATAACTGGAGAAATGAGTTAAAAGAAAAAGGCACCAAGTATTGCACTGAATGCCACAAAGAACATAAGTTTTAATAACAGAATAGAACTCCTTTCTATCTTTCCATAAAAGAAGGATGGAAATTACTTTTATCTCAGACACGCACTCTCAACATCACCTGATGACTAGAGATCTCACTGGAGGTCCTATGATCATCCACTGTGGAGATGTCTCAACTAGAGGAAGGTACCAAGAAACTCAAGAATTTATAGATTGGTTGAGAGCCTTCCGTACACTCACAAAGTTTTTATCGCAGGAAACCACGATTTCATTTTCGAAAAAGAGAATAACTTAAAAATCCCGGACAGTATCTGTTACTTGAAAGATTCCTCTGTGACAATAGAAGGTATTAAAATATACGGTTCACCCTGGCAGCCATGGTTCTACAATTGGGCTTTCAATTTACCTCGTTCTGGACCAGGTCTAGCATCGAAATGGGAAGCCATTCCAGAAGACACTGACATCCTAGTAGTTCATGGACCTCCTTTAGGCGTACTAGATAAAGTAGTCAGGGGAGGAGAACATGTAGGTTGCGAACTGTTAAAAGAACGAATTGACGTAGTGAAACCCAAGATCGTAGCGTTCGGACATATACATGAAGCTCACGGGAAAATAGAGACAGAAGACACCATTTTTATCAATGCCTCAATGTTGGATGAGCATTACGATTACATCAACAATCCTATCGTGGTGCAATTTTCAAAATGACACATTTTTGTTATTTTTACCATATAAACAAAATCAAATTATATGGATCTAAAAAATTTAGGAAAAAGCGTCAAAACCAGACGAACTTACAAAAGCTGGTCACAGAGTGAGTTAGCTTACCAATCAGCAGTTTCTTTGCATATTATCTCTAAAATTGAAAAAGGAGAACCTGTGAAAGAAGTCAACTTAGCTAAAGTAATGAACACTTTGGGGATGAAAAGTCACATGGAAACTTACAAGATCAACGAAAAAGCTAGCAAGAACTACAAAGATCTTTCTTTAGACGAATTGAGATTGTGTATCCAGTTCTGCAAAGACTTCATCAGAGACGGAGAAAAAGAAATTAAGATTGAAGTTGCGGATTACAAGAAACACGCAGAAAAAGAAGTATTAGAAAGGTTAAGAAGTATATTCAAAGGTGGAGTGGAGGTTAGATAACCTCCCTACTCTCCACTTTAAGTTAAACAAAATAAAAAACACTATGTCAGAAATTAATCACGCACAATCCGTCGCTATACTCGTAGACGGTAACAACATTGGAATGAGCATCACTAGCGCGTACGGCGCAGGAGCAATGTTAAACTTTGACTCAATAGTCCCAAAAGTTCTAAGAGGAAGAGCTTTGAACCGTTTCATCTACATGAGAGAGGGTAAGCACATCAGTGAAAAGTTAACAGACAGACTGAAAAGAAACTTCTTTGGAATAGTAATGCCCTGTAACAAGTCTTGCGACATTCCGTTAACTATTCAAGCTGTAAAATTATCAGAGAAAGTTGACACTATAGTCATCTTCTCTGGAGACAGCGATTACTGTGACTTAGTAGATTTCTTGAAAGCTACTGGAGTTAGAGTAGAGATTGTTACGATGAAAGAGGCTGCATCAAAACAGTTGATAGACAAGTCAGATGATCATTACTTCATCCAGAACGATGATCTTTTCTTCTTCACTGCACCTGAGCACTCTACTTACAAAACTTTGAGAGTCAACAATGAGTACTGAAAAAGTTGACAATCTGAGGTACGATGACAAAGTTTTGCTTGTGATTTGCGAAGCTACAGACGAACCAGATAAAAGGATTTCAAACTTAGCAGAAACAATTCTAGCTTCAATGAACTTTGAAAAAGAGCCTTCTGCTCCAGGACCTTACGTGGCTTTCATTGTAGACTTGAAAAAATTAATCTTCACTCCGGTGAACATGTCATTCTCTAAAAATTTCAACCAGTTTAAAACGGTAAAAAAACTTCGACGAACTAGAAAGGTTCGTCGAAGATTTTAAGTTTAAATTTTCAGCTAAGAAATTTGGGCTTTAGATCAGCCCTTGACTTTGAAGAAAAGACCAATTAGATTCATGTAATGCTTTAACTTCTTGCTTGTTCTGACCTTCGTATGCGACAGCTAATTTTTTTTCTATCAAAACTCGATTAAGAATATCTCCATTTTCGAGAAATACTTCAACTAACAGCCTACCGTATTTATCGTCTTCGTCTTTATGCGTAGTCATCTTGACAAAAGAACCTACTGGAAGTGATTTAGTAACATAGTCAGTTACTAATTGTCCTGCTTTCTTTTCGATAGGATTTTTTGTGCGTTTTTCAGGAGTATCTATTCCTTTTAATCTGACTCTTTGGTTTTTAAGCCATACTCCAAACCCTAGGTCGAAATTAACATCTATAGTGTCTCCGTCAATGACTTTTGTTATTTCTGCAACGTAAGTGTACATTTCTTTCTTTATTTTATGTCAGCGCTTTCTAGCAGAGTGTATGAGAACTTGTTCCCGTGGATCTTAGCAGCTTTTTTGACTAACTTCATGAAGACGTCAAAATCTTTCACTCTCTTGAAAACTTGGCAACCAGCAGACCAGCTTTCCACCCAAGTAGAATCTTGTCCAGCTTTGTGGATGTTGATCCCGTAGATTCCTTCTGTAACTTTGTTTTCATCGTACTCAAGGTCAAAATCAGCATCTCTGTAGACTTTGACATTAGCTAATCTCTGGCAAAGTGCTTCGTACTTTCCTTGGTGCTTGTCTATGATCCAAGTTGATCTGTACTGTCCTGGAACTAACCTAGCACATCCTCCCTTGATACCCATCTTGTTCCATTCTAACATAGATTTCTTTCCCGGATCTGTTGTTGCAGACCATTCAAAGTATTGCCAGTTTCCGTTCTCGTCCTTGAATGAGATAGTTAAAAAATCATCGAACACGTTAGTAACTTTTTTCCCTGTTGAAGAATTTCTGATACCTACAATATTAACATCGTAAGTTTTGTTAGCGTCATCGTTAAACCATTTGTAACCCTTGGATTCTAGGGCAGCTTTGATCTG
>Ga0256317_1000074_pt1 | contig 9160 bp, 6 predicted proteins | sample LawtaT_4_FD_183801 | JGI IMG/M metagenome (GOLD analysis project Ga0256317, IMG submission 183801) | Metatranscriptome of freshwater microbial communities from St. Lawrence River, New York, United States - Law_Atlam_RepB_8h (Metagenome... | ecosystem: Environmental > Aquatic > Freshwater > River ... | reverse complement strand
TTTTTAGAATTTGTGCTTGCCTAGAAACATTTATTTCACTTTTTTACGTTTAAGATTAAACTGTACTTAAATTATGATGCGTAGACTGTTGTTGGTTTGTGGTTTTATTGTGCTTGCATTTGCTTCTATGGGTCAGCAAGTATTTGAGGCGCCAAAATGCGGTGCTGATGCCTATCAGCAATTGCTGCGTAAAGATCCTATGTATGTTTCTAGAGAAAATGTGCTAAATGAAAAAATTAGAAATTGGGTGTTGCAGGCTGCAGGACAACGCAGTATTCGAATTTCTGAAAATAACATAGGAAACAACAATGTGGTGGTTGCTCCTATGTCTGTACCTGTTGTTACCATACCTGTTGTCTTTCATATTGTCAATCAAAACGCTGCTGCCATAACAGACCAAATGGTTATTGATGCTATTGCAGAATTAAACAAAGCCTTTGCGCATCTTGGGATGTATGGTACCGATCCAAAAGGCGTTGATACACGCATACAATTTTGTTTGGCAACCCGAACACCTGATGGCGGTAAAACAAATGGCATTGACCGTATCAATAGTTATTATCAAAATGTAGATGTAGACTTAGAAGGAGGCATGCTCGGTTCGCTCTCTAATTGGAATCCATCTAAGTATGCCAATATTTGGTTGGTGAATTCGATACAGGGTGAAATTCAACCTAGTGTTTTTGAGTGTGGTAAATGGGAGCGCATGGGTTATGGTGGATATGCGAGCGCAGGGGGTGGACTTGTAGTAAGTAGTTTAAGTACGCCACTTGTTGCACATGAAATGGGTCATTACTTATCTCTATTACATACTTTTCAGGGTACTAATTGTTTAAACAATGATTGTACTACCGACGGCGACTTGGTTTGTGATACACCGCCTGATAGAAGTATAAAGGGATCGTCATGTACTTCGCCAGAAAATTCGTGCAACACCGATACTATTTCTGGTCCATTTACTATGGATGAGCCAGATAATATTTCAAATTTCATGGACTACGGAAGCCCTTGTCCATCTGTGTTTACACAGGGTCAAGCAGACCGTATGATGGCGTTTCTCAATTTATTTAATGGAGGAAGTTTATTGACCAGTGATGGATGTTCTGCCCCATGTCCAGATAATATAGTAGCTAGTTTTAATTTTGATGCCAATCCACATCCAGTGGTTGGAAGTACTGTAAATTTTATCAATACAAGTGTTGGCGCACTTACTTATGAGTGGTATTTGGATGGTGTTCTTGTAAGTACTACTAATAATTATTCAAACACTTTTACGGCAACAGGAACTTATAAAATTGTTTTAAAAGCGCTAACAGCAGCAGCAAGTTGTTATAGTACTTACACAGCTAATGTTATAGTAAACTGTGGCGTAGATGCAAGATTTTCTCCAGATAAAAGAATTATTGCGTCTGCAGGGGGCGTTTATAAAGATCCTGTAACTTTTATCAATAAATCGTATGGTGCTACAACATACAACTGGTATGTATCTGATGAATTAGGCGCCAACGAGCAAATGGTATCTTCCAGTACAGATTTGTTATACGATTTTTTAAAGCCTGGAAATTATAAAATCAGACTTGTGGCTAGTACTGGCGCTTGTACGAGTAATTCTCCAACCTATACTTTGCAAGTAAGTAATCCGGCAGCCGATGGACAAATTAATATTTACAGTGTAAGCTGTTATAAAAATGATAGTGTTCGGGTTGTATTTGGTGTGCGCAATAATGGCTATGATACCATACCAGCAGGCATTTCCGTTAATTTTTACGATCGTTATCCGTCCGTAGCTGGACCTATAAAAATGCTTAATAGTTTTGCTACCGATCAAACCATATTAGGAAAATGCGAAAAAGTTTATACGCATATTGTTAAAGCACCTCGTTTAAATTTAGATTCCATTACAATTGTGTTTGATGAAGAAAATATTGTTGCTGAATTAAATGAAGGAAATAATACATCTAGTAGAAAAGATTTCAAATTCAGATTGTTTGTTACTCCAAACGATACAACCGTACTTGTAAATACTACACTTGTTCTTAAAGATAGTACAGCTCCAGATAAATTGGCGTCTATTAAATGGACTACGAGTAAAGGATCTTTAAGTTGTGTTACTTGTTCAAATCCTGTATTATCTGTAATAGATACAACCCTTGTTAAAGTAAGTGCAATAAGTGTTTTAGGATGTGAAGACTCTACAGTAGCAAACATCAAAGTTTTTCCAGTAGATCTTTCAATTAATAATTTAATTGTTCGTTGTTATAAAAATGACAGCCTGCAAATAACAAGTACTGTGTGTTTAGACAATCAGTACACTAGTTTGTACAGGCCCACTCAAATACGATATTTTGATAGAGATAGCACACTGCCTGCAAGTAAGTTTTTAGGTTCGGTGTGGATTGCAACATCGCAGTCTTTTGCCGGAAACTGTGTAACAATTACGCATATTGTACGCAATCAAAATGTAACAGGGGTAGTAGCCTATTTAAATAGTGGACTTAGTCCTTTTGAAACGAATATTGCAAACAATAAAGTTAGTATTGCGTATGTTCCTTTTTCGATTCGATTTAATCCTACACAAATTGATGTGTACAGAGGCGAACCCACAACGCTACAGCCAATAAATAGTGGTGATAAAGCAACTACAATTGTTTGGACGCCACCGCAAGGGCTTAGTTGTACGGGTTGTTTGACGCCTGTGTTAACCACCAATGTCAATGGGTTATTTAAAATTGTAGGAACGACAGCACTGTTTTGTAAAGACTCTGCTACCCTGCAAGTAAATGCTTATTACAGATCACATATAGCCTTACCCAATGCCTTTTCACCCAATGGCGATGGCTTAAATGATGTGTTTTATGTGATTGCAGGCAAAGATGTAAAGCAGGTAAAGCAGTTTCAGGTATTTAATAGATGGGGTCAAAAAATGTTTGAAAAAACAAATGGTAAAACCAATGATATCAATTTTGGCTGGAATGGTTATTACAATGGACAGCTAGTGGCACAAGGCACTTATGTGTATCAAATTGTTATTGAACTACTAAGTGGTGAATTAGAAATTCACAAAGGAAATATTAGCGTAATAAGATAAGTAGCATGAGAAAAATTAGTTTATTTATAATCCTGTTATTTGTTCAATGGCATTCCTATGCACAGGATCCGCACTTTTCTCAATTTTTTGCATCTCCGCTAACAATCAATCCTGCCAATACTGGAAATTTTAGTGGATCACTTAGAGCCGCTTTAAATAGTAGAACGCAGATGCCCGAATTTAATAATGCATATGCAACAAAAACATTATCGTTGGATGCACCCATTTTAAAAAAGTATATTAAAGACGACGATAAATTAAGTGTGGGGTTATTAATCTTATCGGATCAGAGCGGCAATAAATTGCTCAATGATAATAATATTGCAGCATCTGTTAGTTATAGTAAAGCACTGGATGAAAATGCCAATCATTCTATTGCTATTGGTTTTCAGGTCAATTATAGCATGTACCGTTTTGATCCATTGAAAGCGAATTTTGAAGACCAATTAAGGGCTGGTGGTTTTACAGGCAGTACTGCCGAACTTATTTTAGGTAATAATTTTACGAAAAACACGACCGATATTAATGCGGGTCTTTTATATACAGGCTCTACTTCCGATAACAATATATTTTATGTAGGTGCCTCTTATTATCATTTTGCAAAACCAACTGTAGGATTTATTACGCCTACTTATTTTACAAATAGCAGGGTAAACATGCATGGCGGTGCTTATTTTTCTTTATCAAATGCAGCATCACTACATACCAGTTTTCAGTACCAAAAACAAGGCCTCACAAACGAATTAATTGTTGGTGGAGCTTTTAGTTATTATTTAGGAACTGAAAATGGACTTGAACTATATGCAGGACTTTGGAGCCGAATTAAAGAAAGTTTAATACCCTATGTTGGACTCGAATGGAATCATGTAAGAGCTGGATTTACCTATGATGTAGGCGGCACAAACACAATTGCTTCCTCTACATCTTACCAGTCTTCAGAGATTTCACTTATTTACATTTTGGATAACAAGAGCAAAGCATTCAAGCTAAAGTGTCCTAAATTTTAAACTATTTTACAAATAGGGTAACTATAAAGTAAGTGATTGCAGCAAGTGTTGCACTTACAGGAATGGTAAGTACCCAAGCCCATAATAAATTGGTTGTTACGCCCCATCTAACGGCACTTAAACGCTTTGTCGCACCTACCCCAATAATAGATCCGGTGATGGTATGCGTTGTTGAAACCGGGATACCCATTTGTCCGGTAAAAAATAAAGTAAAGGCACCTGCAGTTTCTGCCGCAACACCTTCTAGTGGTGTTACTTTGGTGATTTTTGAACCCATTGTTTTTACAATTTTCCAGCCACCGCTCATGGTACCAAGTCCAATTGATAAGTAACAAGCTATAGGAACCCAACTTGGTAATTGGCCAAAATCTTGAATAATTCCGCTAGCAATTAATGCAGCACCAATGATACCCATTACTTTTTGAGCATCATTACCGCCATGTCCAATACTAAATGCAGCCGAACTAAAGAGCTGTAATTTTTTAAACATGTTTCCTACGGTTAATGCAGTAGGAGTTTTTATTTTTTTCTACGTAGAGATATATCAATATAAATATGAGTGATGAAATTAAAATTCCATAAACAATTATTGAATTATCTGCTTTGTCAATTTCGCTAGCAAATGATTTTTCGATATTAAATTTTTCAATCTTTTTCTTCACTATTTCTACGTTCTGTGGCTTTATTGGATAAATAGCGTTTACTGCTGTAATTGCAGAGTCAATAGAAATTGTTCCAGCTAAGTATAATTTTAGTGGCTCTTTGTAGCCTTCTGTTTTTATTTTAGCAATATCATATTCGGCTTTTGCCGCTTTGTCTGATGGCGCTTTAGATTCTAAAACGAGATAATCATTAGCATTTCTTACATCATCTTTGATTTTGCTAGTTGCAGCACTACTAAGCCATCCGCTGTCATTTGCAATTTTTGCTATCGCGTTTGCACTTGAGTTATCAAAGTCGTTAATAAGTGGTTTAACATGGTTATAATAAACAGTTGCTTTATCTAATTTTTCTTGATTCAGCGCTAGCTTTGCAAGTAGGTCAGTGTTACCTTGCTTGGTTTCTAGCTCTTCATTAATACTAGCTACCTCTTTTTGGTATTTATCAATGCCATAAAACTTTTGAACGTTTTCGTTCATCTTATTGGTCTCGAAATTATCAAATAAAACTGCGGTACCTAATGTCACAACAATGATAATTGCAATGCGAAGCCAAATGTTGCGCATAATGGTAACAACCGTGATAAATACAGAAATAATAATACCTATAATGGGTGCCAAGAAAATAAAAAATACAGTCATTAAAATGGTATGACTGTCTACAATTTTAGACCAAGGATAACTTATTCCTTTTTCCACTAGCGCATGTGCAATAGCAGCACCTGCAAATCCACCAATGAGCGTATGTGATGAGGAGGATGGAATACCATACCACCAAGTAAGCAGGTTCCAAAAAATAGCGGCTAATAACCCTGAAAAAATTACAGGAAGTGTAATAAATTCTTTGAAAACCGTTTTGCTTATAGAATTGGCTACAGCATGGTCTTTGAATATAAAAAAGGCAACTACATTAAAAAGTGCCGCCCATAATACCGCCTGAAATGGCGTTAAAACTTTTGTGGAAACAACTGTAGCAATTGAGTTTGCTGCGTCATGAAAACCATTGATATAATCAAATATTAACGCTAATGCGATAATGACAATTAATAAACTCATTATTCTTTAATTAAGCGTACTTGATAATAATTGATTCAATTACATTAGAAACGTCTTCGATTTTATCGGTAGCAATTTCAAGTACTTGATAGATCTCTCTTTTTTTGATAATAATTTTGAAATCATTTTCTTGTTCAAATAATTTTTCGATACTCATATCAAAAACGTCGTCCGCTTGATTTTCGATGCTGTTAACTTTTATCATAGCATCAGTCATTTCCTTGATATTTTTCATATCGCGTAGACCCATAACCGCTTTTTTGGTTTCTATGGTTCCTTGTAAAACGAGCTCTGTTAGTTTATGAATGCCTAAATCGTTCGGGTTGATTTTATAAAAATTTATCTTTTTTGCAGAAGCATAAATATAATCTGCAATATCATCTAATGAGGTAGCCAGGTAGTGAATATCTTCTCTATCAAAAGGAGTGATAAAGTTTCTACCTAATTCTGTAAAAATGTTATGGGTTAAATCGTCGTTGGTATGTTCCAAATTTTCAATTTGAGCAAGTATGCTAGCCCTTTTATCGGGATCTGACTCATTTACCATTTCTTTGAGTTTAACGCCCATCTCGTGGACATGCTCAGCTACTTCTTCAAATAATTGATAAAATACGCGGTCTTTTGGTAAGAATACTTTGAAAATTGAGTTAAAATCCATGACAATCTTTTGTTTAATTAATTGATTGTAAAGGTCTTAAAATACAAAGCAAATAGACGGTAGCCAGTATTATCAAATTGTTAACTCGACGGCACTCAATAAACTTAACTAGCTGGTAATCAATTATTTAAATTTATCACTGATAGAGTTTTACCCAATCAACTGTCATGTTAATGGGCAGCTCTTTTAAATTGGTGACTTTGCCTGGCCAGCTACCCTCTAATTGCTGGTCAATAATTAAGTAAAAGGGCTGGTCAAAAGGCCATTGATACGCACCCGCTCCTGCAACTTTTGGATAGGTGATAGTTTCTATGCCATTAATGGCATACACTAATTTATCGGGGTACCAACTTACGCTGTAGGTGTTATATCCGCTCGGATCAATTTTTCCTGTATTATATTTTTTAGGCGTTTCTTGTTTTAATGTAATAGTAGCATGATTGTGTGTTGTTTGATAAGCAAAACTATCATGGTTTAACCTTTCCATAATATCCATTTCTCCATTGTTTTGATCGGGATAGATATCTTTTTCAGAAAGCATCCAAATGGCTGGCCAGGCGCCATGCGCAGGATCTAATTTGGCACGCACTTCAATACGGCCATATTGAAATGCAAATTTATTGTAACTATAAATGCCACCGGTTAACATAGGTCGGGGATCACCATTAATGGTGTCATTATTTACGACACCTCTTAATAAAATATTTTCAGCATCAAATTGTACAACGCGATCATCGGTGTCTGTGATATATCTAAAGCAACCCGTATTATCTCTCCATTTTTCTTTTGGCATTTTCCATTTTGGTGTAGAAAATAAACCAATTTTACTCCAATGTGTGGTATCTAAAGAACCTTTATTAAAATTATCTTCCCATACCAATTCCCACTTTGTTTGTTCATTTCTTCGTTCCCGTTTTTGTATAAAAATATAGGCATTATTTTTGTTAGAGAGCGTTGTGTTCATTAGCTCTTGTATCACACGCATCCAAGGATCTTCAGCGCTGTTGCTGCTTTCCGCACTATTATTGGCTTTACTTAAAACCCAATTAAACGTTTCTTTAAATTGAGGATATTTATTTATTTGAGTTTGCATCCATTCATTCCAATTAAAGTTTTCGTGCAAATCATTGTAGGCCCACTTTGTAATTAAATGATTAGCTGGCTGAAAATTTCTTATGGTGTTATAAATGCCAGGTTTAAAAGCAGTAATTTTTTTTGAGCAATACTTGCGCACTGTCTGATTGCTGCAAAGCGTTTAAACATGTATATTCTAGATACTGCTCTAAGCGGTTGTCTATATCTGCTTCATATGGTTTGCCGGCGCCTAGATTTTCTGGCCATTCTTGCGCCTCCTTTATAAATTGGATAGCACTCGTATAATTTTTATCTTTTAGTGCAGCAACACCTTGCATCATTTTTGCTTCCCAATACAAAGCTCTTCCATCGGTAGAACCTTCAAATGGAATCACTTCCATACTTGAAAGCAACTTATCACATTCCTTGTATTTTTTATTGAGTAGGAGTGTTTTTGCTAAAAGCATATCCATGATAAAATTTTCTTGAGTGCTTTGTTTTTTAAAATTTTCTGCGACAACAAGTGCTTTATCATAATTTTTTGTTTGGAGATAATGCTGAACAAGTAATTTTTGATATCTCCAAGTGGCTGGTTCTAATTGTATTGCTTTTTGTAAGTCTGATTCTTTAGCACCTGTATTACTGGTATTCCAAACTGCCCGAAGTCCGTAAAAATGAGCGTCGGTAGGTGTAGAACCTAAAGCCGTTATCATTTGCAGCGCCTCTGCTTTTTTGTTTTTATCATGCAGCAATAAGGCTAAATAATAATTGGGTTTCCAGCTTGTGCTGTTTTGTGCAGCCCATTGTAAAATGGGTATAAATGATGTTCTAAAAGGAAATATCAGTGTTGTTGAAGCGCTATTAGCTTTATTTAGTAATTCATTTGCTTTCGTGTTATTGGACCTGTGTAAATAGGCTTTCCAATAAATAGCGAGTGGATGATTTGGGAGTGCCTCTACTATTTTAGTTACTTCTGATTCCAATTTTATATCTCCGTAAAATGAAGCGAGTTCTAAAATGGATTCTTCTGGTAATTCATTTTTGAATGCAAGTTTATGATTAAACCATTTTACATGCAAATTTAATGGCTGCTCTTTTTCAAGTTTTGTAATGAGTTGTTTTGCATTTGAAGAATTGCCTAATTGCCTATTGGCAATAATTTGAAGTGCAATTGCATCAGCATTGAACTTATTATAATCAATTGCTTGCGACGCGTATGTTAGTACTTTGTCCCATCTTTTGTGTTGAGCATGTATTTTTGCAAGCTCTGTTAGTGCTGCTGACTTATATTCGACACTCATTGTTGCTATGCTAAATCCATCTATGGCGTCTACCTCTTTGTTAATACGAGCAGCACTTAATCCATAATAATAATTTGCTGCACCATGATGTGCATCAATAGAAATAGCAGTTTTGGAAATATCAAACGCTTTTTGATCTTCCCCATTTCTGATGTATAATTCAGCTAGTTTAACCAGGCCCATTAAATGATAGGGCTCTTTTGCTAGTGCTTCATTTAATTTGATTTCAGCTTCTGAAAACATTTTTTGATCCATTAATTCTTTTCCCTGAATCACAAGCCCTTCTGCGCTATTCCATTCAAATTTTGTAGGCGTTT
>Ga0256317_1000073_pt1 | contig 9173 bp, 7 predicted proteins | sample LawtaT_4_FD_183801 | JGI IMG/M metagenome (GOLD analysis project Ga0256317, IMG submission 183801) | Metatranscriptome of freshwater microbial communities from St. Lawrence River, New York, United States - Law_Atlam_RepB_8h (Metagenome... | ecosystem: Environmental > Aquatic > Freshwater > River ... | reverse complement strand
TAAAAATAACACATGAAAAAGTTAAAAAGTATCGGAAAAAATAAAGAAGATTTGTTAAGAAATAAAATAGGTCAGCATACTTTTTATTTGCTACCCAATTTTATTACCACTGCTGCTTTATTCTCCGGATTTTATTCCATCGTTCAAGCGATGAATGGTAACTATGAGCTCTCTGCTATTGCAATTTTTATTGCCATTATTTTGGATGGATTAGATGGACGTATCGCGCGACTCACGCATACCGAAAGTGCTTTTGGAGCCGAATACGACAGTCTTTCCGATATGGTTTCATTTGGTGTAGCTCCGGCCCTCATCTTATATGTATGGACATTAAAGCCCTTAGGTAAGTTGGGTTGGATCGCGGCTTTTATTTATTGCTGTTGTGCAGCCTTTAGACTCGCTCGCTTCAACGTTAAGCTAGACCGAGATGAAAAAAAATATTTTTTTGGATTACCAAGCCCGGCAGCAGCAGCTTTGCTTGTCAGTTTTGTCTGGGTATCAAATGAAAATGGCTTTAGTGGCAACGAGATTTTTTTCAATATGATTAAAATGAAATGGGTTTCTTGGTCACTCACCATAGTGATTGCACTTTCAATGGTCAGTGAAATTAGATTTTATAGTGGCAAAGATATTAATCTGAGAAATAGTGTTCCATCCGTCGCTATTCTATTAGTCATTTTGGCATTTGTATTAGTTTCTTATAGCCCGCCTGAAGCCATTTTTATTGTGGTGGGTTGTTACTTCTTGTCAGGCTATTTCAATTTCATTAGAAATTTTACATTTAAAAATAAGGCAGTAGTGAATGCAACAAGAAATAAAAAATAACAAACTCATCATTTTTGATACCACCTTAAGGGATGGGGAGCAAAGTCCTGGTGCATCGATGACACAGGAAGAAAAGTTGCGCATTGCAAGGCAGCTTGAGAAACTTGGTGTCGATGTCATTGAGGCAGGCTTTGCAGCAGCAAGCCCTGGAGACTTTAATTCTATAAGCGCTGTTGCGAAAAATATTAAAGAGTCAACCGTTTGCTCATTAGCACGTGCCGTTGAAAACGATATTCGCAAAGCTGGCGAGGCTATCCAACATGCAAAAAAAGGACGTATCCATACCTTCATTGCGACTAGCAAAATTCACATGGAAAATAAACTTCGCATGTCAGAAGATGAAGTATTAGATCGAGCCATTCAAGCTGTGAAATGGTCTTTGGAATATACCGATGATGTCGAGTTTTCTGCTGAAGATGCGGTGCGATCCGAAATGGATTTTCTTGTAAAAGTGTTTAACGCTGTGATTAAAGTGGGCGCTAAAACAATCAACGTACCCGATACGGTTGGATATTCGATTCCAGGTGTTTGGGGTGAGCGTATGAAGGCCCTCATTAATCAAGTTGAAAATTCTTCAAAAGTTGTATGGTCAACGCATTGTCATAATGATTTAGGTATGGCAGTGGCAAATTCACTTGCAGCAGTGATGAATGGCGCTAGACAAGTTGAATGCACGATTAATGGATTAGGCGAAAGAGCCGGTAATGCAAGCCTAGAAGAAATTGTGATGGCCGTTAAAACAAGAAAAGATTTGTTTAATTTAACGACAGGTATTGATACCACACAAATTGTCCCGACTTCGAGATTGGTGTCCACAATTACAGGCTACCCCGTCCAGCCCAATAAGGCGATTGTAGGGGCAAATGCTTTTGCGCATGAATCTGGTATCCACCAAGATGGCGTTTTAAAACATAGAGAAACCTATGAAATTATGCGCGCGCAAGATGTAGGTTGGGGTGCAAACAAGATTTCACTTGGAAAATTGTCAGGTCGTAATGCATTTAAAACAAGGCTCCAAGAATTGGGTATCGACATTCAGTCAGAAGATATTATTAATGCCTCATTTGCAAGATTTAAAGATTTAGCGGATAAAAAATCAGAAATTTTTGATGAAGATATCCATGCGCTTATGAGCGAAGAATATACTTCCGAAGCGATAGAGCATTACAAATTAATTCATTTAAAGGCCATGACAGAAACAGGCACAACCCCTCATGCGGTTATTAAAATTTCCGAAAATGGAAAAGAGGTTATGGCCGAATCTTCTGGCGGCGGACCTGTAGATGCTACATTTAAAGCCATCGAAAAAATTGCAAACTCAGGTTCAGAACTTCAACTTTATTCTGTGAACAACATCACAAGCGGCACAGACGCTCAAGGTGAAGTGACTGTGAGATTAGCCAAGGGCGGTCGTATTGTGAATGGACAAGGCGCGGATATAGATATTGTGATTGCATCTGCTAAAGCTTATATCAATGGACTCAATAAACTCCATTCCAAATTAGAACGTGCCCATCCTCAGGTTTAGAGCTTAATTTGAATTTAGCACTCTTCGATTTAGACAATACTATTTTAGCGGGCGATAGTGATTACAACTGGAGCCGTTTTCTTATTCAAGAAGGCTATCTAGATGGCGCAATTCATGCGGAAAAAAATGAAAAATTCTACGCTGACTATAAAGATGGAACACTAGATATATTCGCATTCGTTGAGTTTCAATTCAAACCGCTTGCTAGGAATCCCAGAAGCGTTCTTAATCAACTCCTTAAAAAATATGTAGAAGAAGTGATTAAACCTATGATTACTGACAAGGCTCGTGCGCTCGTCAAAGGGCATCAAGAAGCAGGTGACCTTATTATTGTGATTACAGCGACCAATAGCTTTATTACAAAACCAATTGCCGCATTATTTGGTATTGAAAATTTGATAGGTACGGACCCTGAAGAAAAAGAAGGCGAATTTACTGGAAAAGTTTCGGGACTTCCTTCTTTTAAAGAGGGGAAGGTCACACGACTTGAAGCATGGCTTAAAAGTAAAAATTTATCATTAGCTAGTTTTGAAAAGTCATATTTCTATAGCGACTCTCATAATGACTTACCTTTAATGGAAAAAGTCACACACCCTGTAGCGGTTGATTCCGACGATATATTAAGTGAATATGCAACATCTAAAGGCTGGCCTCAAATTTCTTTGAGATGATTTGTTATCTGTGAAGAATAATTTCTAAAACGAATTTGCTACCAAGATAAGACAACAAAAGAAATACAAAAGCGGTGAGTGAAATATAGATAGAATTTCTACCACGCCAACCATAAAGTCTTTTGCCTGCTAAAAGAAGCCCATAAATCAGCCAAGCTAATATTGAGAAAACTGTTTTGTGGTTAAACTGAAGCGGGGTTCCAAAAAGTTGCTCTGAAAATAGAATGCCGCTTAAAAGTGTGATGGTTAGTAAAATAAACCCAATCTTATTAATATTAAACAGGAAATTTTCCATTTCAATGAGGGGCTGGAAGCCACTTAAGATCATGTCTATTTTCTTTTTCTGATGTAATTTTTTTTCAAAAATTAAAATGAAAATGGCCACGTAAGCTGAAAAAGTAAATAGACTATATGCCACTAAAGCAATGGCAATATGGGTCATAAATAATGGCGATAAATCAGTTGTGAGGAAGTGATTTGATACAAATAAGGGATGTATGATCAGTAAAAAAGCTGATGGAATAAGCAAAAACGGCTGCAGATAATTAAAATTTTTATTAAAATTAAGTATCCAAAAAATCAAAATACTAAAGAATGAAGTAGCAATAAGGGCGTTAGAAAAACCCAGATTCATTGGATTAAAAGAAATACTGGCTTTAAGAATTGTAAAATGAGCTAATAAGCCGATACCAATCAATAGTGCATTTAAATTAGTGAGATTTTTGTCTGGTATTTGTTTTTTAAATAGCAACAGGCTTGGTGTGAGGTAACACAAGGACGTGATTAAAATAGGTAGCCAAATTTCCATAATTTTTAATTGGTAATTAAAGGTTTAATATACCATGTACATTAAGAAGAGTTAACCTAAAACAGGATGAACGCATGTTAGAAAATCTAACCGACCGACTACAAAGTGTCATTAAAACAATTCGCGGGCAAGCCAGGTTTACTGAGCAAAATATCAGTGATGCTATGCGCGAAGTTAGAATCGCTTTAATTGAAGCAGACGTTGCCCTAGCTGTTGTAAAAGATTTTATCGATCGCGTTAAAACTAAAGCGCTCGGTGTCGAAGTATTACAAAGCCTATCTCCAGGACAAGCGATTATTAAAATTGTCCAAGATGAACTCACAGTTCTTATGGGCGATCAAAATGTTTCTCTAGATCTGAATGTTGCTCCCCCAGCTATTATTCTCATGGCAGGTCTGCAGGGCTCGGGTAAAACAACCACTTCTGCCAAGCTTGCAAAATTGCTTATTGAAAAAAAAGAAAAAAGTGTTACTTGCTAGTGCTGATGTGTATCGCCCTGCAGCGATTGATCAACTTAAAGTGCTCGCCAAAAGTCTTAATATTGAATGCTTCGATTCAAACCCTTCCCAGAAGCCATTAAAGATTGCAACAGAAACGATCGATTACGCAAAAAAACATTTCTTTGATGTGGTAATTTTTGATACCGCTGGTCGCTTAGGCATTGATGTTGAAATGATGGATGAGATCACAGCGCTCCATAAAAAATTAAATCCAGTAGAAACTTTATTTGTGGTCGATGCTATGCAAGGACAAGACGCAGTAAATACTGCAAAAGCTTTTGGTGACGCACTACCTTTAACAGGCGTTATTTTAACTAAGTTAGATAGTGATACACGCGGAGGTGCCGCCTTATCTGTGCGTCAAGTGACAGGTAAGCCGATCAAGTATATTGGTACAAGTGAAAAAATTAATGGCCTTGAACCCTTTCATCCTGAAAGAATGGCGTCAAGAATTCTTGGCATGGGAGACATTGTCAGTCTTGTCGAAGATGCACAGAAAACATTAGATGTTAAAGAGGCTGAGAAGTTAGCAGAAAAAGTTAAATCAGGAAAAAATTTCGATCTTGAAGATTTCAAAAATCAAATAGGGCAGATGAAAAAAATGGGTGGCGTAAGTGCCATGATGGATAAGATGCCAGCTCAATTTACGAGCGCTGCATCTAAAGTTAATCCTGAAGATGGTGATAAATCACTTCGTCAAATAGAAGCCATTATTAGCTCAATGACGCCTCTTGAAAGAAGAAAGCCTGAATTGATTAAAGCTACAAGAAAGAAAAGAATTGCTTTGGGATCTGGTGTGCAGGTCCAAGATGTGAATCGCGTCCTTAATCAGTTTGAAGAGATGCAAAAGATGATGAAAATGTTTTCAAAGGGTGGGCTGGGTAAGCTTATGCGTGGCATGGCTGGCAAAATACCTGGTTTAAGACCTTAATCTTCCGTAATCATTATTGACCAATCAGGCCCAATAACGGATAATTCCATGTTTTGTTAATTCTGGGTTGGTAGCTCAGTTGGTAGAGCAGCGGACTTTTAATCCGTTTGTCGCGGGTTCGACCCCCGCCCGACCCACCATTTATATCAAGGACTTTGTAGCATTAACCTTCAAAAGTCCAATTCAAATTACATCTTAAACTTCGAATAGACTGCATAATAAAATCAGTGGCATTAGTATTTTTATAGACAGTTCGTTTCTAATAGTTTTAATTTTATTTAACTTAAATTTTATTAGAAATTAAAAAAATATTTTGCTCTTTTGTTATTTCGTTTTGCGTTATTTTTAAATACTTCTTGTTTAGCTTTTTATTAAAGTGGCGCGCCCGAAGAGATTCGAACTCCTGACCCCTTGGTTCGAAGCCAAGTACTCTATCCAGCTGAGCTACGGGCGCATAAATACTAGAGATGACAAAAGTGGCGCGCCCGAAGAGATTCGAACTCCTGACCCCTTGGTTCGTAGCCAAGTACTCTATCCAGCTGAGCTACGGGCGCGTTGTGACATTATAACTTAATGATATTGAATAATGGCGGAGAGCGAGGGATTCGAACCCTCGATACAGGTTTAAGCCCGTATGCTTCCTTAGCAGGGAAGTGCCTTCGACCTCTCGGCCAGCTCTCCAGAAGCGCGAACAATACGCTAAATTGCTTTAAAAATCAATTTCTAGTGCTTATGCGTCAAGTCCAAAAGCTTTATGAAGGGCTCTGACTGCAAGCTCTAGATATTTCTCATCAATAAGCACTGAAATTTTAATTTCGCTTGTTGAGATCATGTCAATATTAATGCCTTCTTCGGACAATGTTCTAAACATTTGGCTTGCAACACCAACGTGAGAGCGCATACCAACACCTACGATGGATACTTTTGCAATTTTATCGTTTCCATTTACTTCTCTAGCGTTCACGTGACCCTTAACTTTTTCATTAAGAATACCTAAGGCTTTATTTAAATCAATTCTATTCACAGTAAATGTAAAGTCAGTTGTTCCAACAGCGCCTACATTTTGAATAATCATATCGACATCGATATTAGCATCTGCAATGGGGCCTAATATTTGATAAGCAATACCTGGCTTATCTGGCACACCAAGAATACTTACCTTGGCTTCATCGCGATTAAAAGCAATACCTGAAATAATGGGATCTTCCATTTTATTTTTTTCCTCAAATGTAATTAGAGTGCCGTCACCTTCTTCTTCAAAGCTTGATAACACTCTTAATTTAACCTTATATTTACCTGCGAATTCGACTGCTCTAATTTGAAGTACTTTTGATCCTAGACTTGCCATTTCTAACATCTCTTCAAAAGTAATTGAATCTAATTTCTTAGCTTCAGGCACCACTCTAGGATCGGTTGTATAAATACCATCCACATCCGTATAAATTTGGCATTCATCAGCTTTAAGCGCTGCAGCTAGGGCAACACCGGTTGTATCTGAGCCACCACGTCCGAGGGTCGTAATATTGTCTTGTTCATCCACACCTTGGAATCCAGCAACAACCACAACATAACCTTGATCTAAATCTTCTTGAATATTGTGATGGTCAATTTTTAAAATTCTAGCTTTAGTGTGAGCATCATCCGTTAGAATTTTGACTTGGGAACCGGTATAGCTTTTAGCTTTAATACCAAGCTCAATTAAAGCAAGTGTTGTCATACCAATAGTAACCTGTTCGCCTGTAGATACTATGACATCCAACTCACGTGGATCAGGCTCGGCCATAATCTCTCTAGCTAAGCCAATGAGTCGATTAGTTTCACCAGACATGGCAGACACTACCACAACGATTTTGTGTCCGAGTGATTTATATCGAGCGACACGTCTTGCAACAGCCCGAATTCTTTCTGGCGTTCCAACTGATGTGCCACCGTATTTTTGTACAATTAAACTCATAGATATTTAGTTAAGTATTATTTTCTTTAATTGAGTTAAGCAATCACTAAAAGCTTGATCAAGAAGTTCTGGTTTTGATCCTCCAGCCATTGCAAGATCAGGTTTACCGCCACCTTTACCGCCAATCGCTATGGCTAGTTCATTTGCAATGTCACCTGCTTTTATTTTATTCACAAGATCATGCGTCACACCGACCGCTAGGGTGACTTTACCTTGATCTACACCACTTAAAATTATAACTGCACTTTTGAGTTCTGCTTTAAGTTTATCAATGGTCTCTCTTAACGCTTGTGCATCGGCAGCACCTAATTTTTCCATCACAACTTTAACCTCTCCTATGGAGACCGCTTTTTTAGATAAGTTACCACTTTCAGAAGAAGCAATTTTTGATTTCAGTTGCTGAATATTTTTTTCCTGTTCTTTCATGAGATCCTGGATTTGATCAATTTTGCTTAAAAGTTCAGAGGAGGGTACTTTTAGGTCATGTGCTAAACGATCAATGATTGAAACATGTTCATTCATATAATGAATGACATTAAATCCCGTTGTCGCTTCAATGCGTCGAATACCGGAGGAGATACCTGTTTCAGAAATAATTTTGAAGGCACCAATATCCCCAGTTCTTTTTACATGCGTGCCGCCGCATAGTTCTTTACTTGATCCAATACTAAGCACTCTCACCTCGTCAGCATATTTCTCACCAAAGAGCATCATGGCGCCACTTTTTTTGGCGTCATCTAAATGCATAGTTTTAGCTTCCGTATCTGTATTGTTTAGTATTTCTTGGTTAACAAACATTTCAACAGATTTAATTTCATCTGAAGTTAAAGCTTTGGGGTGTGAAAAGTCAAAACGTGTTTTCGATTCGTCAACGAGCGAGCCTTTTTGTTCTACATGAGAGCCTAAGGTATTCTTAAGACCTTTATGTAATAAATGGGTTGCTGAATGATTTCGCATAATATTTTTCCGGGAATCATTTTCAACGGATGCCATGACTTCATCAGATACTTTTAAGCTATTCGTTTCAACTACACCAAAGTGAGCATAAATTTTTGCTTTGATTTTTATGGTGTCTTCAACTTTAAAAGAGCTATTAGAAGTTTTAATCAACCCTTTGTCACCTACCTGGCCGCCTGATTCTGCATAGAAGGGGGTGGTGTCAAGAATCACAATGCCAGACTCACCTTTGAGAAGCTCCATCTTTGAGATATCGTCTTTAAATAAAGCCAAGACTTTTGCCTTGCATTCCATGGCCTCATATCCACTAAAATGTGTAGCGTCACCGTTATAATCGACATCTATTTTCATTTTGAATTTATTAGAAGACCGAGCCATAGATTTTTGAGCTTCCATCGCCTCATCAAAACCTTTTTGATCGATGGATATATTTTTCTCTCGACAAATATCAGCGGTCAGATCAAGTGGAAATCCAAAAGTATCGTGAAGCTTGAAAGCAATTTGACCGTCAAAAGTTTTTTGATTTTTTTTAACAAGCGCTTGAATAGACTCTTCTAATATATTCATACCATTTTCAATGGTTTCAAAGAATCGTTCTTCTTCTTGCTTTAGTGATAAAGCAATATTTTGTTTATTTCTTTCAATGTCAGGATAAGCTTTGCCTAACATACGCACAACATCATCCACTAACTTATGGAAGAAAGGTTGTCTACATCCTAGTTTATAGCCATGTCTGATCGCTCTACGAATAATTCTTCTTAAAACATAACCGCGGCCTTCGTTACCTGGAATCACACCATCTGAAATTAAGAATGTACAAGCACGAATATGATCTGACAATACTTTGAGTGAGGGGTGATGGATGTCTGATGTTTTTGTAATATTTGCAGCTGATTGAATGAGGGGGACAAATAAATCTGTTTCATAATTGGCATGCACACCTTGCAGGACTGCGCATATTCTCTCCAAGCCCATACCTGTATCCACAGAAGGTTTTGG
>Ga0256317_1000065_pt1 | contig 9664 bp, 7 predicted proteins | sample LawtaT_4_FD_183801 | JGI IMG/M metagenome (GOLD analysis project Ga0256317, IMG submission 183801) | Metatranscriptome of freshwater microbial communities from St. Lawrence River, New York, United States - Law_Atlam_RepB_8h (Metagenome... | ecosystem: Environmental > Aquatic > Freshwater > River ... | reverse complement strand
TTTTAGATCAGGTATTAATTCTCTTGCCAGTTGGCTCCAAGAATTGCTGAAATCTTAGCATTCAAGGCATCTACCTCTGCTTTGTTTTTCAAGCGAGTATGCACCTGGAACAAGATGATCATGATGTCTGTATTGTCTGGCTTAATTTCCAAAGCTTTGGTGAAGTAAGGAACAGACTGCTTGTACAAATCATCTGCCATGGTACCCATTTCTTTGGATCTTTTCTCCCATTCTGCATCAGAAAGCGAGTTCAACTCGGCAAGAATTGCTCTAGATTTCTCAAGTATCAAGGCACCTGTATAGTAATTTCCTTCGAAGAAGTTTGGATCCACTTCAACTGATTTTTTGTAATCTGCCATTGCGGCTTCCAAATCACCACCCTGCTCTTTCAAGTATCCAGAACGCAACAATAATCCTGGATTGTTTGGATCATTTGCAAGGGCATCCTTGATTTGTGCCATCGCCTCATCCATTTTGTTCAATTGAAGAAGCAATTGGATTTCGTACTCGGCCAAAACTTTATCGTTTGGATACTCTGCACGAGCTTTAGTTACCAATTCAAATGCAGCTTCTGGGTTCTTTTCTTCCGTACTTAGGATTTGAACCATGAAGTAATAAGCATTGGTCTTGTTGTAGGTAGGCAATTCAAACAGGTAGCCAAAGTGCTTTTTGGCATCTTCAAATCTACCCAAATCATTGGCAAGGAAACCTGCATTGTAATGAGTGGTAGAATCAGTCTTGTCAATTTCACCAGCAAGATTGAAAAACTCGTAAGACATCTCCATGTCATCCTCGTTGTAACGCTCCAAAGCCTTATCAAAAGAGAGGTTTTTAAGAGTTTGCAAGGAATAAGGTCTCAAGTTGTCTGGAAGACCTGGTACTTCTTCAGCGTATACAGACTTACCTACAGGAGAAGTTTTGCTGCTTCCCGCCATTTCAAATGTCTTATTGAAAGTAGAATAAGCTTGATTTCCAGCTTCAAGTGTTTCCATGGTATTGGAAGAGTCTCTACCGAAAATTTTAGTGTGAATTTGTGCTTTAAGAAGGAAAGTAGCGGGATCGCCACTTGTCTCAGGATTGGTTATGGCAGCATCAATGGCTGTAAGTGCAGTTTGTAAGTTTCCTGACTTAAATCCTTTTTCTGCCTCTTTTACTACTTTCTTTTGTCCAAAAGCAAAGGTGACGGTCGCAACCAGTGCTAGTGATAGAACGAGCTTTTTCATTCGTGTTTTTCGTTAGGAATTGTTATTCAGTTGTTTCTAAGGGTGATTCGGGTAATTCCGGAGAATCGGGCACAATATCGGAAGATTCTGAAAGTTCTTCCTCTTCTCTTGAAATTTTTTCCACAGAAGAAATTTCATCCCCTTCTCCTACTTTAATCAGTCGTACGCCTTGAGTAGCTCTTCCCATAATGCGTAACTCGTCCATGGAAATACGGATGGTGATGCCTGACTTATTGATAATCATCAAATCATCAGTATCCACTACTTCTTTAATGGCGACCAATGCACCAGTTTTATCGGTGACATTCATGGCTTTTACTCCTTTGCCACCTCTATTCGTGATTCGGTATTCATCAAGGTCGGAACGTTTTCCATATCCCTTTTCAGATACTACCAAGAGGGTTGCATTTGGTTCAGACGCACAAACCATGCCAATCACAAAATCTGATTTATCGGTAAGCGTAATCGCCTTCACACCTGTGGCGGTTCTACCCATAGGTCGTACTGCAGACTCATGGAAGTGTACCGCTCTACCCGAGTTGGCAGCGATCACAATGTGCTGATCTCCATTGGTTTTGGCCACGTGCACCAATTGATCATCCTCTCTAAAATTCAAGGCAATGATTCCATTGGTTCTAGGTCTAGAATATTGCTCCAAGGTAGTCTTCTTGATCACACCCTGCTTGGTCACCATCACCAAGAAGTGATTGTTGATGTAATCCTGGTCTTCCAAGTTTTCTACTTGAATGATGGATCTGATCTTATCATCTTGGGTAATATTGATCAAGTTTTGGATAGGTCGGCCTTTCGCAGTCTTCGAACCTTCTGGAATGGCATAAGTTTTCAACCAGAATAATTTACCCTTATCCGTAAAGATCAAGAGGTAATTGTGCGTAGATGCTGTAAAGAGGTATTCGGTCCAATCGTCTTCCTTGGTACTTACTCCTTTGGAGCCGATTCCACCTCTACCTTGGGTTCGGTATTCAGTCAAGGCAGTACGCTTCACATAGCCCTGATGAGAAACGGTAATGACCACTTCTTCATTCGGGATCATGTCCTCGTAACTGAAGTCTTCTGCATTGTGCTCGATCTCAGTACGACGGTCATCCGCATAGCGTTCCTTCACCTCTTGAAGCTCTGTTTTGATGATTTCCATTCGCTTGCCTTCGTCAGCCAAGATGAATTTCAACTCCTCAATAAGGGCCATGATTTCCTTGTATTCCTCAATGATTTTCTCACGCTCCATGCCGGTAAGGCGCTGGAGTCGCATGTCGAGAATCGCTCTTGCCTGAATTTCACTCAATTCAAAGCGCTCCATCAAACCATTACGGGCAGTTTCTGGATCTGCTGAACTTCTAATCAAGGAAATTACCTCATCCAAATGGTCCAAGGCAATTAAATATCCTTGTAAAATGTGCGCTCGTTTCTCGGCTTCTTTTAATTCAAACTCTGTCCTACGAACAACCACCTCGTGACGGTGAGACACGTAGTGAACAATCAAATCTTTTAAGTTCAAGGTTTGTGGACGTCCTTTTACCAAGGCCACATTGTTTACCGAAAACGAAGTTTGCAAGGCTGTTTGCTTGTATAGGTTATTCAACACCACACTCGAAACTGCATCACGCTTTAATTCATATACTACGCGCATTCCAGATCGATCAGACTCGTCTCGAATGGCAGAAATTCCTTCTATCTTCTTTTCGTTGATCAGTTGGGCAGTCTTCTCGACCATGTTCGCCTTATTGACCATGTAGGGGATTTCGGTGATGACAATCATCTCCTTATTTCCGCCATCTTTTACTTCAATGTTGGCTTTACCGCGAACAACAATGCGTCCTCTACCTGTTTCAAAGGCAGCCTTCACCCCATTGTAGCCGTAGATGATTCCTCCTGTAGGGAAATCAGGAGCTACAATGAAATTCATCAATTCCGCAATCGTGATTTCCTTGTTGTCGATGTAGGCAATGATTCCGTCGATGACCTCACCCAAATTGTGTGGGGCCATGTTGGTAGCCATACCCACCGCAATCCCTGAAGCACCATTTAATAAGAGCGCAGGTACCTTGGCAGGAAGTACGGTTGGTTCCTTTAGAGAGTCGTCAAAGTTGAATTGAAAGTCAACGGTCTCCTTGTTGATATCCACCAGCAATTCTTCAGCAATCCGCTTGAGTCTTGCTTCGGTGTATCGCATTGCTGCGGCATTATCACCATCCACGGAACCAAAGTTACCCTGACCATCCACCAACGTATAGCGCAAGGACCAGTCTTGGGCCATACGAACCATCGTTTCGTACACGGCAGAGTCACCATGGGGGTGATACTTACCCAGTACCTCTCCTACGATTCTTGCAGATTTTTTATGCGGTTTGTTGTGTAATACACCAAGTTCCTGCATCCCGTAAAGGATACGTCTGTGAACTGGCTTGAGTCCGTCTCGGACATCTGGAAGTGCTCTGGAAACAATCACCGACATCGAATAATCGATGTAGGCACCACGCATTTCCTCTTCAATGTTAATTGGAATGATATGCTCGTTTTCTCCTTGGGCCATAAAATGCGTACTGTAACGTAAATTAAGGTTGCAAGATAGTAAAAAGCAGGCGGGAATAAAACCAAGATTTAAAACCTTATCCCGCTTTTATTTTGTCAGTACCACTGCCCGATTCTTCTATTTTGAAGATTAAAAATTGAACTACCTCGGTATTCCACTCCATCGTGACCATGGTTCATCACTACACCACAGCCAGAAATCTTGCATCGCTTGGTTCCAGGAATCTTCATAGCAAAGCCAACTTGTACCGAATACACTTCTTGATCCATTGGAAAAGGAGTAAAATCAGGTGAATTATTTACAAAAGAACGCTGCATGTATTTTCCTTTTGCAAACACAGAAGCATATTCGGATAGGTTATAGCCGATTCGAAGCGCGGCCGCATAGGTATATTGATCCTCTACAGCGGCAAGGCGTGCTTGATACACTTTGGGAACCATAGGCTCTGCTTGATTTACTTTCACCTTCCCTACCTCAGCTTCCACGCTTATATTCCAAGGATAATTTTGCCGAACCCGCTGTTTTAATTCCCGCTGCATCCGCAATTTGAGGTCTGGAGTGGCGCCTTCAAATTTTTTATACTTCATTTTCAATAAAAAATTCCGTCTGCTGGCATCGAACAAGACCAATCCTGCAGAAGCATAGTAATTCGTGGCCTGGTAATTAGATCCCTGAAGGGAAAACTGGTAACCACTTCCTTCAAAAGGCGCTTGCCGGCCATTTTCCCAACCATAACCTCCTCCGAGAGTAAGAATATTGAATAAATTCAATCGCAATCCTGCCTCCACAGTGGGTAGAAGCAGTTGCCGGGAAGTCAAGGATAAGGTATCAGGTAAAGGAAAATACCCATACTCCTGATTTTGGTATTGTGTGATGGGATACACTTGCCCATCTCCCTTGTAAAACTCAGAATTCAACGTGTAATAGGCAGCTCCAGAAGAAACTTGAAAGGAAAATTGTTCTCTTACATTTCGAAAAATATTCCCCATCCGAGAATCACTTTTCGTGCTTCTTGCTTTCCGTGTGATTTCAAAAATATCCTCATCCTGTCCAAATGCCGAGGCAATCGTCAACATGAAAAAAGAAAACAAAAGGAACACCCTTCTTCTATGCATAATCAAGAAACGAAGAGAAGATGTTTTTGGTGTGTTGAGATTCAAGGAAATCATTTTTTAGAAGAGTTACTTCGCTTTCTTTTTTAAACGAGCCACTTCCTGAACCAACTTTTCTTTTTGAGAAGGATCATCACGGATAATTTTTGATAGCTGTTCGAAAAGCTCCAAACCCAAAACCTTCTCGTCGCGAATCAACTCTGCTTGATACGCCACAACCAATTTTTGCAAAGAATCTTGAAAGGTTAAATATTCTTGATATGCCAAACGTTCCTTCTCAGTTAATTCAATACCGGTTTCTTTTTTGGCATTTCCCCAAACACTCTTGATTTGATTAAACCGTGCCCCTCCACCAAGTTCTTCTTTGGCTTTAACCCAAGTTTTGAGCTCTTCCTCTTTTTGAGAAAGAAAGGTAGAAGTCAATACTTCTATTTGAGCATACTTCTTCCAGTCTGCTTCTGTAAGCACGATTTCAGGTTTGACCTCCTGAGAAAATAAAAGCTGACCAGAACAAAGAAAAAGGAGAAAAAGAAGAGTAAGACGGATTCGCATAAGTAGTGATTGCTGGTGATGATTAGCCAAACTAGTAGGGTCAAAACTTTAGGTTAGCATGAATTTAAGCTTGAATTGCTTTTAAAGAAGCAATGGTAGCAATGGGGTTAGGAGCATTAAATACAAAGCTTCCCGCTACCAAAATATCGGCACCTGCTTCGACCAAGCTTTTTGCATTTTGATCCGTAACGCCCCCATCAACTTCGATTTGGGCATTACTTCCTTTTTTAAGAATCATTTCCTTCAAGTTGGCCACTTTGGAATAGCTGTGTTCGATGAATTTTTGCCCTCCAAAGCCTGGATTGACAGACATCACACAGACCAAGTCCACTTCTTCCAACACTTCACTCAACGATTCAATCGGCGTATGTGGATTCAAAGCGACTCCTGCCCGTGCACCCAAGCGCTTGATTTCCTGCAAGGTGCGGTGCAAATGAGTACAAGATTCCACATGAACTGTTAAAATAGACGCTCCCGCTTTCACAAAGGCTTCCAGATACAACTCAGGATTCACGATCATCAAGTGTACATCCAGAGGCTTGGTAGCATGGCGGTGAATTGCCTCAGTGACAGGAATACCAAAAGAAATATTGGGTACAAAAATCCCGTCCATCACATCCACATGGATGAAATCCGCAGTGGAGTCATTGAGCATTTCTACCTCTTTTTGAAGGTTGGCAAAATCAGCGGCAAGAATGGATGGGGCTAGTTGAGGGCTCATCTTCGATAGAATAAGTTACAAATCAAGGGATATCTCCTGTTTGGACAAAAGTTACTGCTTAATTAGTTTTTGGTAAGCAATTTCTTTGCCATCCATCAATTGCATAAAATACAAACCAGAAGGCAGTTGGTTCAAAGTAAGGAAATACGGGTCTTTGGTAGAATTACGCTGCAACATTTTTTCCAAAACTGGCCTGCCTGAACTATCAAACAACTGGATTTGGAAGCTCAATTCCTGTCCAAAGCGAATGTATACTTGCCCATCGGTGACGGGATTTGGATATACGGTCCAACCTACCTCCTCTTCTTCGTTGATTCCCAAAAGTGCTCCATAAAAAGCACCACGGAAATTAGGAATTCCATAGCCCAGGTTCTGGTCAGGGGAGGCATATTGCGTTCCACTTTTGATAAGATTGGTGAGCAATTCATCTTTGGTCCAAGTTGGCTTTGCTTCCCACAACCCTGCAGCAAGGGCAGCAATTTGAGGAGAAGAAAAGGAAGTACCCGCCGCCGCAGAAACTTGCCCTGATGCTCGAATCAGTACTGGGCTTTGTCCAAAGGCAACCAGCTCGGGCTTAATTCGACCATCCGCAGTAGGACCACGCGAACTAAATGCGGAAACTGTAGAACTGGCAGTTACCGATCCTACAGCAAGAATTCCTGCTGCGTCTGCTGGTGCCACCAAACTGCTGCTTCCTGCCGAACCATAATTTCCCACACTGTTTACAATCAAAATTCCTCGCTTCGCGGCAAGGCTGGCTCCACGGGACACATAGGTGGTTTTACCATCCAATTGGGCTGTGGTATAGGTCAACTTGGGATCATCAAAATCCAGATACCCTAAAGAACTATTGATGATATCTACACCCAAACTATCGGCATATTCAGCTGCACGCACCCAGTTGAGTTCTTCCACTGGGTATTCAGTAGCTACATCCTCAGTGATGGCAAAGATCACTTGTGCCTGATGCGCGCCTGAAACCAAAGTTTCCGCTTGATTGGCTACAATCAACGAAGCCACCTGAGTCCCATGCTCATTGTCTCGAAATACTTCCTTGATCCATGGCCGGACGACATTCAGTTGACCGAGCACTTGTTTATTGGTGAATAGATGCGAAAAAGCAGAGGCTTTATCCAACCCTGGAAATCCAGAATCGAAGATCGCTACAGTCACCCCTTTCCCGGTAAACCCAGCCTTGTGCATATCCGGGATTCCTAGCAATTGATTTTGAAAATCATAGGCTGCTGCTTCTCGGTAACTTTCTTCAACTGCCCATTTTTTTGATTTAGGAAGCCCCTCTTGACTTTCTTGATTGAGCCGAGTTCCTGTTCGGGATATAAAGCCTTTGGCCACCCACTGCACCTTTTGCACATAAGGTAGGGCTTCCATTCCCTTTTTTCCAGTGGAATCAGCCACAACCACGGCAGCATTGAGCCATTTACTTACATACAAGATCTCCTGGCTATGAGTTCGCAATCCCTGCACATAGGAAGAAGTAACAGGTAAGTCCAAACTGTCTACAGATGTCTTCTCCCGTTCCCTTCGCTGTATGGCTTTACTCGTTAAAAACTTGCTTGGATTGGCTAAGGAAAATTCCTGCTGGGGCTTATACTTAAAAAAAACGGCATAACGATCCTGAGCCATCCCAACCTCGGGCCCTAAAAATGCAATTGCAAACAGGAAAAAATAAGATAAAAAGGAGATTCGTAACATAAGTTGTTCACTTGAAATACCCAGAAGCGTTCCCAAGATACCAAATCTGAGGCAGTTGAGCACAAAAACAAGCCATTTGGCTTTAAGGCTATCCACCTAAACGGGAAAACATGTTTAAAGATGCGCGGGATCACAAGCCTAAGGGAAATTCTTGGGGCTATTGGCAAGCTTCCTTACCTTCGTACTCTCAAACTTGAAAAGCTATGGCTCTGAAGACAAAAGTGAAGATCAACCGAATTACTAACTTAACCGATGCGCGCTACTGCTCTGGAATGTATGTAGACGTCTTGGGATTTTCTTTGGAAGAGGGATCTCCACACTACGTCTCTCCTAGCCAATTTCAAGAAATCACGGGATGGATTTCAGGTGCTGACTATGCTGCAGAGTTTACGGATTCAGATGCCTACACCATCGAAAGAAAATTGGCAGACTATCCTGGAATTAATTGGATTGAATCGTGTGATTTGGATACCCTAATCCAACTCAAGAACCTTGGAAAGGAATTGATTTACCAAGTGAGCATGGAAGAAATTGAATCCATCGTCCCAAAAATAGAACTCCTGAATCAACATCAAATCACCTTACACATCACTTCAAATGAAAATACACTAACTATTGATAATAAAATAGTTATCGAAAAATTAGCGAGTAAGGTAAATCTTTTTTTAGGTTTCGGAATCCATCCAGAAAATGTAAGTATGCTATCTGAAATCCCTGGACTTGTGGGTTTGGCACTGGATGGAGGGGACGAAATCAAACCCGGGCTGAGAGACTTTGATCAGCTAGCCACTATCTTAGAAAATCTAGAACTCGCCGATTAAAACAATCCCAGGGGTAAGTTCTCCACCATTCTCCTCAACTATCCCAAAGATCAGTCAAGCGATACGGACTTTGTGAACCGGTAAAGAAAGTGCCATCCACAAATCGATGCTGGGTTCCAATAACTTGAAGTTGGGCAAGATCATCGCTATCCAAAATCAAGGTAGCTGCTGCGAAATTTTCGCCAATACGCGCCTCATTTACAGATTTAGGAATGACAGCGATATCCCGAGCGATGGACCAAGCAATCAAGACTTGACCTACACTAGCTCCATGCTTTTTAGCGATAGCCTTGACCACTGCATCTTCCAATAGCTTGGGATCCTGCGCATGCTTTTCTGCACGAGAGTCAGGTGATCCCAATGGGGAATAGGCGGTTACCAAAAGGCCATTTTCTTTGCAAAAGGACACCAAGGACTCTTGGGGCAAATAGGGATGAAGTTCGATTTGATTCATCTCAGGGCGCTGACCGCCTACTGCAAAAAGTTCGTTGAGTTTGGCTTGGTTGAAATTAGATACCCCAATGTGCTTGGCAAGTCCACTTTGCTTTTGGTCTTGCATGGCTCCCCAAGTTTGGCTCAAGGGCACATCCTGATAGGTGTAGTATTCTTCCCGCTGCGTGGCAAAGCCTACTCCTGGCTTGTAAGCAATTGGCCAGTGAACCAAATAAAGATCAACGTAATCTAATCTTAGGTCATCTAAGGTCTTTTCCAAGGCAGGCTTCACATCCTCAAGACGATGTGCATTGTTCCAAAGTTTGGAGGTTACAAAAAGTTGGTCCCGCTTCACGAGACCTTCTGCTAGCGCATCAGTAATCCCCTGCCCCACTTCCCGTTCATTTTGATAGATTGCTGCACAATCTATGTGTCGATATCCGGCTTTAATTGCCCAAAACACTGCTTTTCGAACCTCTCCTGGTTTACTTTTCCAGGTTCCTAATCCAAGAATTGGCAGCTGATCGCCATTGTTAAAA
>Ga0256317_1000060_pt1 | contig 9768 bp, 15 predicted proteins | sample LawtaT_4_FD_183801 | JGI IMG/M metagenome (GOLD analysis project Ga0256317, IMG submission 183801) | Metatranscriptome of freshwater microbial communities from St. Lawrence River, New York, United States - Law_Atlam_RepB_8h (Metagenome... | ecosystem: Environmental > Aquatic > Freshwater > River ... | reverse complement strand
TTAAATTTAATTAGAGAAGTTTCGAAAGCGTAGTTTGTACATCCGTAAGTTCCAAATTCTTTGATAATTTCTAAAATATTGTTCATACTGTGTGTGTTCGTGTTATAATCCTGCGAATTTATTTAGTACAAGTTTTCCTCCTGTGTAGATTAGATCAGGGTCTCCTGGAACTTTAGTGAGAACTGCATCTATGAGTTTCACGTTCATTCCATTCTCTGCTGCTATCTGTTTAGTGTAAGCCATGATCTCTGCATTGCTAGAACCTGAAGGTAAGTGCATCTTAGCTATTTTCCAAATAGAGTCACCTTTCTTGATAGTATAAAGCTCACTAGTAGGTTTAGGTGGAACAGGTGGCTCAGGATCTGGAACCGGTGGATTAGGTTTCACTGGAACAGGTTGCATAGCTTTGTAACCTGCTGAAGCCAGAGATGTTCCAGCTATCATCAGTATTAAAGCTATACCGACTTTAGTGTTTGCCATCTTAGTTAACTTACTTCTCAACATCCTAGCAGCTTCATCTTGGTCACCTTCATCCCATAGTTCTTTGATCTTGTCAAATTCCTCGTCAGATTTAAAAGCTTTCAAGAAAGGGTGTTCAGGGTTTTTACCAGCTAGTTGGTCTTTTATTCCAGAGCTCAGTTTCTTTTCGTTCAATGTGAAACTGTCAAAAGATTCTATGTTATTTCTAATCATCTCTTAGTTCTTTTTACTTAGTTTTAGATATAGGCTTTTTAGCTTTATCTATTCTATCAATGAAGTTGTCTGTAACATCAATTATCTTTGACATTCTGTCTCCAACTGAGTTTTTCTTGTCTCTCAAGAAAGATTTGATCTTCTCTGAATCTAGAGCGTAAGGATACACTCTCTTTCCATCTTCTTTTTCCTTGATAGCGTCTCCGTTATAAACATTGTCTATCAAAGCTAAGAAATCTTCAAGTAATGTAGTGTAGTCATTATCTTCTTCATCTTCTTTGATATCTTCTATAGCATCTTGGATCTTATCTCTTCCTTTTTGAGTGAAGATGTTTCTCACAAAGATTCTAGCTATTCGCATATTAGCTTCCACTTCTTTATCGTCTTCAAGAGTATCGATATCTAGATCATCGTAATCAGCTACAATGTCTTTGAGTTCTTCTATAATATCTTCGTCATTGCTTCCACCTGGGATATCTTCCTCTACTCCTTCTCTTTCTAGCTCTATAGCTAGTTCAAAGTCGAAAGGAGGTTTAAATTTACCAACAACCTTGTCCATTGGAACAGTTTCAATATTTCCAAGTTCTATCTCAGGATAATCGAAAGGATTAGCTCCAGAAAAAATAGTAGAAAGGAAGATTCTACAGTTTTGAATAGTTGGATACGGTTGGAGTAACCATGTAGCGAACATGAACAATCCTATACCGAAGAGTATAGAACCTATGACCATTACTAGAACAGGTGCTGCTGCAATTGCAGCTCCTGCTGCAGCAGCTATACCTGAAATTATTCCTGCAGAAGGCAAGAGCGCCGATATGATACCAATCACTCCTGTGATGGCTGCACCCATTGTTAATTTTTTAGCTATCTCTGAAAGAAAACCGTTTAGTTTAGTTCCTTTCACTCCCATTTTGTAAAGAAGTTTCTGGAAAAAATCTAAGTACTTAACATCTTTCTCGTCGAAAGTAGCTTTTCCTTCCCATCTCTCCTCATCTTCATCTTCTACTACTAAACCTTCTTTTATTGATCCGGAAAGTTTACTATCTATAGCTCCAACTATGTCAGGTGTCAAGACTTTGTCTATACCATCTTCTTTACCTACACTTTTCGATAAGCTTATCAGAGAGTTTAAAGTAGCCTTTAATGAAAATCTATTCTCTTCGTCACAGAAACCATTCTTTACGATAACTTCTCTCAGAGGTTCTAATAACAACATTAAGCTCTTTAAGAATTTAGTCTTGAGCTTGTGTAGCTTCTTAGTGAGAGTTAGTTTAAGTTTCTCAAAAGAGAATTCTTTGATTGATTTACTAATCTTAGTAGCAATCTCTTTAGCTCCCTTAGTAAAATCTGTCAAAAACTTTTTTCCTTTGCCTACTAAGCCTTTGATGAAAGATTCTTCCAAGTAGCTGTCAAGTGGCTGGAGTATGTTCTTACTATAAGTTCTTCTTAAATTTGAAGTGAGTTCTTTCTCAAAGAGTGGTGAAGTCAGGTTTAATCTGATCTCTTCTATCTTTTTTTCTAGAAGCACTTCGTCAAATATGATTGAATACTGCATAATTACGTAGTCTGTGTTGTTTTAGTTGATGCTGTTTTCTTGGTTCCTTTTCTAGACCTAGTCTCTCCTGAAGATTTGGAAGCAGTTTTAGCAGCAGGTTTCTTAGAAGCTTCTGGTTTCTCTTCTCCAGGTTTAGTATCTTTCTTAGTACCTTTTCTTTTTCTCTTTGTGATAATCTCAGTTGCGATAACTTCTGACACTTTAGCGTCTTGAGTATTCTTTATGACAGAGTACATAGCTTCTATTAGACCTTTTGCCATAGCAGCTAAGCCAGCATGTAGCTCATCTAAGTACTCTTTTTCTTGAGCTTTAAATCTTTTAACATTTTCTTCTTTCGACTTCACAACATATTGAATAAGAGACTCTGCTAACTGTTTAACTTGATCTTTCTTTTTATCTGGTTCCAGTTTTGAAACATTCTCAAAAGCTTTCAACACTTTAGGATCTGGTTTGCATTCTTTTTGCTTGTACCAATCATTAAGAGGAAGATCTCCTACTGCGTACTCATTAGCTGGAACAGTGAACCTCTTAGCTAGTTCAGGATTTTTTGTCATTTTCACGACAATTGGCATGTTGAGAGATTCTTCATACACAAAAAGCATTCCTAGCCAACTAGTAAGAGAAGCTGCAAGATCTTTACTAGTTCTGATACCTTTCTCTTCGTCAGTCTCGACTCTAGTTTTGATATTCTTGTTCATAGTCTCAGAAACTTTTCTGACTCTCTTAACATCAATCTCTTCTTCTAGTTCTTCATCTGAAATCTCATCGTCGTTTTCGATTTCCATGAAGTACTTGTTAGACTCTTCAGCTTCTTTCTTGACTTTCTTGTCATTGAACAAGTCAAACATTCCTTTGAAAAATCTCACAATAGCATCTAAGAATCCGCCGATCTCATTGAGCTCTTCTGGTTGAGAATTCTCTTTTTCTTTTCCGTATTCGGAGAATTTAAGTACTTTCACAATTAAAAAGTTTTATTTAAGCTATATATCTTGCTCCGAGATCTACTTTTTATCTTCGACCTTTTTCACTTCATATATAGCTAGAAAATCTCTAAGTGCGAGTTTCTTGTTTTTAGCAAAAAATTCTTCTGCTTCATGTTTGCTATCCGCATCTACCATGTTGATAGTTTCATTTTTTCCTTTGTGAGTAAATTTGTACTTCATACTTGTTTTATTTTTAAGGGAAAGATTTCTCCTTCCCTGTATTTAAAATTTCTTTCCACATGATGGGCAAAATTTCCACGAAGATGCTCTAACTCTGGATCCACAGTCTGTGCAGTAAGTTCTAATTTTAGAGATCTCGACCGGTTTTGCTGATTCAGGCAATATTTTCCAAGATACTGTGTGAGCTGGAAAAGCTTGGAAGTCTCCCTCTGCTTTCACTAGATCCTGCGAAGACGATTCTCCTGATTCTACTCTTCCAGTCTCAAAAGAACCAGCTACGTTTGTTGTTGGAACTACAGAGGATGCTCCGAAAGTGAAGCTTCTATTTCCTGTAAAATTTGAAATAGAAACGATACTTGTTCCAGTGGAATAGTAAGGACTTGTAGTGAAAGAGATAGAATGTTTTTCATAGTGAAAATTGACTGTTACTTTTCCATTATCCTCTGTTGCAGCTTTTCCAGCTGAAGAGTTTTCAGCTTCGTAAGTAGAAAAGAAAAACTTTTTTGGTTGATCTATCCACCTTTCTAAGTACACTCTTTGACCAGGGTTGATTATTATCCCATTTGAAGATATTTCTTTCCCGTTGATAGAGATGTGCGCTATCACTTTTTCTGTTCTAGGGTTCCATAATTCTATCTCAAAATTAACTTGTTCTTTGAGGTAGATCTTTTCGTTGTAGTTCTTGACCCTGTTTCTGTTCACTGTAACGTGAGCAGTTGGCATTTCATTGCTCCCGTATTGGTAGTAATTGTAGTTTGTTACCATGTTGCAGGTTTTATTTACTGATTAGCTAACTTCGTAACCTGAAGGCTGAGCTTTTAAACTTGAAGCTAACTAATTAAAGATAACATTTTTTACTTAAGATTTTAACAGCGATTTCACTGTTGCTTCCTCTAGAGATCCTACTTTTTTCTCTACCACTGATCCGTTCGAGAAAACGATAGTAGTTGGAACACTTCTGATCCCGTACTCAGCTGCAATGTTAGAAGACTCGTCCACGTCAACTTTTGCTACTCTGTTGTTGTACTCTTTCTCTTGTTCTACTTTTTCAAGCACTGGAGTGTAAGCTTTACAAGGTCCGCACCATGCAGCAGAGAAAGTTACAACTGATCTCTCTTGAGAGATGAACTCTCTAAAATTTTCTTCGTTAAGAATTTTCATTGTTTTCTTGTTTAATTAATGATTCAAGTATTTCACCCTCTGGTTTAGAGTAGACTATCCTGGTCGGTTCTACAGAGTACTCGATACCTTTGAACATCTCGATGTACTTTTCTGCAGTACCCGGTTTTAGGTAAGCTACGGTTGCATGAGGATGGTAATCGTACTCATTTGTATGAGGAAACTTGGTGAGGTTTTGGTTGTTTGAGTACAGACCGTCTCCTTCCACGTCGAATTTTAATACATCCGCATCTTTGTTGTTAAATGCAGATAGATTGATAAGCTTTAAGTTTTTAATCTCATCTTTGTTGACAGATTTCATCACTTCATCATCCTCAATCTCATCAGAGTGTAGACCGTAAAGTAAAGTCACATGAGGCTCTGTTTCCAAAGATTTATCTTCTTCCAGTAGATCTTCTTTCTCTATCTTATTATGAAGATCTTGCATTTCAGGAAATTCAAAGTAAGACATCACGCAACCGTAATCGTATTTCGGCTTTTCTTCGTCTTTCTTCTCTTCTATCGTGTAAGCGATTTTAGTTACAGTGGAAGTTTTTCTAGTTTCGTTTTCTAAAAAATCTGCGTAACTGAGTATGTTTGTAGAAACAGGTTTCATTTTTTTATTCTATTTATCTTTACTTTTTCAAGTACCTGTTGATGCTAGATATCAATAGAGCTCCTAACATAGTTGTTCCAATTGCGCCTAGAATCCATACTGGGTTGTTGTGTTCAACTGCAAGTACTCCAGCTAAGCTAACTACTACTAACAGTAAACTGACCATTATTGGTGCAGTAGCTTTTGACGAAGTGACGTTTTCATACCTTTCTGACCACACTAGTCTGCTGATAGCATCTTGCATGTCTTTTCCGTAAGCTGGCACTACATTGGTGCTTCCGTCTTCTTCTTCGATAGTAACTTTGTACTTAAAGTAACCTGGACTAGTTTTACTAGCTTCTATTAAGTTACACTCTATGGCTTTTCTTCTCGGCCTGTTTTTCATTGTGTTGATCTTCTTTTTCCTTTTTATATCTCAAAGATCTTTCAAGTTCACTGTAGTAAGAAACTTTAATGTTATGATCTCTAGCGAAAGAAATTTCTTCGGTGACACCCTTTGAGATTTCCCAACCTTCCATGTTATCACAGACAAGTAACTGATCTGATTTTAAAAGTAGAGAGAAACAGAAAGAGGCCCAAAAGCTCCAATCTCCTGGCATATCTTTGAACTGTAAGAGGGTGTGACCGTATGTGATGGGAGAAAAGACTATCATTCCTCCTGCTGTTAGGTCTGCTGCAACTTGAGACACTTTTCTAAAATTCTCTTCAACTACCTGTGGGTCTTCGTGAGTATAGGGTGATGCCAGATAAACTACAGGCTTTATTTTACTAGCCATTATCTCACTCCAATGTTCTCTCATTATTTCATCTATTGTCATATACTCTGTTCCATTTATAATGTTTAACTTCTCCATCTATGCATTCTTTCCATGTTTTCTTCCAAGGGCCGGAGAAGAGAATAGTCATACAACCTTTAGAATTAGCTATCCGGTGGTAAGAGTCTCTAGGGAAAAATTTGAAGATGCTCTTTCTTACATCCACTATGTACTCTCCACTTTTTTCATCTAGCAGCACGTGTTCATCGTACTCTCCGAAAAGTTTCACTGATACTGCATTAAATGCATGAGTATGAAACCTGTCTTGTGGCTTAGCTGATTTGTGGAAATAGAAGAAGATGATGGAGAACAACCTCTTCCATTCAAACAATACAAATTGAGAAACTTTTTGTTCTCCAAAATGGAATCTATTAAAAGCTAGTAAAGAGAATGTGCCAGTTTTCATCAAAAGTCTGTATTAGTGATTCTTACATCAAATGTTGTGAAATTTTCAAAATCTTTCTCGTCTGCAACTAGTCTTCTCTCAACAGTATCCGCGTCACTTCTCAACATCAACCTCTTCTCTCTTTCTTCGTAAGGCATGTCTAAGTAAATTATGAAAGTGTTCTCTCTGTCTTCTGACTGGATCTTTGAGATACCATGTGGAGTCATTATAAAGATGTCTTCATTGAAAAACTGTTCACGAGTAGTTCCGTAGTACCATCCGTTAAAAGTGACGTGCTCATAGAACTCACCGTTCTCGATCATCTTTTCAAATTCTTTCTTTTCTAGAAAAAAGTAGTCTTTTCCTTCTACTTCTCCCGTTCTTGGAGGTCTAGTCGTGTAGGATACTGCGTACTTGAAACCTTTGTTCTCTAGTACTTTTCTAAAATAGTCTTTTCCTGAAGCAGCTTTACCTACTAGGACAGTTCTCTTGTGTTTTTTCATCTTCTTTTATTAACTAAATTCTGTTGTGTTCATAAACCTTAAATCGTCTCTGATTATGTCTACATAGTGATCAGGGTAGAGAGGATTTTTTCCTTCTTCTCTAAGTTTAGCGTAGTAACTCATTGAATCTAGGCCGTCTGGACACCAGTTGAGAGCCATCTCAATAAATTCATCTGGTTCTATCTCCATGCCGTACTCATCAACAACTACCCTCTCTGATGAAAGACAAAAGCGTTTCTTTTCCGTCGTAGTATTTCCAATTGTTGTGGTTCCAAGAAAATTTCCATCCAGAAGATCTCTTCCCTATGTGGACTGAGATGTTCTCTACGAAGATGTCCCATGGAGAATAGTGATCGAAAGAGTAGAAACCTAAGTGATCGATATCGATCTCTATCCTGAAATGATTTTTCACTTGATCAGGACAGTTAATATCGATTCTATCAATCATCTTTTTCAGTTTCTCTTTAGCTGTCGAAAGCTCTTCCCTTCTAGGGATTCTGTAGAAGTTAGTTCCCAATATTTCCAGTGTTTGGTGGTTAAACATAATCTGTGATGCTCCCGAACCTGGCATCTATGGATCTCTGAAGCATTCCTGTTTCCACTATGTTAGAATTATCAGAGTAGCCGTCATCTGCAGCAAAGATCTGAGGAGTCATACCGTAAGTTTTTCCGCGAGGTTGAATGTAGTTTACGAAAAACCTGTCAATCTCCATAGGAAAATCTTTATTGTAAATTTCTATCATCTCTTTCATTAGATTCTGAGTGATACCGTAAGCGAAGAGCCCCCAGAAGTTCTTAGCTATAGCTACATGAGGGTGACCTGGAAGAAGTTGGAAAACATTGTAATCCCATTTTGTACAGTCATCGCTGAGAGGTATGAACCCTAAATAGAGAAGTTCCCATTCAGGAACTTGTGGATAGATGCTCTCTACTAATTTGTTAGCGTTGACATTTACTCTGTTATCATCCTCTATGATAAGTATTTTCTCATACCCTTTCTCTAGCGCATGCTGGTAAATCGAGAGGTGGGAAAGCGCACACCCTACGTAGTTAGAGTTTTTGAAAAATTGGTTCTCTCTAGAGTAAACTTCCCATAACTTATAAGCTACTCTACCGTCTACTCCGTTGAAGACTGTGTACTTTTCAATCTCTGCAAACTTCAGGCGCTTCTCTGTTGTTCTTAACCTATCTTCTCTCTTCTTTAAGTTGAGAACGTATATCTGATCAAAATGATTTTCTACCATCTTATAATTGGATTAATGTAATTTTCATTGAAAAATCCCAGTTGAAAAAAGGACATCCTTATGGAAAAAATTGGAGTTTTGTCAAAGAGAGTTTCATTAAAGCTGTTACAGTCGATTATGTCGTACTCGAAACAAACTCCCGGATCACTGTTCTCTGTCCTTGCTGCCATCAGAAAAGTTTCATTATCAGACTCGTCGAAAAAAACATCTATATTCATGAATTTTCCCATCAACTGGATCTCTCTTCCAGCTCTTCCGTAGTAAAAGGCTTCTGTTTCCCAGGTACTAGAAACTGCAGTTTCTTCCCAAAGAGAAGATGATAACATCATACTGAAAGCATTACGTCCAGTTACTATGAACATTTTTGAAACAGGAAACGGTGACATAGATACTTTGCACATAGACACTAGAAGAAATAGCTTTCTTTCTTCGCTCTCTTCTCTTCTCATGTCAAGTGCAGTTGATGCGTAACTGTTCCAGTATAGTTTTTGGTTCTCTAGGAAGTTTTTTCTTCCTCTGTCTTTGTAAATATCCAAGAGTTCCCTTTGACGGAGCATGAGATGGTGTCGCAACTCTGAACACCTCATTCTCACAGATGATGAAACTGCACATGCTTTAGAGTGCAACTTTGGTGAAAAGTCGCTCTTTTTTATCAAGGAGATTCCTAGGAAATCTTGGTGGACAGTAATTTCATAATCGAAGTAGTTAACTTCAATCACAGATCTGTCAGTATGTATTCTCTTAGAGGTAGAGAAAAAGGGATCATTTTCTACCAAGTTCTTAAAGTACTGTGTACTTGCGTAATCTTCTGTGAAATTCTTCAATGTGCTCGCTTTTAGGGTACATTCTAGAAAAGTTTTCCACTAGCTTGACAAGTGCTGTTACATGGTACCCGTTATTTTCGGGATGATCCAAGACAGCTATTATCTTTTCTACATGTACGCTGTGGTTATTTTCCATGTTTATTTTATGGAAAATTTACATGAAGTTTTGAAATGTTCCTAGTTTGAGAGGGGTGCTTTAATTGTCGGATGTGATTGATAATCTAATATTTTAAACATATCAATCTCTAATTTATCTAAATCATAATCTAACATACCAGGATGTATATCTAATTTAGGTAATGGGAATGGTTCTCTAGTTCGTTTTGGGTATGGTTTACTTTGTAGAATACTCATTAATTCATTCTCACTTAGATTATCTATATTTTCTATTTTAGATTGCCATTTAGGGTTATAGTTTTGTTTTTCTAAAGTATCATTATACGCCAAAGCTTGCTCTTTCAAACTCAATTCTCTACCAATCTGTTCTTTTGCTTGTTCAGCATGATTAGAATATAAATGTGTATCACCTAAATTACCAATCAATTCATCTGGAACCATATTAACTGCTTTAGCAATGATTTCCAATAACAATCCATAAGATGCAATGTTGAATGGTAAACCTAAGAATGTATCTACTGAACGTTGATTCCACATTAAAGAGATTGCTCTGGTTGGGGTATTAAATTTCTCGAGAACTTCATCAACATTGCCTTCCCATCCTAATCTATCAAAAAACTTAGGCATTTGTACACTTCTATTTTTGATGACCCAATCTCTACGTTCACCATTACATAACTCTCTTGTATAAACTT
>Ga0256317_1000053_pt1 | contig 9943 bp, 16 predicted proteins | sample LawtaT_4_FD_183801 | JGI IMG/M metagenome (GOLD analysis project Ga0256317, IMG submission 183801) | Metatranscriptome of freshwater microbial communities from St. Lawrence River, New York, United States - Law_Atlam_RepB_8h (Metagenome... | ecosystem: Environmental > Aquatic > Freshwater > River ... | reverse complement strand
TGCCAAAGCCCTTTTGACTCTTCTGTCAAGAAATCTGAGTATGATAAAATTTTCTTCATTACAGTCCGAATTTGTTTGCAGCTATCTTGCCTTTGTATTTTTCTCTAAAATCTTTCAGAGAAAGATCAGAATCTAACCATAGATCTAATAAATTTTCATCGCTAGTCATGTTCTTCTTCAACCAATCTCCAAGTTCTCCCCACGTGGATGAGATGTACTTAAGTTTATCCATCGAATCCGTTTTAAGACCGCATCGGAAAACTAATGGATAATCTCCAAAGACAAGATCTATGCCATCGAAATACGGTTTATTTCGCCAAGTCGGTGAATAGTAAATAGCAGGAGCTAACACATCTCCGATTGACATGCCTTTTTCTGCGCTAGCGAATCCTCTCGGCAGACGGTTGCCCCATTCTTTTGAAATAGCTTGTCTATCCATCTGTGACAAGTAAATAGTGTGAGTCAACACATCATTCTCGTTCACTAAGTGCCTGATAGTTATCAACGCTAGATCGTGAGGGATAAATTTCTCCTCACTCTCGTTCAAGAATTCTTCGTAAAGTTTAAATTTCATAGTCCGAATTTTTTTGCTGCTATTGTACCTTTGCGAGGAGAACTCATACCTAGTTTATCCATTGCTTGCTTTACCGTAGACAGATATTCTTCTCTCTTTGGATCATTATAATAAAGATGCATCAGTACGCATTCTAAAAATTCAAAAGGAGACATGAAATGTCCAGGTGATTTACCTTCTAAATAAGCTCTTCCTATCCATCCGCTTTCCAACTCTTGTAATTCTGGATCTGTAGATGTAGATTGTTTCCAATAGTAACAGAATTTTTCATTTGGTCTGGAATAAAAACTATATCCTTGACAAGTTCCTATCACACCATACTTTTCAACAGTTTCTCCTCTTGTGTAACTGCTAGTGTCTGGTGTAGCTTTAATCTTTCCGTATTGAACATCTTTCATATCGCAAATGTTCTCAAGAAAGTAAGCTATTTTTTCAAGTTCTTCTAAAGAAACTCTGTCTTTCTTATTGATATATTCTCCCTGTGCTTTAAAAGTAGGGTACCAAGTTTCATTTAAAAACTCTTCGTAAAGTTTAAACTTGTTCATTTAGAATGGATTATTTTCTTCATCTTTCCACATTCTCATGATAGTGCCAGCTAAAGCGTTTGCTTCGTTCTCACAGTCAGATCCAGTAGAGCCGTCAAGATTAATTCCTTTTTCGAACTGGCTCTGGTGAACTAGTTCATGAGCTAGGCTTCTCATCCAGTCCATGGGATGACGTCCGTCACACACTATAGCTATTCCCAATTCAGGGTGCCATCCTCCAAATGAACCGTTCATCACGCTCCATTCTCGTCCCATCTTTTCAATCTTTGGAACATTCTTGATTCCTAAGAAATCTTTGCAGAACTGTATGAATTTCTGCTCTTTTTGATCATTTCTGTTCTCAAAGAGAAATTCGCTGTAAGTCTTCATGAGATTTATTACATGTTTCTGATGACGTCTACTACTATTCCGAATCTGTTAGTTTCTTCACCTTGTTGTCCGTCTTGAGTCTCGAACTCGTAAGTAGCATAAGCTTCTGGAACTTCTTGAGAAGCGTCGATGAAGATGCTTTTCACTGTAACTTTTCCACCCTTTTGAGTAGTGTAAGTTTTTCCAGCTTCTATCTTTTCAAACCCTACGTTCTCGTAAAGCTTTCCAATGTTTGTAGTGTACTTTTTCATTTAATTTCTGATAAAGATTTTAGGACTAATCTGTTGTGAGAGTCTCTGACAGTGTACTTATCAAGCAGTCTTTCCATAGCTTGTAACACTTCAATAGCAATAGGCTCTCCTTTCTTTAATCCTCCTGGAGCAAAAGCTGGATTAGCAACTCTCTCTTTATAAAGATCATTAACATCAGTTTTCAGCATTCTGTCTATTTGAGTATATGCTGCGCTCTCTTGTAAAGATTCTATGTTTTCTGTATACTTTTTCATGATGTGATTTTTCTTAGTCTTCTAATTCTTTAGCCTCTTCGCCGTCTTCACCTTCTTCATCATCATCTTCTTCATCATCTTCTTCATGTTCAAGTTCTTCATGACCACCTAACATAGTGCACATGAAATCACAAACTTCTTGAACATCGTCTTTGGACGTAGAAAGGTGATCGCTAGCCCAATCATGAGAATTTAAGAGTTCATCAACTTTTTCAGCATCTAAAGATAACATTTTTTCTATACTGTTTTTTATTAAATGCAAGTTTTGAAAGAACATATAGTGAGAATGTTCTTTATGATTTTCGTCAAGAGATCTAAAATCGTTGAATGATTTTATATTTTTCATTTTGAGTTGTTTTTTCTATATATCTGCCTGATTTTAGTCTCCAGTGCACCTACTGCATCCTCGAAATCGTAGAAAATTGGAACGTTGAAAATAGAACAAACTATCTCAACATTTCCAGATCTCCAGAACTCTTTTGGACAGCAAACTATCATCTTATCGTACCTAGCGAAAAGGCCCAGTTCTAGCAGAGAGATAGGGCTTTTAGTTTCAGGAACAAAGTTCATGAATATAAGATCGCACTCTTCTAGGTGAGAGATCTCCCAGTTGACCTGATGGTTGAAATTTCTAGAAGACTGTTTCTGCTCCCATGAGCTATCCCATGAATCTCTTCTGGGATTGTAAAACGTGCAATCAAAATCTTCAAATCTTGTTGCTATCTCTGACTGCCAATCGACAGCCTTTCCCATCTCAATAGATCCAGCTAAAAAGACAGAAACTGGGCTCATGAGATCCAGTTCTTCGTTTTCAGGTTTAAGTATTTTCATATTTTCTGTAATTTCCAGTTACCTCCAGTACTTCCTTGCAAGTACCTTAGCCAATCTTCTAAGTCTTTTCTTACTATCCTAGAAGTGTGAGCAACTTTTGAAGTTTTTTTCTCTATCCAGCTAACGTCTAAAAACCAATCTTCTTCTTGATCAGCTACAATTTCTATCCTTTGACGGCTCCTAGATTTATCTAAAAGGTATTCCATTTTTATTGTGTATCAAAAAAGCGGCAAACTTATCACTTGCCGCTTTTTATTTTTTTTATACAATGTTATCCATCACATCCTGCACAGGTAGGGTCTATAGCTTTGTTCAAGATGTCTCCTCTGAGAACTGATTCTGTTCTCATGTAGTAGAGTGTCTTGATACCTTGCTTGTAAGCTTCCATGTGAACTTGGTTGATAAACTTCGGTGGAGCTTCAGATGGAAAAGCTAAGTTGAGTGAAACTGATTGGTCAATATACTGCTGTCTTAAACCAGCCTGTCTCACTAGTTCCAATTGGTTGATCTCTTTAAAAGTTTTAAAGACATCTTTAAAAGGAATACACTCTTCTACTGGCAAATTTTGCTCTTGAAGTTTTTCTTTGTTTAAAAGATTACCGTCATGGAAGAACCATTCATCTAAAAAGTCTAGTCCTTGAACTGAGCCTCCGTCAATGAAAATTTGATCCCATACATCTTTATTGTTCTTTCTTATCTTCTTTAGAGCTTTTTCTAGAGTAGGATTCTTACGAATAAAAGTTCCTTTCGCAGTCTGTTCAGTAAAGACATTAGCAGCCCAAGGTTCTATACCAGCTGAAACATTTCCAGATAACTTAGAGTTAGAAACTGTCGGAGCGATTGCTCTCAAGTGTGAGTTTCTCATTCCAGTGCCTATGCACCACAGAGGCTCACCAAACTCTCTTGCCATGTCTCTACTTGCTCTCTCAGATTCTAGTTTCAGTTGAGAAAATATCTTTCTAGTTTCATACTGAGCTAGTAGTCCTTCAAAAGGGATACCTTTTTCTTGAAGGTAACTGTGCCATCCAAGAACTCCTAATCCCAAAGCTCTGCCCTTTTCAGCTGATCTAACTGAATTTTCAAATCCTCTCATGAACTTTGCTTTCTGGATAAATTCTTCAAGAACACCATCCAAGAACCAAGTAGAAGTGTATATAAGGTCAGTATCTTTCCACTCGTGGTACTTAGTCAAGTTGATAGAAGACAAGCAACACACAAAGGAATGAGATTCATCAGTATGAAGAGTTATCTCTGAACAGATATTAGTCATGTAAACTTTTAGACCGTTCTGTTTGTAAGCTTCAGGATTGTTTCTGTTAACATTACCTTTGTACATTACGTAAGGTTCTCCAGTTTGCTTTCTCTTTCTAATAACAGCAGTCCATCTAGATCTAGCTTCTTTGTCTCCAGATTCAACTTTAGACATGAATGCATCAGAGACTACTACACATTGGTGCAAATTTAAAGATTGTCTGTTGACATCCCCTTTAGGTTCTCTTATCTCTAACCAATCCCAGAAATCACCGTGTTCGATATCGATATTAACTGAAGCAGCTCCTCTTCTAACATTCCCTTGGTTAGTAGCTAATACAGTAGAATCGTATATCTTGCAGAAAGGGACAACTCCGTCTGAAGTACCGTTACCTTTGATTTTTGTACCTGAAGATCTTATCTGATTGATACCTATTCCTACTCCACCTCCGTGTTTAGCTAGGAGCATCATCTCTAAGTTCTTATTACCGATATCGTAGATAGAATCTGCTACGTCGATTCCGAAACAAGATATCGGAAGACCTCTTTCTGTACCTGTATTAGAAAGTACTGGGGTAGCTAAATTTAACCATCCTTTCCAGATGTAATCAAAAAACTTAGAAGCCATTTCAGGCTTCCCTAATCTTTTAGCTACAGTAGTACTAACTCTCCAGTAAGCATCTTTAGGGGTTTCTCCTGCAAGTAAATAACCTTTACTGATAGTCTTGACGTAAATCTCTGTGTTACCCCATGTAGGGTAATCTACTCCCAAGCTCCAACCTAGATCTGCTCCAAAGTGTGTACCATTTTCTGGTTCCGATTCTTTATAATCAGGAGCTTTCGGTTTTTCTTCTCCGTCTCTATTTCTAAACATGTTATTAGTTATTTACTGTTTCTTTGATCAATTCTATATTTTTGATAGCTGCATTCATCATGTCAGCAACAGCCTGGTGGTACCTAGCGTAAGCTTCGTTGAATTTTATATTATTCTCGTAGATTGAGCTAGTGTTGTCCTTAGTCATCCAAGTAGTTTTGTAAAGATTTGTAGCATCTCCAAACATTTCCTTGAAATAATTTGGCATGTTTTCTGTGCTCTTGAAAACATTCTCCATGATTTTAGTTTGCATTTCTGCCATTGTCTTTAAATCCATCATAATTTATCTGTTTTTGTTTTTATTTTTATTTTTAAAAGAAATCTTCTTCGTCCCATTTTTCATCTTCTCCAGCTTTTGCATAATCAGTAGGTCTGATAGCAAAGAAATCTGTGTGAGTATGACCTCCAGTCAAGTGATAGAACCATTCTAATTTTTCAGCTGATTCTATATCGTACTCAAATATTGGTTGGTAACCAAGTTCTAACAATTTTTCATTAGTTCTTCTGAGTATGAAATTCTTAAGATCTTTAGATTTTAAGTTTTCTAGATCTCCTTGCTCAAAGATTTTGTCAATGAATCTGTGCTCCATTTCAACCATAAGTTTTGCAGCGTACTCAACTTCAGATTTAACAGAATCTCTAAGTCCAGTGTACTCTTCACACATGTGATTGAAAAGTTTACATCCTATTTTTGAGTGCAAAGATTCGTCTCTGACAGACCATTTCATCTGTTGTCCTATGCCTTTTAACATATCTCTCAACTGGAAAGAGTAAAGTACAGCAAAAGAAGAGTAAAGAGAAACTCCTTCTGCGAAGCCTGAGAAGATAGCTATTGATCTAGCCACGTCTTTTCTAGCTTTAGCGCTGTCTTGAAGAGTTTCGTGGGTGTAATCAGCTTCAGTGTTCACCAAGAATTCAAACTTTTCTGAAATAGAAGGTTCATGCAAGAATCCTTCAAAATCTGTCAACCCTAATGTTTCATTCAAGTAAGAGTAAGCTTTAGCGTGAATAGTCTCAAAGTAACCAAAAGCTATAGCAGCCTCTTTTATCTCATGTTTAGGGAACCATTTAGTGACGTTAGTAGTCCAGTAATCAGATACTGCACATTCTGTTTGTGCAAACCCTAAAAGGATATTTCCTACAAGGTGTTTTTCGTGAGGTTGCAGATTTTCATTCCAGTCTTTTACATCACCACCCATTGGAATTTCTGTGTGTAACCAGTGTGCTTGAGATTGTGGAAGCCAAGCAGAAAGATCGTACTCAGGGTACTCAAATGGCTTGTATGGAATTCTTTTTGTAAATAGACTCATGATAAGATTTTTTTAATTTTAGTTGTGTTCTTATATAACTGAACCAGTTGAGAAAAACTACTTTTGTAGAAGTATTTTTTCTAGTTCATCAATTTCTTTTTCTAACTCGAAAGATTTATCTTTAGATTGTTTCCTTTTAGAATAGAAGTCAGTGAGAATAGTTCTCATAACTGAATCTTCTGAGTTTTCAAATACTGCACCTGAAGCTGTTTTTATCCAGTTTTCTTTTAGATCAATATTTATTCCTTTGTAAGATTCTGGAGATATGTTCCATTGTCTCATCGCAGAAGGGTACAGAGAAGCAAAGTCAAAAGTTGCAATATCTTCATGGAGTCCTGGAATTGGAGCTTTCACGTAAGCACCTTCAAATGATTTATTTTTTACAGCTTTCTTAATTTCAGCAACAACTTTCTTTCTTTTAAAGAACTCTCTTGTGACAATAGCTTCTGTCATCCAAATTGGAGAGTATGCTTTTTGAGCTTCCACTCTTGTTACATTTCCTAACATTAAGAAAGTTTGCATAGTTTTCAGTTTCTTATCTATCAAGTAAACAAGGAAAGTATCCACTGCATTGTAATAGATGTAAGTTTCAAAATCAGTATTGTAAAGGTCCATGAAAGTGCCATTGTACTTGATTTTTGTTACACCTAACGCTGCATTCGCGACTGTGTCTAACTTATTATTCTCTTTGATCTTTACTACCCTATCCCATTTTTTATAAAGATCCAAGTAATCGACAATGACTTTATGCATGGGAAAATCATTATCTTTCATCTGACCGTTGAGAGCGCACAGAGCTGGATCTATACCGATTCTCTTAGCTCTGTTCACTAGAAATTTCCAGTCAAATCCTACGAAGTTCCACCCTGTAATAAGAGGCATCTTTTTGAACCACTTGTCAAACAAAGTATAGAGAAGTTCAGCCTCTGATTTAAAATGTTCGTACTGAAAAATGATCTCAACATCGAACTTTTCAAAGTACTTTTTCATCTTATCTCTGATCTTTGTTATCTGATCGTGAGATAGAGGTTTGAGACCAAAAACGTAAACTTGACCAGAAGAGTTAACTAGTGCTACAGCTAGAACAGGAGTAGCGGCTTGTGCAGGATCTGGAAATTCTTCTCCAACTTCAACCTCAATATCACAGAACCATACATCAGGTTGATTAAATTCGTAAAGATCTTTAGTAACTTCCTCACTCTGCGAAGCTAGAAATTCTTCAACTCTGAATTTGTTCAAGAAATTAGCTCTTACTTTTTTCACAGGTTGTCCATCCCATGTAGTGTAAAAAGGATCTTTTCTTTCATTACCAGCTAGTTCCCATTTGTACTTTTCAGTCTTTGGAATAGCTATATCTTTAAAAGCTACTTGCCCGTCTTTGCCGAAGTGAGAAATTCTCAACCTGTCGTACATTTGCTCTATATCTATCATGTTTATTTTATTACAGTTGTTTCAAAAGTTTCTTAAGAGAGTGTAAAAAGTGGCTACTGACGATCTTAATGGGTATTTCAAGGTTCCAGGGTTCCACTTGGTACTACAAACCTTTTTTCCCTCACTCTCTAGATATTTTCTTCGTAAGTTCTTTCAAGAGAAAACCCTACAGCATCTTTCGGCGATAGGAATAATTCATCTTCTGATCCAACTTCAGATAGAACTAGTTCTTTAACCAAAGGTACAGATTTCCAGTCAAAACTGATTTCCGTTGAAGGAGAGTATGCGTTGTCTACTAAGTACTGTATCATGCTACCTTCTTCAAGAGCTAAGAACCCATGAGCAAACCCTTTCGGTACTAATAGTTGATCTCCAGGTTTCATGTTAAAAAAGAAAGCTTCTCCGAAACTTCCTTTTCTTAAATCTACTACAAAATCAAGTATAGAACCTCTGATGACTGTTACTTGCTTAGTTTGAGCAGTGTCACCTTTCTGATGATGAAGACCTCTAAAAGTCCATTTTTTACTGATACTGATGTTGCTCTGTACCCATGTGTCGCCAGATACATCTAATGGAAAGAAAGTTCCTCTGTCATCAGAGAAAACACCAACTGTTCTTAGAGTAGGTTCAGGTCTCATTGTTTAAAAGAGTTGATTGATGTAATACGTAAAGAAGGATCAATAAAGGTATTATCTTGGATCTCTATCAAGTTAACTGCTCTAGTGTTTGTTCTTTCTCCATGTCTATTGACAGTGTTTATGTCTATGACACATGTTGCAAGAACATTACTTCGTGTACTTGAATAATGAATAGAGACAGGTGTTATATTGATACTAGAGTTTTCTTCAAGCAGATCCAGTATTGCACCTCGTACACTCTCGTAACCCGACCAGTGCGAGTTCCAATCAGTTAAAGATACATATTCACTTAACGTAGAAGTTATCTGATCGACATTCTTTTTACCAAATCCTGAAAAGTAAGTCAAGATAAGGTTGTTGCAGCTTTGTATTTCCATTAGTACCCTCTTTTTTGGCGTTCGCGATTTTCCATGTTCTTTGACATGTACATGTTGTACATCTCTTGAGAGGTCATTCCAATAGAAGCTGCATAGTTCATGAAGAAATGAAGCATGTCCACAATCTCGAACTTACATTCTAGTTGGTCATTTTCAGATAAATCGGAAAAAGTTTTCATCTCGAAAGAATTGTAATCTTTTTTCCATCTTTTCCAGATAGCGTTGCCTGATCCATCTTTAATTCCTCCTAGTGCGTCTGTAGCTTCATGAATTTCATCTATAAGAGCATGATTGTTCATGTGCCAGAAGTTCATCACTTCTCTCAGCGTCATCTTTTCGAAATTGTAACCGTACACATTTTTTTGAGTTTCTGCTTGTAGATTCAAAATATGTCCCAGTGTATCAGGATAAGAACCATTCTCGTTTTGAAAAGTAGGATCATTCAGTACTTCTGTCCAAACATCTTCAATTTCCAATTTTGCGCAAGTGTTGTCTGTATTTGCCATTGATTAAATTTTTGTAAGTGTTTTATCGATGACAACTAAAAGTTCAACAAATTTGTCAAACATTTCACTTTTAAATAAAGAGTGGTTAAATTTGCATTATAACTTTAAAACTAACGGTCATGGAATTCATTAAATCAAACGGAGAAATTGTAAACGAAAACACAACAGCTGAAGTTTTATCTAAGATTAATTTTAAAAACTTCACTACAGAATTTTCAGCTTTAAGTATCTTTGAAAAAAGAAAAGCTATACAAGAGTTTGAGTTAATAGTCGCACTCACTAGAAAATGGTTCAAGCAAGAATTAAAGTTTTTCCTCACAGGTATTCTTCTAGTTATAATTTTTTGGCTTAACTATGACTATTGTGTCAGTATCAACAACGAACCATTATCCGTTGTAACTTTAGTACTAGCATCAGTCTTTTCTCTATTTTTCTTAAACACTGTTAGACTGTTAGTTGTAAGATTCCTTGAGTACAGAAATGTTATGATCAAGAAAAGATTCATGGACACAATCATATCTGAATAAGTTTCAGCTTGCACAAAAAGAGGGCTCTAGAGCCCCCTTTTTCTTCAAATGATTATTCTTATTTTTTCTTCTTTACAGTAGGAGTAATTTCGTCTCCAGGTTTCCAGCCATTTTCTAAATGAGCTTCCATAAATTTAACGTAGTTGTCGTTTTTGCTTAATTCATCAATTGACATTTTTACTGCTTTTTCAAGGAATTCTTTATC
>Ga0256317_1000052_pt1 | contig 9990 bp, 4 predicted proteins | sample LawtaT_4_FD_183801 | JGI IMG/M metagenome (GOLD analysis project Ga0256317, IMG submission 183801) | Metatranscriptome of freshwater microbial communities from St. Lawrence River, New York, United States - Law_Atlam_RepB_8h (Metagenome... | ecosystem: Environmental > Aquatic > Freshwater > River ... | reverse complement strand
TGCTGAGGGTTTTCACCGAAAGGGTCTTCAAGGCCTCAGCAAGCGGCTTACCTCCATAGGTTTCCTTTGCATAATGGTCCGCCTCAAATTCATGACGGCGACTGAGCCAATTCATCCCAATCCCTAGGATCATGGAAAGCGGCGCAAAAAGCATGGTGAACCCAAGAATATTCAAATGCACTGACCAGCTATTTCCTCCTAAGGCCAGACTCATCGATTCTGAAAAAACCACTTGGCCCAACAAAAACAGGAGCAAACCCACTTGAAGTACTGAAATCAGCATGCCCCACTTCAGGTGTTTTTTCTTGTAATGTCCAATCTCGTGTGCCAGTACCGCGACCAACTCTTCTGGGGGATGCTGCTCCAAAAGCGTATCGTAAAGCACTACTTTTTTCCGCTTTCCAAAACCAGAGAAAAAGGCATTCGCCTTCGCCGACCGCTTGCTCCCATCCATGACAAAAATATGTTTCACGGGGAAATTGACCTTAGCGGCATATTGCAGCAATTTGTCCCGAACCTCACCCTCAGCTAAGGGCGTAAGCCTATTGAATAAAGGAAGGATCCAAGCGGTATATCCGACATTCACGAGCACCATAAATACCACTGCAACCAGCCAAAACTGCCACCAGAAATGGGGCCCCATGGAATGAATCAACCAGAGAAATACAAGAAGTAGGCCTCCACCTACAAGCAGGGAAAGTACATATGCCTTCAATTTGTCCGAAAAAAAAAGTTCGCACGGAAGTCTTATTGAAGCCAAACTTTTCCTCAATCACAAAGGTGCTGTAGTAATCAAAGGGAAGGCTCAGCACATCTGAAACCACGAAAATCAATCCAAAAAATAAAAGGGAATTAACCAAAGGAGAATAGCCTAATGCTGCAATCCAAGTATCGATTGACCCAAACCATCCTTGGGTCACACAGAGAAGGGTCAATAGAAAGGTAAAGCTGCTGGTAACCAGTTTGAAGTTGAAGTTCGCACGCTGATACGCTTTGGCCTCGGTTAATTTTTCCTCACTTAAGTATTCTGCAAGGGAAGCCGGTACCTTGGAAAGGGGCTGGGCCACCTGAAGGTACTCCAAAATTTTGGGTATGAGAAAACCGAAACTCAGTACCCCTATGAGAAGGTAGGTCAAACTTTCAGATCCCATTCCTTTGGATTAAAATTTAGGGCAAGGGAGGATGGTATCTCGAGCGTTGGGCTTTCCTTGGTTTCGACTAGGGATGGTCCAAGAAAGACTCATCTCATGAGCACCTCCACTTTGAATCCCAAGCTGGGAGACCGTATAGTCAAAGCTATAACCCACATTTAATCCATTGATTAGATTAACACCCACCATCATGACAATAGCGTCTCGGTTGCTTTGCCCTTCAACGGGCTTAAAAGGAAGTCCTCTGTACCAAGCTCCAAATACAATCGGCTCCACATAAAAATAAGCGCCTACATCCAATTGCTCAAAAGGGCCTTGGCGCTTGTAATTTACAGTAGGGGTAAAGTATCGTTGCTTTCTAATGTGCGTAAAATCTCGTCGCATGCTCCCTGATCCCAAAGAAATCCGATAGCCTGCATGAAAAGAAAGTTTGCTTGGCAAAGGACTTAATCCATCTACAAAAGACTGATTGGGTTCATTCAAGTGATGGGCAGAAAACCCGATCCAAGCATTTTCAGTAAATAATAAACCGCCAGCAGACAGCGAAAAAATACTAATTGGATCTCCTAAGCCTGGAATATCGGCTCCTGGCAACAAGGGTCCCGTGGGATTGGTGGGATCTATTTGATTTGCGAAAACCAAATTTTCATAAAATCCGATTTCCCTTCGAATGTAGCTTGCTTGAAATCCAGGTCTGAAGTACAAGTTATCCGCCAAGCGCAATTCGTATGAATAAAGTGCAGAAACTGAAGTGGAACGTAATTTTGATGCGCCTTCCGTATCTTGCATGACATGCACCCCTATCCCAGAATTGTAATCCGGTAGGTAGGTGTCGTAATAGGCAGAGTAGGTGGTAAATTGCGCATCTAGGGAAGGCCATTGATTTCGGTAGTTAAATCCTACACGTCCCATCATCTCGGCTCCGGCCATGGCAGGATTGAGGTAAAGGGGTGCTGCATAGTATTGGCTATACTGAGGATCTTGGGCAAAGGCCGGTGAAATGGATGCCATGCCCAGTACCAGAAAAAAAACCCACGTCAGCAGAGACCGTAACACGAAATTGTTCGTTTATTTGAATACGCACTAGCCTTCTAAACGAACCTAGAGTTTGGTTGTTGTAGAAGTAGCGCTAAAAATATGAAAAGCAAGTCGAATACCATACGATTCACACGACTATTTGCAGGCCTGCTCCTGCTCTTAGGAAGTGTTTGGTATGGAACGGCTTGGGGCCAAGGATACAATGAAAACGAATGGATCTTTGGAAATTGCCCCACCGGAGGTCATACCTACCTCTCTTTTGGAAAGGGTCAAACCGCCACCGTACAAACGCTACCAGCCACCGTGCTAAGCGGCGCTTACAACAATGCCATTGCCATTGATCCCATCACGGGCCAACCCTTGTTCTACACCAATGGGGAACTCGTATACGATTACTCGGGGAGTCCGATTGAAGGTTCAGCCCCTGGATTGAATGGAAATTTTCAAGGCCGACAAACGGTAGCCACCGGATTTTTGGATTACAACCCAGCAGGCAACAAACTTTTTTATATTTTTTATCTCTCCCTAGCGGGACAGCTGCAGTATGCACTTGTGGACATGAATGCCCCAGGCCAGGCGACAGGCAACCAGCCCCCCCTGGGAAAAATCACGAGTAAAAATCAAGTCATTGGTCCCGCTCAAGGATCGGTTTTGGTGGTCAAATCTCCGAGTTCTCCCTCCTACTTACTCAGCTTTGCGGGAGGAAATTTGCAAGCCAGACGGTTGGAAACCACAGCAGGTTCCTTCACCCTTACGGATACGCAGGGCATTCCGATTGAGCCTAAGGCCATGGTCTTTGATGAGCCCTCTGGGCAGTTGCTGCTACTTCCCAAAAATCCAGGGGAAGATATTTTCTTGGTTCCTTTTGACACGTCTACTGGTTCCTTTGGAAGTCCCCAAGCCCTAAGCAACTCCGGGGGTGCTGGAGCGATTTCCGGTGCCGCATTTTCCCCAGACGGGGCCTTTGTCTATTTCTCTCGAGGAAACAAGCTCTTGCGCATTCCAACGAATTCCCCAAATGCAGTTCCTGAGGAAATTCCCTTAGACCCAAGCATTCAGCAGGTATACGACCTGAAAGTAGGTCCTGATGGTTCCCTGTATTACTTATATGAGGAGATAGCGGCTGGCCCTCAAATCATGGGTAAAATATCCAACCCCAATGCAAGTGCCTTGGCTTCACTTCAAGTACAGGCAGATCCCTTTGCTGGAAGTGATTTTTGTGGGCGCATTTTTCCCATCTTCGCTCCCAATGTAGACATTGAACCTACGATCGATTTCACTTGGGACCCAGAAAAGCCTTGTGCGAATAATCCCGTACAGCTTACAAGTCAAATCACCCCTCAAAACTACCAGGCCCTCTCCTTTCTTTGGGAATTTTCCCCTCCCTTGAGTGATGCAGATGGCAATCCCTTGCCAGCAGACTTCAACCAAGAACACTTTTTGGTACCTGCCGAAGCCGCCCAAGGGAGCAGTTTGGAAGTGACCTTGACTGTCACCTTCCCAGATAGCACCACCAAGAAGGTGACCAAAAGCATTACACTTACCGAAAATGAGCTGCAGGCCAACTTTACCCCTTCCGATACTACACTTTGTGAGTCTTGCATCGACCTAGATCCCCTACTGCAAGCGCAGGCTGGCGGGGGTGCCGGTGGAGGAACAGGTGGAGGCACTGGCGGCGGTACGGGTGGTGGTACCAATTACGAGTATTTTTGGTCCAACAAGCGTGAAGAAGGCTGGATAGGCAAGGAAGGCAATGAAGTATGTAAACCAGGACTGTATTGGGTGCTGGTTCGCGAGCCTGGTTCCTCCTGCTATGCCTATGCCGAGATCCGGATCAAAATGTGGGATATCCCCGACCAAAGCAATAACATCTGGTACTTTGGCAATGGAGCAGGCTTGGACTTTAATCCCGATCCAGACGATGAAACGGCCCCAGTGCCACGACCCATAGCTGAAGCCCATCCACAAGCTATTCCTGCAGGCACCTCTACGATCTCGGATCAGGCAGGGCAGGTCCTGTTTTACACCGATGGCCAATCCGTCTGGGATCTGAACGGGGACTTGATGGAAAATGGCAGCGACATTGGAGGCAGCAACACCGCCAGCCAAGGGGTTTTGGCCGTAGGCGTACCTACCCAGTCCACCCTCTTCTACCTATTCACCACTCAGGCTTCCACCAGTGGCAGCAATGTCGTTAGCTTTTCCCTGGTAGATATTAAGGCTAAAAATCCCACGGGTGTGGGAAATGTGGTCACAAAAAATAATTTCCTTTTCAGTCCTTCCACCGAACACAGTGCCGCTTTAAGTGCTGGTGATACGACCTGGGCAGTATTTCATGAATTGGGCAACAATACCTTCCGTGCTTATCCAGTATCGAGCCAGGGTATCGGTCAACCCGTCCTGAGCTCGGTTGGCAGTCCGCATGAATTCTCTTCGGGTGTGGGAACCATGAAGTTTAGCCCAGATGGTACCAAGCTGGCTATCACCATTTCCGAAGGAGGATGCAACCGAACCGAGATTTTTGAATTTGACCAGCAAACAGGCGAACTCAGCGAATATGCGCTTCTTGATCTGGGATGCTCAGGGGATATTTATGGACTGGAATTTTCTCAAGATTCCGACCGAATTCTGGTGTCCTACCGAAATGGGGGCCCAGGTATAGAAGAATACATCATCAAAGAAGTGGCGCCAAGCTGTCCGAGTTGCTTCGCTTCAGCAACTACTCCTGCCGCAAGAGCGACCTGCATAATTTCTACGAAAAAAGTGCTCACCGGCACTGCAGGACTGGATTTGGGCGCCTTGCAAATCGCCTCGGACGGGCAGATCTACGTGGCCGTGGTGGGCAGCAACCGCATCGGACAAATTCAGGTAGGTACCGGTTGCACCGCTACCAGCACCTTCAACCAAGACGCGGTGGAAGCCATGCCTGGAACGGCTACCCTAGGTTTGCCTTCCTTTGTTCAAAATTCCGGCAGCTCCATCCCTGAACCAGCCTTGGGAATACCCCCAACCCTTTGTTTGGATCCGGTATCGGGTGCTACGGCCACCTTGGAAGGGGGCGGCGAACCCGACATCGATTCCTATTTCTGGACCATCACCCATGAGGACGGAACGGTAGTTCGCTCCAATTTTGGAGGGCCAGGAGATCAATTTCAAAACTTGGAGCAAATCTTCACGAAAGCTGGCACCTATACCATCGAGTTGCGAGTAGACCGCTGCGCGGAAATCGGCTATTTCACCGCAGAGGGAACGCTTGAAATTATAGCACCACCAGCACTTACACTCGCCACGGATGCCACGTTATGCGAAGGAACTCCCGTCACGCTCACTGCTATTGACGGCTACGATCCAGCTACTGGATTGTACGATTTCTTATGGACCAATGCGGCAGGAACCGTCTTTGGAGATACCAATTCGAATGCCATTACTGTCACCGAAGAAAGCATTTATACCGTAGTAGTTCAGCATCGTGCTCCGGCAGGCGCTTCTGACGAAGAAGAAGCATTTGTAGCAAGTTGCAGTAGCACAGCCTCCATTTTTGTAGGGCCTGCCTTCGAATTTGACCTCACCCAGACGGACACCGAGGTCTGCTTTGAGGAAACTTCTGTCACTTTTGCCCCCAATACGCCGATTACTGGTGAATGGTTTTACGAGCGAAACAACAATGGGATTCAAGTTCCCTTGGGTTCCTTTTTTGAGTTGGAGCTGTACATACTATCCCTTCCAGGACCCGGACAATACGAAATCACTTTCCTTGCCCAGGATCCCATTCTTCCGAACTGCAAGGTGTCCAAAAAGCTGAACTTGCTAGTAAACGAACTTCCAGTAGTGCTTGCCCGTGCCACAGCACCAGCCACGAGTTGTAATACAGCAGATGGAGCCGTAGAAGTCACCCTTCAAGCGGCAGTGAGTAGCCTTAAGCTAGTGGAACTGGGGCTATCCTTCCCGGCATCACCGGCAGGAACAATAATTCCTATCTCGGGTCTGGCGCCTGGTATTTACACACTAGAAGCTGAAAATGCAGCGGGCTGTACCTATTCCGCCTCTGTAACCGTGGAAAACAGCAACCCACCTGCTGCCTATGCCTTCACCGTCCTTGCTAGTGATGAGATTTGTTCGCCTACAGGAGTGGCCCAAGGCAGCCTCCAAATCACCTTTACCGGAGGTATTCCACGCGTAGGAACCTACAAAATCGTACGCCAAGGCGATGGATTGGAATTGACAGGCTCTCTCCCCAATCAAGCTACCTTCCTTGTTCCTGTTTCACATGGGGATTATTTGGTAGAAGTATTGGATCCAAGTGGCTGCTCGATTCCAGACAAAACGCTTTACAGCATCAAGCAAAAATTCGAGGTGCAATTTTCCGTTCCTGCTGTCGTGCAGGGATGTGTTTCTTATGCCTTTACTCCTTCAGGTCCCAAGCCTTTGACCTATACGATTACAGGACCGAGTGGAACTCTTGCCAAAGAGCCAGATGGCTCATACCTAATTACCCAAAGTGGTAACTACACCGTCCTTGGAGAAGACCCGGCAGGTCTAGACTGCCCCAAGGTGCTTCCCATGACTGTCAATCTTAGCCCAGCGCTAGATTTCGAGGTTTCCCCTCCCATCGTGGACTGCTTGACAGGCATCCGATTTGAAGCGATCCTCAAGAATGCGGCCCCTGCCGATGTGATCTTCCTCTGGCGAGATGATTTGGGAATCATTGTAGGCAGAAGGCAGGAATTTGTTCCCAGCAGATCTGGAAACTATACCTTAGAAGTGCAGCCCGCATCGGGTGGCCTATGCCCTACCAAAAAATTACCCTTTGCAGCTACTGTCCTACCGCAACGCTTGACCGTAAGCCTGGAAGCTAGTCCTTTCTGTGTGGATCAAACGACCACCAGCATCGAAGTAAAAGCCACATTAGCCACAGTCGATAGCTTTGAATGGTTTTTGGTAACAGGCGGCACACGAAGTAGACTTCCGCAGTATTCCACCAATCGTATTGAGGTGGACCAAGAGGGCACCTACGAAGTGATTTTACGAAGTAGCTTGGGTTGCGAGCTGGGAAGAGCTAATGTGGTCGTGGTAAAATCCAGATTGAGCCCCCCTATTCTACCCACGGAACCGCTTGTGATTTGTGCGGTAGAGGGAAAAACAGCCACACTCGATCCTGGCCCTTACGCAAGCTATTCCTGGATCTTGGATGGGAAAGAAGTATCGCAGGATCCTACCTTCAGTCCTGAAAAAGGAGGTACCTATACCCTTCGGGTAGGTGATATTTTGGGCTGCGAATGGGAAGGTACATTTACCGTTGAAGAAGATTGCCAACTAAAGGTCATCTTCCCAAGCGGGATGGTACTTAATGATCAAAGCCGAAACTTTATTTTGTATGCCAACGAATACATCGACGAGGTGGATGTCTTTATTTACAACCGCTGGGGGGAATTGATTTTTTACTGCGAACAGGAAACGATGGAACCCAACAAGCCTTTTTGTCCTTGGGACGGGTCAGTGAATGGAAAATTAGTACCAACGGGAACATATGTGGCTGTTGTGCGGTTTACCTCCAGAGCCCAAGGCCTCACCCAAACTGAAACCAAAGCGATTACGATTATCCAGTAACCTCATGCTACTTGTCATTTCTCCAGCCAAAACCCTCGATTACAGCAATCCCGAGTACAGCAGCCATACCCAACTCGACTTTCCTGCAGAAGTAAAAGATTTAGTGGGCGTTTTGAAAAAAAAATCGGCTTCACAAATTTCCAAATTGATGCATTTGAGCGATTCCCTCGCAAGCCTGAATGAGGAGCGATACAAGACTTTTACGGAGACTTTCAGTCCAGAAAATTCCAAGCAGGCACTTTTGGCATTCAAAGGGGAGGTATATGCCAAGATGGAGGCAGATCAATTCAGCGCAGAAGACCTTGAATTTGCGCAACAGCACTTACGCATTCTCTCTGGATTGTATGGATTGTTGAAGCCGCTTGATTTGATTCAACCTTACCGATTGGAAATGGGCACCTCACTCAAAACCAAGAAAGGAACCAATCTTTACCAGTACTGGGGCACCAAGATCAGCAAGGCATTGAATGAAGCTGGGCCAGACAAGACCTTGGTCAATCTGGCTTCCCAAGAATACTTCAAGGCCGTAGACCAAAAGTCGTTGAAGCTGCCTGTGATTACCATTCATTTCAAGGAACACAAAGATGGAAAATACCAGGTAGTCGGATTTTTTGCCAAGCAGGCAAGAGGGGTAATGGCTCGCTATGCCATCCTGAATCGGATTACGGATCCCGAGCAACTCAAAGTATTCCGAGAGGAGGGTTACGAATTTTCTGCCCCTTTGAGTAGCGCTCAGGACTGGGTATTTGTTCGCTAAAGGGCTACCAAATCTGGAAGGTTGCTACCCCTAATAAAAAAATTAGGGGCTGGGATGTCTATTTTTTTGGATTCGAGGAGGCGAATTCTAATTTTTTACCTACTTTGAAAGTGTCAAAAGTCACTTAAAGCAACCCAAAAACCTAAAGCACTACCTTATGACACAAACCATCAACAAAAACGCCCTATTCAACGCAAGTTGTCTAGCGCTGATTACCACTGCCTTTTCGTTCTCTATTCGCGCAGGAATTCTTCCTCAACTCGGCGAATCTTTTGGCTTAAATGCCGAGCAACTGGGCTTTATTAATTCCATGTGGTTTTTAGGATTCCCAATTTCCATGATTCTTGGGGGCCTATTTTACCACATCGTGGGTCCAGCCAACATCATGCGCATCGCATTTTTGACCCATACCTTGGGGATTTTGATGACCATCTTTGCAGATGGATACACCACTCTATTGATTTCAACCCTCTTTATTGGATTTGGCAACGGCTGTACCGAAGCAGCATGCAATCCCATGATTGCAGACATGTATTCGGGTACTACGCTGAATAAAATGCTGAACAGATTCCACATGTGGTTCCCTGGAGGAATTGTATTGGGTAGTTTGGTTTCCAAATTCATGACCGATTTCTCTTGGCTTAATTACTTAACTAAAGATCAAATCTCCATTGTTTCCGATTTAAATATTATTGGTGTTACTGGAAGCTTTACTTGGCAGGCACAGGTATGGGTAATGATGGTACCTACTATTCTTTACGCCATCTTATTCTTCGGGAAAACTTTCCCTAAGCCATCCGTAGAGGGAGCAACCTCTGTGGGCTCAAACATCAAAGCCATGTTTAGCCCGGTATTTATCTTCCTATTCATTGCAATGGCATTTACTGCGATTTCAGAATTTGGACCATCGCAGTGGGCTAATGTCGTGTTAAGCTCAAGCGGAGCCTCTGGTATGTTGATTTTGGCCTTGACCACAGGCGTTATGGCCGTAGGTAGATTCTTTGCAGGCCCAGTGGTAAAAGCCTTGGGACAAACCGGCGTATTGCTAGGCGGGGCTATTTTCACCGCGATTGGTATTTTCTTATTCAGCACGGTAAGTGGCAACATGTCTTATGTGGCTGCCTTGATTTTCGCCTTGGGTGTATGTTACTTCTGGCCTGTTATGGTCGGTGCTGTAGCCCAGCGCGTACCCTTATCGGGTGCCTTAGGGATGTCCATCATTGGTGGAGTAGGCATGTTCTCTACCGCGATCTTTCAGCCGATCATTGGAAGCTGGATTGATGATTCTAAAGTAACTCAAAGTGCCGCGGGTCTTACGGGTAACGCATTGGAGTTGGCTGCTGGTCAAGCAACCCTCGAAAAAATGTTGCTCTTCCCAGGCATCTTAATCGTCCTATTTATCATCTTCTTTATTTGGCAACGCGGTGCCAAACCTGC
>Ga0256317_1000050_pt1 | contig 10111 bp, 5 predicted proteins | sample LawtaT_4_FD_183801 | JGI IMG/M metagenome (GOLD analysis project Ga0256317, IMG submission 183801) | Metatranscriptome of freshwater microbial communities from St. Lawrence River, New York, United States - Law_Atlam_RepB_8h (Metagenome... | ecosystem: Environmental > Aquatic > Freshwater > River ... | reverse complement strand
CAGAAATGCCATAAATCATGTTCGAAATTACGAAGCTCATCAGTAATTCTTTGAGATTCATATAAAGCTTCAATACCAGACTTATAAGAATCTAAAGATCTATCGAAAATATTACTTTGTTTATAAATAGTACTACTAAACATTCTTTTTTGAAATAAATCATCAAAACTCATCCAATTAGCATCATTTTTTTGGTTGTAAACATTGTAATTAGCTAATACAAAGCGAATATGTGGAAAATATAACCAAAATAAAATATCTTTTTTAGCAATCTTACTTTTATCAGCATCATCAACAGAAACGAAATAACTCTTATCATCAACGTAAACTACTGGAGCAATACCTAATATACGACAATCAAATTGAGACCTTTCTTTATCGAAAAACCAATCTTCTTTAATTCTGTACTCAACTATATCTTTAGATTTAATCCATACTGTATCAGGAGCTGCTAATTTAGGAGTTGGTACACCACCAATCATTTCAGTAATTTCTTCACCAGTAACTGGATCTACTTCAACTTCCGGTGTAATTCCATCTGGTTTATATTTCTTTTTAATAGCTGCTAATTTTTGAATAGCTTTAGCTCTAAAATTTGAGTCAGTTTGGAAATTTTTTCCAGGAGCAGGTTTATCAATAGGGTATTTAAAAAGATCACCATCTGGCTCACCAATGATATAATTAGGATTAACATTTTCATACATGACCAAGTCACCTTTTAATATATGAGCTTTTAAAACAGTCCATAAAGCCCATCTATTTGTATTTCTAATCCATTCACCCATTGGTGAATAATCATCATGTGGAAAATATAAAGGATGATTTATTTTCTCTCTTAAATCAATGGTTCTCCAAACACGTTTTTGAAACATCACATCAGCCTCACGAACAAATTCATATGGTATCATACGTTTAGTTGGAATATGTTCTTGAACATAAATACCATCTATTACACCTCCGTTTTGTGTATTAACAGGACCACCATTTATTTCTTGTGCAAAAACTCCAATACAAAAGAAAAGAGAAATGCTTAAAAGTGTGATTTTCATTTTTATTAAATTTAATTAGTTATTAAAAAATAACACTATTGAAGTCTGACTTGCAAACCACCAAACATCACCTTAGAACCATTAGAATATTTACAACCAATAGTTACCATTTGACCTTTTTTACCTTGTGATAATAATCTAGTTGCTTCATCATTTAGTAAAGTACCTGGACCTTCAACAGTTTTACCTAAAAAATCTAATGTCCAACTTAAAATAGTAAAGTTAACACCAGTTAAATCGATTTCAGGTGGAAAAGCAGCTGAAAGACCCTTTGCTGTTTTAGGAACACTTCCTCCATTTCCAACTTTAACTAAGTAGATAGCAGCAGGGGGTAAAGGTTTTACTTTAAATTCAAAGCTACCTAAATTTGCAGTCTTATTAGTAGCAGAATTTTTACCAGATATAGAAATAGAACACTTCTTTGTACCAGGATTAGGTTTTGCAATCCAAATGTCACCAGTTTTAGATAATGTTACACCACTACCTGATAAAGAAGTCTGATCATAACCAGATGCAACACCTCTTACCTTGTTAGGAAACCCTTCATATAAAACTTGCATATCAGGTAAAGATACTGTTCCTTCAGGCTTCATAATCTTGATCGTATGCTCCCAATTCTCAGTTTTCATCTCACCACTTTTCTTTGCAATTGAAACTGTTCCAGATAATTTCATTTCACCACCACCGCTTACTTTCGCAACAACAGTAGCTGAACCATCTTTTGTTTCTTTAACAGTACCACCACTAACAGTAACTACTGGTTGCTTATCTGAATCAAAAGCAGCCATTAAAACCTTTAACTCAACCTCATCACCACTGTTAGCCAATAAAGGTCCTGTAGCCAATGGCATTACTTTGTTAAACGAGTAATCACCACCACCAACTCTAGAACGAATTAAAGAAATTGCATCAGCACGTGCAGTAAGTACTTCTTTTTGTAAAGCAGATAAAGATGCTAAACCTGCTACTTGAGGATTATGATCCCAAGTTTTACCAACCCAATGCACTCCCTTTTCATCATGAACTTCATATTTTTCATTTTTACATAAAGCCATGTAAATCTTTTTAATCTCATCGTATTCATCAGTTGGTAATTTTCCACTTTTAAACATTGCATCGACTTTTTTACCTAAATCAGCAACATCCTTGAACTCTACAATATCTTTTGTTTTAACAGAATATGGTTTTTCTGGAGTAGAAGCACTTTTGACAACTAAATCTGTTAATTCATTTCTGAATTTATTATATTTTTCCCAAAGTTCTTTACCTTTTTTCTGAGGTGCTTTAACACTTTCACTGATACCCATAACGAACATCGGCTCATCGTACTTATCCATACCTTGACAATGTGCAAGATTCATTCTAATAGGCTTACAAGGAGTCTTTGATTTATCGTAAGGTTTAGTGATTAATCCTTCATGTTCTGTTACTCCAGGAGCATTTTTACCTTCTTTAGTTACTAACTCTTGACAAGCAGTCATTATTTCAAGCTTACAATCATCAAAAAATTTAATCATTTCAGCTGTCATAGTTTCTATCTTATCAACATCCTTCATAAAAGCTTTTGCTTTATCTTTTACTTGAGCATTATCACCATTCTTAGCAACTTCTTCTAATGCTGCCTTTTTTTCTTCCCCTCTAGCAAACTCATTTTCATTAGCAACTTGAATATTTTCCTCAATTGCAACAAATGCTTCTAATACAGCTTTTGATACATTTAAAGCTAGAAGAGCAGTAAGAACTAGGTACATCATACCTACCATCTTCTGTCTTGGACTTTCATTACCACCACCCATGATTCAATATTAAAAAATTTAAAACTAAAATAAATATTAATCTCTTGAGATTGTCATAGCTTTCAACATGTTACCATATACTTGGTTTAAATCACTCAAGTTTCTAGTTAACATTGACATGTTTTCTTTATAAAGTCTAGTATCTTCAGCAGAATCTGATAAATTTTGCATCATTTCTGTTACTTGACCCTGGAATTTCTCGGTTGCTTCAAGGTGTGCAGAAGAACCTTTCAATTGTAATTCATAAACATTATTAAGTGCAGCTAAATTTCTTGAAACCTTCTGCATTTGCTCTCCAAAAGATTCACCTTCTTGAGAAGTAGAAGTTAAACCAGTAAGCGTTAATGAAGCTCTTTCATAAGCTTCAGATAAAGATGAAATTTTATCAGAAGCTGTTTGTAAGCTTGATACATAACTATCAGTCGCAGCTACCGCAGAAGAAATACCTTGCAAAGAAGAAGCATTCTCTCCTAAAGATCTCATACCAGAAGCTAGACTTTCCAATAATTCAGAATCAATTTTTGCTTCTTCAAGCATTTTATCCAAATGTTGAGTTATACCCTCATTTTTCACATAAACAGTCTGAGCTGTAGGAGCTATTTCCTCAGATAAAGATTTTTGCTCTTCCTCATGTGCATGACCATGATCATCTTCTCCGTGATCTGCTTCGTGAACACTAGCAAGTTCAGGATAAACTTGTTCCCAATGATATTCGTGTGGTAAAGGTTCAAAAGAAGACATTACGAAAATTGCCACCTCAACTAATAAACCTGTTACTAGCATTATAGATGCTCCTGGCCAGTGCATGATTTTAAATAACGCACCTAATACCACCACAGCTGCTCCATAACCATAAAAGTACTTCATAAACATTTTCCATTTATGACTACCAGGCACCATTCCAAAAATTTTCATAACAATCTAATTTAAATTTAACAACTTATTTAACTACAAGGATTTATTTTAATTCTATCTCATTTATTAATTCTTCACTACCTTCTCTACTAATATCATCACCACCTCTACCTAAGTGAGTAACTACATTTCTGAATCCAATATATGATTTTGCTGTATCTTGATATTCATAAGATCTGGTAGATGTCATACAATAATAACCAATATCTTTCCATGAACCTCCTCGAATAACTTTACGTTTGTATGTAATAGGATCCCAATCTAAAGCATCATATCTGTATTCAGAATTTATGTCGTTTGCAAACTCATAAACTGATTCATCATATGCAGTTTCACACCATTCTGCCACATTACCAGCCATACAATATAAACCAAAACCATTAGGTTGATAAGAAAATGATTTCACAGTATGGAAACCACCATCTTCAGCATATCTACCTCTCATTGGTTTAAAATTAAGTAAGAAACAACCATATGCATTTCTTGTGTAAGGTCCACCCCAAGGATATTGAGAATTATCCAAATCTCCTCTAGCAGCTCTCTCCCACTCAGTTTCTGTAGGTAACCTAAAATCATTTATAAATATACCTTCTTCTTCCATCAACCAAGAATTAAGTAACCAAGATCTCCAATTAGAATATGCTTTTGCTTGTTGCCAAGTAACACCTACTACAGGATAGTTATCATATGCTGGATGATGAAAATACATATTTGTCATAGGATCATGAAAAGCATATGTAAAATCTCTTACCCAACACAAAGTATCAGGGTAAATGTTTATAACTTCTTCAATAATGAAACGTTGTCTGTTATTATGTCCTCTAATTGCAGAGTTTTGACCTTTTTTGTTACCAAAACCAAGATCTTTATCTTGCCCTGATGGTTCACCTGAAAATAATTTTCCAGGAGTTGATAGTTGTCTATGAGCTGTATCTATTTTGTGACCTTTACCATCTAAACCATCAACAACTAAATTTGGTCTACCTAAACCATCACCTCTTCTAGACGCTTCTTTCAAATCCATCCACCAGTATCTATATAGTAGTTTTCTAGTATCGATTTCTCTTTTACGGTAAAAACGTTCATTTGAAGGATAATACATATCAGCTAGAATCGGCATAAAGTCTTCTTCATCGTAACTAAACTTTCTATCCCAGTTTAAAGTAAAGAAAGGAGTTAAATCACCACCTGGATTTGATTCTTCAGTAGGGCGAAATTTTGCTTTATCCTCCGCTGTAACAATTTCTTCTTTCTTATAATCTAAAAACGGAGCTTCAGGATCACTAAGAGATTCATCGAAATAACGTTCTGAATAGTTTATAAATTCATGAGAAGCTTCTCCACCTTTTTCCCACTTTAAATAAATCTTTTCACGAGCAATTGAATCTTTCACATGTTCAACAAACTGTCTGTACTCGTTATTGGTTACTTCAGTTTGATCCATATAAAAAGCTTGCACTGATGCAGTTTTAGTACGTGTTTGGTGTAAAAACGGAACATCTTGGTCGTTTTCACCCATGTTGAAAGCACCCCCTTTAACATACACCATACCTAAAGGAACTTCAGGTTGATAAAGTGGTCTATTTAGTACACCAGTAACGTGACCAGTTCTAGTACTACAAGAAGCTATCAATAGCCCAATGAAACCTAACAACAATAATTTATTCATCATACTTAATTTTTAAGTTTCGGATATCATTTAACTTTAACTACAGGATCAATTGTTTTATGATAAAACGAAAAATTCTTAAAATGGTTACAAAATTGATAATTTATTTTTTAATTTACAACCACCTTGGATGTTTAGTTCTTTCCAAAGGAGGATCTGGTATTACATATCTATATCTAGCCACAAGTTCATGAGTGCCATTTGATACAGCGCTCAATCCATTGATAGTTAAATCATAAGAATAGCCAAGAGTAAAATTCTTTAACGGATAAAAACCTGCTAAAAAAGCAATTGATTCAAAAACTCTATATGTAAATCCAGCGTAAAATAAATCAGAATGATAATACTTAGCATTTAAATCAGCAGAAGTTTTTATTAATTGTGTCCTAACAACCGACTGAATTTCAATATCTTTATTTACACCTAGTAGGTTTTTAAAACGATGACCTGTTAAAAAGAAATAGTGTCTAACGAAGTGTAAATTCAGATCTCTTATAGATGGTGAATTTAAATAAGACGAAGAAACACCTACATAATATCCTTTAAAACTTTTCCAAACTAAACCAAAGTTAACGTACGCATTTGACCCTGAGCCACTTTTCGGAAGTGTAGGATCATTATTATTTCCTGAAGGTGTAATCCAATTTTGGTCTAAAGATAAATTAACATATCCTAATCCTAACCCCACATTTAACGTGCCTGACTCTTTAATTTGAAAAGGAGCTGCAAAATTAAAAAGCAAATTATTTTGTCTAAAATTACCGATCACATCATTCATAAAAGTCAACCCGTATGAACCATAAACAAGTTTGTTCAAATTAGCATCAATATTAAAAAAGGTGGTATTAGGGGCACCGACTACTTTATCCCATTGATTTCTATAAATAAGGGTAGCACTTATTCCATCATCTATACCAGTAGCAGCAGGATTATAATTTAGTTTATTGAACATAAAATTAGTAACTAAAGGGTCTTGTTGTCCAAAATGAACAAAAGACACACAAAAACTACATAATAATAAAATATACTTAAACATTCAAAAACAATAATATACGCTTAAAAAGTATTAAAAAAGATTAAATCAAAGCACTAAAATAAACAAATATTTTGATTTTATAAAGTTGACAAATCTGTTTTCAACATTTAGTTGTGAAAAATCATTTTAACTTTTGATATGTTTTCCACCATAAATCAGGCAACTCATTTCTTAAAGCTAAGTCATAATCTTCATGATTACAAGGTACAAGATAATGTCTTTTATACTTGGAATTTTCTGTTGAAGGATGTGGAACCTCTAACCACCATCGTTCTGACTTATTGCTTTTATAAAAAATTACATTATCAAATGAATCAAGATGTACTATAAATTTAGTGTATTCATTTTTAGAACATGCAGGGAAATCGCCTTTTCTATCATTAACCCCATCAATAAAATACCAAATTATTTGGGCTATTAAATGATCATTGACTTTAGTGATGTTATTCGGTAAATAGTTTAATAAAGCAAAAGATGTAAGCTTATCACTAATACCAGCATATTTTGCAATTTGACAAATCTGTTCCGCATAAAAACCATTTGGATTATCATTTGTATTAGAGAAATCCGATGATCGAATAGATGATAAATCAATATTTAAAGAATCACTATTACGAATAAGGGGTTCTGCTTTTTTAAAATCACTATTAAATTCACCCAACCTAAGTGCGTCAAAATATAATTTTTCAAACAATTCTATTTCAGAATTTTTTAAAAACGGGGCTTGCAAACCTATAGTACTATAATTAAATAAATTACAAGGTTCACTTGTTAATAAATCCCCTAAAAAAGTTTGATTGGAAATTTTTACCCCTGGATTACCAAAATCAATTTTATGATCAATAGAAACAAAATTTGCAATTTGCTCTAAATCAGAATACCCGAGATAAATAGGATAAATTAAATCTTGTGAACCTCCAATTAAAATTGGAATGACATCATTTTTGATTAATTCAGTAATGACATTTCTAATGCCAAAATAAGTATCCTCAACAGATTCACCTAATATAAAATCACCTAAATCATAAATTTTCTTATTCCAATTTAACCCATGATATAAATTATATAAATAAGTTCTAAAAGAGGTCCTATTTATTTCATTTGAAACGTTACTATTTCTAAATTCAGGACAATAAAAAATTGCAAGAGCATTTTTTTCTATTTCTGGAAATACACCTTCTAAATGTGTTTCAATTGTATTACCTATTGATTCGGGATTGTAAAAAAAATCATCAACAGGCGTAAAGTAAAAAGAAATATCTTTCATATATTGTAATTCAATACTATATTAAAAAAATGAAAAGTCTTATTTTTTAGTAGTTTTCTTAAACACTTTTTTAGGTTGACCTTTTTGATCTTCAATTAATTTTAAACAATCAACTAATTCTAATGATTCCCATTCGGTTCCTTTGGGAATTTTATAATTGTCTTTTCCTAATTTGATATAAGCTCCCCAACGACCATTTAAAATTTGAATATCTGAATTATCAGTAAATGTTTTCAAAATTTTATTTTGATCATCAATTCTTTTTTGTTCAATTATTTCTATTGCTCTTTCTAAAGTAACCGTCATCGGATCGTCTTCTTTTTTGATAGATACAAATGCTTTTCCATGTTGTATGTATGGACCAAAACGACCAACATTTGCTTTTACTGTTAATTCTTCAAACTCACCTAATGTTCTTGGAAGTTTGAACAAATCCAATGCTTGTTCTAACGTAATGGAATTAATGGATTGATCCGATCTCAATGAAGCAAATGCAGGTTTTTCACCATCTTCTTTTTCATCACCAATTTGTACCATAGGACCAAAACGACCTATTCGTACTATGATTTTTTTACCATTTTCAGGATGATGTCCTAGCTCTCTTTCTCCTGTAGCACGATCTGAATGCTCAAGAGTATTAGTTACATTTTCATGGAAAGGATTATAAAAATCATGCATCATTGATGTCCATTGAATTTTGCCATGTGCTATTTCATCAAATTGAGATTCAACATTCGCAGTAAAATTATAGTCCATGATACGTTCAAAATGTGCGCACAAAAAATCTGTTACTACAATACCTATATCTGTAGGGAATAATTTATTCTTTTCTTTTCCTGTAATTTCCGACTTTGTTTCTTTTGAAATATTACCAGATTTTAATTCTAGTACTTTATATTCTCTTGTTTCTCCTTCTCTTTCTTTTTTCTCTACATATCCTCTTTTTTGAATTGTAGAAATGGTGGGAGCATAAGTAGAAGGTCTACCAATACCTAATTCTTCTAATTTTTTAACCAAAGAAGCTTCTACATATCTAGGTGCTGGTCTTGAAAAACGTTCTGTAGCTTTAATATTTTCGTAACTCAATGTTTCTCCAACATTCACTTCAGGCAATAAAACGTCCTCCCCTTCCCCATCTTCATCCTCTTCTTCTAGTTTAGCAGCAAGATACACTTTTAAGAATCCATCAAACTTGATAACCTCTCCTTTTGCCTGAAAAATTTCAGGAAGTGATTCGTCTCCAATTTTAATTGTTGTTCTCTCTAATTTTGCATTACTCATTTGAGAAGCTATCGATCTTTTCCAAATTAGATCATACAACTTTACCTCATCTGATTCTCCGGTTATAAAATGTAAAGAGAAATCAGTTGGACGAATTGCTTCGTGCGCTTCTTGAGCACCTGCACTTTTCGTTTTATATTTTGTTGGATTCGAATATTCAGGTCCCCAACTCTTACTAATTTCGTTTTTAGAAGCATCTAATGCAGCTTGAGAAAAATTAACAGAATCCGTTCTCATATAGGTGATTTTTCCAGATTCATATAATTTTTGAGCTACAGACATAGTTCTAGAAACAGAAAAACCTAATTTTAAACTCGCTTCTTGTTGTAAAGTAGATGTTGTGAATGGAGCCGAAGGAGATTTTTGAGCAGGTTTTGTTTGAACATCTAATACTTTAAAATCTGCAGAGCCACATTTTTCTAAAAAAGAATTTGTTTCTTCAACAGTACCAAAATGTTTAACAACTTCAGCTTTAATTTTATCTTTAGACTTTAAGAAAAGTGCTTGTATTTTAAAATAAGATTCAGAATTAAATTGATTAATTTCTTTTTCTCTTTCTACAATTAATCGAACTGCAACTGACTGAACTCTTCCTGCTGATAAACTAGGTCTTACTTTCTTCCATAAAACTGGAGAAAGTTCAAATCCAACTAATCTATCTAAAACTCTTCTTGCTTGTTGAGCATTCACTAAATCAGTATCAATAGTTCTAGGATTTTCTATCGCCTTTAAAATAGCTGGTTTAGTAATCTCATTGAACGTAATTCGTTTCGTTTCTTTTTTTTCTAGAGCTAACGTTTCGTATAAGTGCCAAGAAATTGCTTCTCCCTCACGGTCTTCATCGGTCGCTAGCCATACAATTTCAGATTCTTTCGCTAGTTTTTTTAATTCAGAAACAATCGCTTTTTTATCAGATGAAACCTCATATGCAGGTTTGAAATCATTTGCCAAATCAATCGCTAACCCCTTTGATGCCAAGTCTCTAACATGTCCAAAACTGGATTTTACAATAAAATCTTTACCTAAATACCCTTCTATCGTTTTTGCTTTAGCAGGAGACTCAACAATTACCAAATTTTTAGCCATTTTATACTTTCT
>Ga0256317_1000048_pt1 | contig 10145 bp, 6 predicted proteins | sample LawtaT_4_FD_183801 | JGI IMG/M metagenome (GOLD analysis project Ga0256317, IMG submission 183801) | Metatranscriptome of freshwater microbial communities from St. Lawrence River, New York, United States - Law_Atlam_RepB_8h (Metagenome... | ecosystem: Environmental > Aquatic > Freshwater > River ... | reverse complement strand
CCTTAGTTGACTGTGTGGTGAATTATAATTAAATATTATGCTGAAGAAATTTAATTTAATTGTTTTAGGTTTATTCCTAACTGTTAGTACAGCTTTTTCTCAGGAAGGCTCAGGTATTATTAAAGGTGTTGTCGTTGACGAATCTAAAGGTAATGCACCTATATATGGTGCAATAGTAGTGTTAAAACAAAACGGTAATGAAAAAGGGAAAAGAAAAACCCAAGATAAAGGACAATTCCGTTTTGATAATTTATCAGCTGGCAAATATGAGTTATTTGTTGGTTATGCTACTTACCCTAAAGTTAATCTAACAGATATTGTTGTTAAAAGTGAGGGGGTGGTTTTTTTAGGTGATATAAAAATGGGGCCAAAAAAGACTCAAACTGTTGTTATTAAAAAGAAGCCACCGTTAATTAATCCTTCTGGCCCTAGTATAACTTCATACACAGCTGAAGATATGGAAAATATGGGTACTCGTAATCCTGAAGATGTTGTTGCTCAATCTGCTGCTGTAACTAAACAAGAAGGTGGGAGTGGAGTTAACATTAAAGGTAGTTCAACTGATGGTAACCTAATAATGATGGATGGTGTTAAAGTTAGGGCTACTCCAAACCTACCTAAAGGTGCTATGCAAGAAATTTCTGTAATTACGGGAGGTGTTCCTGCTAATTATGGTGATGCAGTTGGAGGGGTTATTTCCATAACTACTAAAGGACCAACAGCATTTTATTTTGGGGGTGCAGAATTTCAAACATCAGGATTTTATGTTAAAGGTAAAGACCCTAATGGTTATGATGGTAAAGTTTTTGGGTTAGATAAATATGGGTATAATTTATTTGAAGGGCTACTTTCAGGTCCGCTTTGGATGAGAAAAGATTCTACTGGAAAAAAGACATCTCCAATATTGGGATTCATGTTAACAGCTAATTATACGAATCAATTAGATAATTCTCCTATAGCTTATGGTGGTGCTTACAGAATTAAAAAAGAAGTAAGAGATTTCTTGATAGAGAACCCTTTGCAGGTTAGACCTGATGGACAAGTTCCAATTAGTAATGCATTTTTCTTAAATAAAAATGATTTTGAACAGAATCCATGGAGAATGAATGCCAGTACAGCCGCTCTATCAGGTACAGCAAAAATTTCAGTTAAGCTTCCGAAGAATATGAATTTAGTCTTTGGTGGAAATTTTTCATACTCATACGGTAAAGCTTATTCAAGAAATTCTTCTTTATTAAATTTTACAAATAATGGAGATTTTAAAAGTAGATCTATAAATACCTACGTTAGACTTTCTCAATATTTCAGTGCTAAGGAGTCTAAAGATAGCGTTCGTCCTTTAATTCAATCTGCTGGTTATAATTTAATGGTCGACTATTCTAATAGTGGGGGTGAAACATATGATGGAAGGTATAAATTTGATGCTTTTGATTATGGACATGTAGGAACATTTACTACTAATCGTATACCTACTTATTCTTATAATCTTTCTAACTCTACAGCATTTTTAAATGGTTACAGAGATGTTTCTGTTGATTTTGTTCCGAATCCTAATAATATGGAACTTGCTGCTACAACTATACAGTACTATAATATGTACAAAGGGCAACCTCAAGGTCATTTTGAAAATATCACTCAGATACAACAAGGTAATGCTCTTATCAATGGTACGCTACCACAAAGTGTTTATGGGTTGTGGGGAAATTTAGGAACACCTTATACTTCTATGAGTAAATCAGGTTTAGAGCAATTTAGAGTTACTGGATCTGGTAACGCTATTATTGGTGAGCATGCTTTAACAATTGGTTTTGAATATGAAAAAAGATGGGATAGAAGTTGGTCAGTGAATCCAATTTCATTGTGGACACTTGCTAGACTTAAAGCTAATGCTCATATTAACCCAGTGGGAACCGAGATTGAAAGTGTTGAGGTTACAAATGGAATAAATAAGATTACCTATAAACCTATTAATGCTTCATATGCAGCAACTAATAACGGTGTCTTTGGTGGTGAAAAGAACTTAGATGTACAATCATTTTTTGATTATAATTTAAGAAGAAAATTGAACTTAGCTAATGGTGGGGCTAACAGTTCTTTTGTTGATGTATTAAGTTTGAATCCATCTTTATTATCAGTTGACATGTTTTCACAAGACGAGTTATTAAACAATGGTAATTCATACATAGCATATTATGGTTATGACATCGCTGGTAATAAAGTTTCAGGAAACACATCTATACAAGATTATTTTACAGCTTTCGATAATAATAATAACTATAAACGTTTTGTTGGTGCTTATCAACCTATTTATGTAGCTGGTTATATTATGGATAAATTTGCAGTAAACAATTTAGTTTTCAATGTAGGTGTTCGTGTTGATGTTTTTGATGCAAACCAACCTGTTTTAAAAGATCCATATTTATTATATCAAGCTAGAACTGCTGGTGAAGTAAGAAGTTTAATAAAAGAAAATCCACAGACATATTCTTGGGCTGTAGTACCTAATTCTGTTTCGGATAACTCAATTGTTTATGTTGATGATTTAAATAATCCAACTCAAATTAATGGATTTAGATCAGATGCTCAATGGTATACTGCTAATGGTAATCCAACAGAAAAGTCAAGTGAAGTTAGAGGCCCAGGGGGTATTACACCTTGGTTATTAGATCCTACAGACAAGGAAAAAAATAATATAAAGTCTGATGCTTTCAAGAACTATACACCTCAGGTAAATGTTATGCCTCGTTTGGCGTTTTCATTCCCTATTGCTGAAAAAGCAGCTTTTACTGCGCATTACGACATCTTAACTATAAGACCTAATAATAGTATTACTAGATTTGATCCAACCGATTATCAATTTTTATCATCCACATCGACTCCTACTATCAGTAATCCAGGGTTAAAACCTAAACAAACTATTGACTACGAAGTAGGTTTCCAACAAGAGTTATCTGAAAATTCAGCACTTAAGATTGCAGGTTTTTATAGAGAACAGAGGAATGATATTCAATTAGTTCGAATTATTGATGCTTATCCAAGTTCGTATTCTACTTATGGAAATATCGACTTTGGAACTGTTAAAGGTTTGACACTATCTTATGATTTAAGAAGAGTTAATAATTTAAGAATGACTGCGAATTATACCCTACAGTTTGCTGAGGGTACAGGAGCAAATTCTTCCATCACTCAAAATGTAACAAGTATTGGATATAATTTTAGATATATTTTCCCATACAGTTATGACATCAGACATCAGTTAAACATAGTTGCTGATTATAGATACGATGTAAAACCTGGGAAAAAGTATGAAGGACCAATGATTGGAAAATTTGAATTGCTTAAAAATACAGGTTTGAATTTAACTACTAATATCTATTCAGGTTCACCATATACTGCACAGGGCGGACCATCAACAACTCAATATGTTGGTATGACGGGTACTGTGAACGGTTCTAGATTACCATGGACATATAGATTAGATTTAGTCTTAGATAGAAATTTTGTTAAAGAGATTAAAAAATCTGAAAATGAAGAACCATTAAGATTAAATATAAACGTTTACTTACGTGCAACAAATTTATTTAATCAATTAAACATATTAGGAGTTTATCCTGGTACTGGAAGCTGGAAGGATGATGGTTTCTTAGCTGCAGCTCAAAATCAAAATGCAATTCAGAATCAATTAAATGTACAATCTTATATTGATTATTACACTTTATCAATTCAAAATCCAGGTAACTTAAGTGCACCAAGAACTTTAAGGTTTGGTATAAGAGTTGATTTTTAAATAATATACAAAATAGTTAGTTATGAAGTATTTATTATTGAGTTTAACATTTTTAGTTTATGTGTTTGGTTTTTCGTACAGCTACGATAAGCCTGTTGTAAATCAAAATAAAGTATTGAAGGCAAGTTGTGCTCCTAGTAATACTAGGCTACAGTTTCAATACAATGATGTTTCAGCTTTAATGGAGCCTGCTGGTTTAATGTTCCTAGATCGTGCAAACGGTAAGAGTGCTTATGAAGTTCCCGCTGGTTCTGGTTCTACTGCAATCTATGCAGCATCCCTTTGGATGGGTGGAGTTGATGTCAATAATCAGTTAAAAATTGCTGCTCAAAAATTTAGAAATTCAGGAAATGATTTTTGGACTGGTCCGCTTTCTACTAAAGATGGTTTTGCAGGCGACTATGATCCATCTAAGCCTGTGGATGATGGAGCTATTCGTGGCTACGGAGATGGAAATGTTTCAGCTGAAACTTGTAAAGCTTTTGATAGATTTTTCACAATTCGTAAATCAGAGGTAGTGCAATTTATATCTTGGTTTGAATGTAAAGCAAAAAATGAATCAAATTGTGTTTCACCTTCGAATGAAGTTTTAAATAGAATTTATGCTTGGCCTGCTCATGGTGATGTTTCTCTTTTTCAAGATTATTATTTAGCTCCTTTTAAAGATGTTGATAATGATGGTAAATATGATCCATTGAAAGGTGATTATCCTTGGTATGATGATATTTTAGGAAGAGATGATATTAAGTGTGGCTCTGATCGTCGAATCTCTCTGTTTGGTGATGAAACTCATTGGTGGGTATTTAATGATAAAGGGAATATACATACTGAAACGAATGGTGAGCCAATTGGAATGGAAGTTCGTGCTCAAGCATTTGCATTTGCAACTTCAGATGAAGTAAATAAAATGACTTTTTATAATTATGAAATGATAAACCGAGGTACACAAACTCTTTATAAAACTTATTTTTCTCAATATGTTGATAGTGATTTAGGTGGTGCACCAGATGATTTTGTTGGTTGTGACGTAACAAGAGGACTTGGTTTTTGTTACAATGGTGATGCAAATGATGAAGATTATAGAAATCAGAAAGGTTATGGTTTAAATCCACCGGCTGTTGGTGTTGACTTTTTTGAAGGTCCTTATCAAGATGCAGATGGAAAAGATAATATCGGTCCAAAAATTGAAAATAAAAAATGGATAATACCAACAGTTGCTCAAGCAATTGAAGATAATGGAATTGTTTATAATGGACTTGGTATTGGTTATGGTGATGGTATTATAGATAATGAGCGCTATGGTATGAAACGTTTTACATATTATACTGGAGGTGCTGCTAACAATGTTTCAGATCCTGATTTTGCCCCTCAATATTATAATTATATGAGTGGTAAATGGAAGTTCGGAGATAATATGGTATTTGGCGGAACTGGTTTTCCAGGAAGTAAGGGTGCTACCAATATTCTTTCTGATCATATGTTTCCTGGTGATTCTGATACTTTAAATTGGTCAACAGCTGGTGTAAATCCAGGTTCAAAAAAATGGGATGAAAAATCTAGTGGTAATACACCTGGTGATAGACGTTTTGTTCAATCTGCTGGTCCTTTTACTCTTCGTCCGGGTGCTGTTAACAATATTACCGTAGGTATCGTTTGGGCAAGAAGCAGTGAAGGTGATGGTTCTGTTGCTGCTTTAAAAAGAGCAGATACAAAAGCCCAAAATTTATTTGATAACTGTTTTAAAATTCTTGAGCCACCTAGTGCACCTAAATTAGATATTCAAGAATTAGATAAATCTCTAGTTTTAACTTTATCAAATCCTAAAACTTCAAATAATTATAGAGAGCAATATGAAGAAGAAGACAATAATATTGATCCTCAATACTCAGATAAGAAATATAGGTTTGAAGGTTATTTAATTTATCAACTTAAATCTAAGGATGTTAAAGTTGATGAATTAGAAAATTCAGATAAAGCAGCTTTAGTTGCAAGATGTGATATTAAAAATGGAATCAATAGAATAGTTAATTTTGAATATGATGAAGAATTAGGTTTTGCTACGCCTGTTGAAAAAGTTGATAAGTCTGGTGATCAAGGGATTAAAAATTCTTTCATTATTAAAGAAGATAAATTTTCTAAAGCAAGAACGCTTGTAAACAATAAAACATATTATTACGTTGCTGTTGCTTATGCTTATAATAGCTATAAAATGTATTTGCCTGATGAACCAACATCACTAGATGGACAAAAAAACACCGTTTATTCGTTCTCGTAATTCATACGATGGTAGTACTATCAAGGTAAGTTCTGCTATACCGCACATTACTATTGTTGAAGAAAAAATAATAAATAGTAGTTATGGTTCTTCTCCTTCAATTAAACGTTTAGATGGAAAAGGAAATGGTAACCGTTGGTTAGAATTGACTGATAAATCTAGACAAGATATTATCAAAAACGGTAAGTCAGATGTTGTTGAATATAAAGAAGGAAAAGGTCCGTTAAATGTTAAAGTGATTGATCCTTTGAATGTAACAAAAGGTTTTTATGTTTGTAAATTTACTGGTTATGATGTAGATACTAATAAGAATTATTTAAATTTCAATGGTGTTAATGCTGACAAAGCTTCCTGGACCGTTTATAAATACGATCAAGAAGGAGGTAGTTTAATTGACAGTGTTACTTCAGAACAAACAATTGACCATGATAATGAACAAATAATTCCAAAATGGGGGATATCTATAAATATTTTTCAAAGTCAATACTATTTTGCTTCAGATACTTTCTTTCAAGAATTTTTAAGGTATACAGATCCAATTTCGCCAACTGTTTCTGATGTTTCAATATCATACAAAGATTCTACCAAAAAATGGTTGTCTTTTATTAATGATGTTGATACTTATGAACCTTCAAATTGGATTAGATCTGGTGATTATACTCCTCTAACATCTGAAAATAATAATTCTTTAGGTTGGAAAAATCCATTTTTATATCCTGATGAAAAAGGACTTGATCCAGATAAAAAGTATTCTAAAATATTGAATGGCGGTATTGCCCCTCATTGTTTAGTTGGTTATCAGTCGGATTATATGCCATTAGCATACCCAACTTTTTTTAATAAGTCACAATTTTCTCAAGCAAGACAATATTCAAGTATATCTAGACTTTCTAGTATTGATATTGTATTTACTTCTGATACTAGTTTATGGACTCGATGTCCTGTAATTGAACTTGGTAGGAATAAGTTGCTAAATGAAGGAGGTGCTGAAGCTGGTACACTAAGACGAGGTAAGAGTGTTGATAAAACTGGTAAAAGATTCTCTGATTCAATTGGAATGGGATGGTTTCCTGGTTATGCAATTGATCTTGAGTCTGGTATGAGGCTGCATATGGCTTTTGGTGAGAATTCTAGTTTGGTAATAGATAATGGAAGAGATATGATTTGGAATCCTACTTCTACTATTTATGATGACAATCAACAACCGCATATGGGTGGTCAACATCCTATTTATATTTTTGGATACAATGTTCATGGTTACAGAAATGATGATTCTAAAAATTGTCCATATTATGATGGTAAGAACAATTGGGTTTATGATAAGCTAGCGCAGTTTAACTCTCCAACAAACTATGAATTTTATTTTGATGCTTATCATAGTTTACAATGGATTTTAAATCCTGTTTTAACTACTAATCAATCAATATTAGCTTCTGATCTCACATTGAAAGTTAGAGTTAACAAAGAATATGCTGATTTTAAAACATCCAATTTAAATAATTCTAGACCTATGTTTGGTTGGTCTATGGATAAAATAGCTACTGATGTTGCTAGTGGCGATGTTAAGAAAGAAGCTTTATCTTTAATTAATATTGTACCTAATCCATATTATGCTTATTCAGCATACGAAGCTACTTCTAATATTGAGCGATCTCAATTTGATACTAGAGTAAAAATTACAAATCTACCGAGAAAGTGTAATATTAAAATATACAATTTATCAGGTAAATTAATTAAAACGTTTAAAATAGATGTTTCTTCTGGTTATGATGAAAATTCTAGACAAGTTACTTCAATTGATTGGGATTTAAAGAATTCACAAGGTATTCCTATATCTGGTGGGGTATATCTTATTCATGTAGAGGTTCCAGGTGTGGGAGAGACAATTCTTAAGTTTTTTGGTGGAATGCGTCAACCAGATTTAGAGAATATTTAACTTAAAGTATTTTAAAACCTTTGATTATGAATTATTTTAAAATAAATCTTTTTTTATTCTCTCTATTATTTTCATGCACTTATATTTTTGCTGGAAATGAAGATAGAGTTGGATCTGCTGGCGCAAGTCAGTTATTAATTAATCCCTGGGCACGTAGTTTATCATTAGGCGACGCATCTGTAGCATCTGTAACAGGAATAGAATCATCATATATAAATATTGCTGGTTTAACTTCTATAACAAAGTCTCAGATTAAGGTTAATCATACTAATTGGCTTTCTTCTGCATCTATTGGTTTCTATTCTGTAGGATATGGTCAAAAATTAGATAGTACTAGTTTTATATCTTTAGCTGTTCAATCAATGAGTTTTGGGGACAATAATATTACTACTGTTGAAAATCCTGAGGGGGGGATTGGTGTTTTCTCTCCAAAATCAAGTATTATTAACTTTGGTTATGCTAAACTTTTTACAAGAAATGTTTCTGGGGGGCTTAATTTTAAATTAATATCTGAATCTATATCTAATTTATCGGCTACTGGAGTAGCTTTTGATGCTGGTATTAAATATGTTATGGATAATCAACGATTAAGAATAGGGATTACATTAAAGAACTTAGGACCTAAAATGAAATATAGTGGCGATGGATTAGCTACGCAGGTGTCTTATGTAAGTACAGAAAAGAATGCAACTTTAGAGCAAAGATCTCAGCCATATGAGGTTCCATCTTTATTAAATATGGGGGCATCTTATGATCTATTAAAAGATTCAGTTCAATGTTTAACATCGATGTTTTCTTTTACTGCGAATTCTTTTTCGAATGATCAATATAGAGTAGGATTAGATTATTCTTTCAAAACAAAAAGTTTAGCATTTGGTTTTAGAGGAGGTTATGTTTATGAAAAAAACCTTTTAAATACTGAAAATAGAACTAATGCATTGACTGGATTATCTGCTGGATTTTCTACAGATTTCAACGTTGGTAAATCAACAGCTATTGGATTAGAATATGCAGTTAGAACTTCAACTCCTTTTGGATTGATACACACTTTTGGTACAACAATCGCAATTAAATAATATTATCGTTTTAACTTTAAGAGACTTATTTACTCTATTGTTTTTTTAACAATTTATTTATGTCACAGGTTACTTATTATACTGAAGAAGGTTTAAAAAAATTAAAGGATGAATTACATGAAATGAAAAGTGTTCTACGTCCACAAATTTCTGATCAAATCGCTGAAGCGAGAGATAAAGGTGATTTATCTGAAAACGCTGAATATGATGCTGCTAAGGAAGCACAGGGTTTGTTAGAAATGAAAATTGCTAAGCTAGAAGCGATTATTGCAAATGCTAGAATTATTGATGAATCTACAATTGATACATCAAAAGTTTTTATTCTGTCTAGGGTTAGAATTAGAAATGTATCTAATAAAATGGAGATGGAGTATACTATAGTAGCAGAAAATGAAGCTGATTTAAAAGTTAAGAAAATATCAATTGATTCTCCTATAGGTAAAGGATTACTAGGTAAAAAAATCGGTGATATAGCTGATGTAACTACACCTAATGGAGTTATTAAATTTGAAATTATTGATATTTCTAGATAATTAAATTATGTCTACAATTTTTTCAAAAATTATTACCGGTGAAATCCCTTGTTATAAAATTGCAGAAAATGAACATTTTTTAGCATTCTTAGATATTAATCCCTTGGTAATAGGTCATGTTTTGATAATTCCGAAAGTTGAAGTTGATTATTTATTTGATTTAGAAGATTCTATTTTGTCAGAAATGCTTTTGTTTTCAAAATCTGTTTCTAAAAAAATAAAAAATGCAATTCCTTGTAAAAAAATTGGAGTTTCGGTTATTGGTTTAGAAGTTCCGCATGCTCATATTCATTTGATTCCAATTAATTCTATTAATGATATGAATTTTTCGAATCAAAAATTAACTTTAAACTCTTCTGAATTAGAATCTATAGCTAATCAAATTATAAAATCTTAAAAAACCTTTTATTCGGTTTTTTTCGAAAAAAATAATTTTTTAATTGTTGCTAAATAGCCATTATTTGATTGTATATATATAATTATTCTTGTTTGTAAATACATTAATATAAACATTGAAATGATACAAATTAATGTTATT
>Ga0256317_1000047_pt1 | contig 10170 bp, 7 predicted proteins | sample LawtaT_4_FD_183801 | JGI IMG/M metagenome (GOLD analysis project Ga0256317, IMG submission 183801) | Metatranscriptome of freshwater microbial communities from St. Lawrence River, New York, United States - Law_Atlam_RepB_8h (Metagenome... | ecosystem: Environmental > Aquatic > Freshwater > River ... | reverse complement strand
TGAATAGTAAAAAAATGATAGGAAGAGAAATTTTAAATTACAAGATTGAAAAAATCCTCGGTGAGGGTGGTATGGGAACAGTATATTTAGCTAAACACACTAAAATACCTAATCGTGTATCTGCTATTAAAGTTCTAAAGAGTAATTTTCTCCAAAATGAAAATCTTAAGAATAGATTTTTGAGAGAAATGAAAATCATGGCAGACATGACCCATGAAAATATCATCAAATTAGAGCAATTTGATGAAGATGGCTGGGGAATGTACCTTATCATGGAATATTTCGATGGTCTTGAAATTGATGATTATTTAAAAAATAAAATTGGCGTTTTTCCAGAAGAAAAAGCAGTTCCAATTATGATTCAAATCTTAAGTGCTTTTTCTTTTGCACATAATAAAGGAATTGTACATCGTGATATTAAACCAGCCAATATTTTAATTGATAGAGAAGCTACTAAAATTAAAATACTCGATTTTGGAATTGCAAAAATGAAAGATGATATTTCTATGCAAACAAAATCTGGAGCCCAAATAGGAACCGTATTTTATATGTCTCCTGAACAAGTTCATGGAAAAGATTTAGATGCAAGATCAGATATCTACTCGTTAGGGGTTACTTTTTATCAGATGCTTACTGGACTCAATCCATACCAAGATTTAAACACTGAATACGAGATATATAATAAAATAGCTAAAGAAGACCTTCCTGATCCAAGAACTATATATCCTGGTGTAAGTGAAAAAATGGTTAACATATTAAAAAAAGCACTAGCAAAAAATGTTGAAGATAGATTTCAGTCGTGCGATGAGTTCATAAAAGCACTAGAAAGCAACCTTGTAATCGAACCTCCAAAACCTGTCACAAATAATAATATTGCTTCACCAGAAACGGGAGGCCAAAAAAATGAAAATTCTTTTTACATATCATTATTCTTAGCAATAGGATCTTTGATTGCTTTAATCAATAATGATTTCTTTTATATTTCGATTCTTTTTGCTGTGATTAATTTATTTTCATACATGTCTGTTAAAGATGAACACAAATCAACAATGCATTCCACATTGGTTTATGGTTCTTTGTTATTTTCAATAATTGGAAGTGTAATTCATTTTGTAAAATAAATACAACTATGAAAACAATCCTTAGTACTATACTGATAATAACTTGTTTCTTTGGTTTTTCGCAAGATAGGAAAAACAAGAAAAACGAGATTATAGATCTTGAATTGAATAAAAAATTTGACAGTCTTAATAAACTCTTTGTACAAACAAAAGATTCTTTAGATCTATTTAAAAAAGAAGACAAAAATAAATCTAAAGAGACAAAAAAAGAAACAATTACTACTGATTTCAATTTAGATTACACACTAATTGGCGATCAGAAATGGTGTGCAACTAATATTGGAGATGCAAATTCGATATTAAAAAACTGGATAGTAGCTAATAAATTTTACAGATGCACAAGCGAACAAGAATGGATTGATAAAGTAAATTCAAATACACCAGCTTTTTATGTACTTAAAAACGAACTAATCAATGTCGGTTACTTCTTTAACATTGAAGGACTTAAGAAGATCCAAAATAATCCTCCAACAGGATGGAGAATAGCTAATCATCATGATTTTGAAGAAATGATAGCGTATGTGAATAATCTTAAAATTAAAAATACAACTGCATTACAATTAATCTTGAGCAATTATTCTAATCCTTTTGAGAAAAACACCACTAAGTTGCATCCTTTAACATGGTCCGGGCTACCAACATATAACATATACAATCTTTCATTATACCCTGTTTCTTACTTCAGTGGATTTGAGTCTTTGTTATCTTACAATAATTTATTAAATTTATTTTCAAGGTATGATGAAGAAACTAATAAAATATATTTTACAGAAATAAGCTCAATGAATAAAACATCCGTAGTTGAGAGAAAACTTGGAACTGAAGCTTATGATTATGGATTTTTAGTACGTTTAATTAAAAAATAAAATTATGAATGGTTTTCAAAAATGTAATAATGGACATTTCTATAAAGAAGGAATGTCAAAATGCCCTTATTGTCCGAGTGAAAGTTCATCTGCAGGTCCATCAGGGGGTGGTGGTGTAGATCTAAATAAAACTCAAATCACAACTAGTTTTGATGAACCAAGTCAAGGAATTGGTTCAGCAGATAAAACTGAATTTGTAAGCCAAAATGGACCAGGTGCTAACCTTGGAAGTTCAGACAGAACAGAACATATAGTACAACCTACTCCATCACAAGCAAAAAAATCAAATTTTGATAGAACATTTATACAAGGAGTTGAAGAAACACCTAATCAAGATGGAGATAGCGATCATATACCAGTAGGAGCCCCAAGAGCCACACGTAAAATGGTAGGTTGGTTAGTATCTTATACATTAGATGATATGGGTGTAGATTATAGACTTTATGAAGGAAACAATTCTATAGGGAGAGATACTATTAACTCAATAATAATCAAACAAGACTCAGTAATTTCATCAAAACATCTTAATATTTTATTCAGAAAAGATAGATATTGGATTAGAGATGAAATGTCTGCAAATGGTACATTATTAAATGGTGAAGATCTTGACTTAGATAAAGTATACGAACTTCATGACGGTGATTTAATCAAAATAGGAAATACCACTTTCAAATTTAAATCGAGTTTATAATAATGAAATCAATTAAACTTATACTTTTTCTTCTTGTTAGTTTTGGAATATTTTCTCAGAACACCATCAAATTCAACAATGTAGATGGAGATGACTATCCAACACTTAAAGGAGAAATGTGGTTTCGCAATCCAAATGAAATAAACATTTCAAATGTTCAAATTTCTGAAAATGGCAAGACTGTACCCATAAATTTAAGTAACCAAAGAAAAAATAACGAAGTTGCAGAAAACAAAACAGTTATTTTCTTAATGGTTAATCCAGGAACATCTAAAATGGCTCAGTTTACATGGTATAGAAATGTAATATTAATGGGAATAGGTAAAAATTGTGTTCAACCTGGAGACAAGATTCAAATAATGTCATTCAATCAACAACAGAATGGACAATTACTTTATCCTTCGACATTCAATTTCACTGATAAATCAGATGTGTTGGAAAAACAGTTGAGAGAAATGAAACCTATGAATTACAACTCAACATGTGGTAATAGTAGGACTTTGATATGGAGCGCAATAGACCAAGTATTAGATTTAGTTGAAAAAGAAAATTTAAAATCACCTGTTAGTATTATCGTAGTTTCAGATGATAATTCATGTATTACACAACAAGCGAATCAAACACCAGTAGAAAAAGCAAAAAAATTGGATGTTTCGATTTATGGTATTACACGAGACGATCATAACAGCTTTAATTCTATAGAAAAGATTTGTAATGAGTCTTTTGGTCAATATTATCTATGTAAAAATAATAATTTAGACTCTGCTCAGGTTAAAGTTCTTTCCATAATGAATAAAATTAAAGAAAGAGCTGCTGGTCAGATTTTTGATTTTTCATACGTTACAGATTTTGACAACGATGGTTCAAATCAACCTATCACTATTACTTATCCCGGAAATGTCATAAATACTTTTATAACATTACCAAATAAAAATGCCATTCAATGGGCAAAAGCAAATTGGTTAGTTTTAGTTCTTATTGTATTAGTTATATCATTAATCGTATTTTTCATCATAAAAAATGCAAAAGACGCAAAAGCTAAACAAGAAGAAATAGAAAGAAGATCACAGGAAGATCTACAACGTATAAAACTAGAACAACAAAAGATTGATGCTGAAATGGCTCAAAAAGTTGCAGACCAAGAAAGAGAGATGAACCAAATGAGGTTGAAAGCACAACAAGAGCAAGATGAAAAAAGGCAAGAGTTAAAATTGAAGCATGCTGAAGAAAAAAGAATAGAACTCATACAAGAAATGCGTATGAGAGGTAACTTACCTTGGTTAATAGTAGTGTATGAAGGAAAAGAATATAGATATGAAATTGACGACCCATTATTTACAATTGGTAGGGAAAATACCAATAAACTATGTCTTCCTTTTTCAACAATATCACGTAGGCATGCATTGATTAAATTTTCTGACAGAAACTATTTTGTTGAAGATTTAAATAGCTCAAATGGGGTTGTTGTAAATAACATGAAAGTGAAAGAAATTATATTATCACACGGCGATGTTATACAATTAGGCTCAGTATATTTAACATTTATGATTTAAAAAAATATGAAATACGAATTCAAAGTACATACACATAAAGGAATCGTTCGTGAGGTAAACGAAGATAACATGGGCTATAAGCTAAACACTCAAAGTGGTGATATCTTTGTAGTTTGTGATGGTATGGGTGGACATGTTGGAGGTCAAATTGCATCTACAATTGGTGTTGATGCAATCATTAACAATTTAGTAGAACGTCCACAATCAAATATACATGTTGGTATAAGCAACGCTCTTATTTTCGCAAATGAGCAAGTACTCGGAAGAACAGTTATGGAGCCATCTTTAAAAGGAATGGGTAGTACTGCAACCGTTGCCGTAATAAAAGATGAACTTTTGTATGTTGGACACGTTGGTGATAGTAGAGCTTACATTGTTAGTAATGGAAGATTACATCGTGTCACTAGAGATGATTCGTATGTTCAAATGTTAGTAGATAATAATACTATAACAGAAGACGAAGCTGAATTACACCCACAAAAAAATAGAATTTTAAAAGCATTAGGATCTCAAAGTGCACTGGAGCCAAATAGTGCCCCAAGACCATTTAAAATGAAAGCAGGTGACTTGCTTTTATTATGTTCAGATGGTTTATGTAGTATGGTTGTAGATGAAGCAATAGAGCAATTAATTGACCCTAATGACCTACAAGGTAGTATCAATCAACTTCATTCCATGGCAATGAATAATGGTGGTAAAGACAATATCACTATTATTTTATTGAAAGTAACAGAGAGCACACATACAACAAGTGATTTTACTCACTATACTACAAAATACCAAAATAATATAAATAATACACAAAATATACCTAGAATAGAAAACCCAAGTATTGACACACCAACTGGATCTAAAAACAACCAAAAAATCCTGATTGGAGTGATTGCTTCTCTTTTAGTATTTATTGGAGTTTACTTTACTTTCTTTAATTCTGATAAAGAAGAGAAAAAAACAAATGAGGGGAATAAAACGGCAGAAAATACAGCAGTAAGTAATGATTCTGTTAACGAAATAAACAATATTGAAGATAATACTACAATTAAAACTGAAGGAACAAAAACACCACAGGAAGCTATCAAAACACCAAAAACAAATAACGATAATAATAATCAAAAAGGAGAAAACAGTGATGATCTATATAAAAAATATCAAATACAGTTTAATTCAATTTGTTCAAAAATTAAAAATTTAGAAAATAAGAAAAAAAGAGAAAATGACAAAACTGAGAGGAATTCTGATACAATAAAACGTATTACAACTAATATTCAAATTAAACAAAAAGAATTAGAAGCTACATTCGATTTGTGGAAAAAAAATGGTTTAGGAAAAGAAGCCGATGACCCTCAAGAATGTGAGTGTAATTAAAATATTTTACAATAAATACAATGCGAATATTCAATTATGAAATAGTGAAACCGATTAATAGCGGAGGTACAGCAAACGTGTACCTTGCTGTTGATCTTCATAATGGATTACCCGTTGCATTAAAAAAATTGAAAAATGGATTGTTAGAAAATCCAGTAATGCTTGAAAAGTTTATAGATGAGGCCAACCGATATTTATACCTGAATCATCCAAATATTGTAAAATTAAAGGACTTCATTCTTACTGAAGAAACAAAAAAAGAGGGTTATTTAATTATGGAGTATGTAGATGGTTTAAATCTTAAAAATTTTGTAGAACAAGTCGGAGCTCTTCCAGCACAAAACGTAGGTTTATTTACTATGGAAGTACTAGCTGCATTGGAATATGCACATAATCAAAATGTACTACACCTTGATATTAAACCTGCCAACATAATGTTATCTGACAGTAATCAAATTAAGCTTATTGATTTTGGTATATCTTCAGATACAAAAAAATCTATGAAAGAAATAATGGGAAGTCCTTTTTATATGAGCCCAGAACAAATTTCAGGCAAAGATATAGATGTAAGAAGTGATATCTATAGTGTTGGAGTTACTATTTATGAGTTGTTTACTGGTAAACTTCCGTTTCAAGATAGTAAAACAAGAGAGGAACTCTTTGATAGAATTAAATCAGCTGATATACCAAAAGCGAATACAAATTTTGAAGGTGATTCAATTTACATTAAAACCGTAAATGAAATTATTCAAAACTGTACAGCTAAAAATCCAGGAGATCGCTATCAAAATTGTGATCAACTACAAAATGAAATTGTTAAACTATTAAACTAAAAAAAATGAAGATCTATATTTCTTTAATGATGTTTCTGACAGTTACATCATTAATAGGACTTTCACAAAAAAAGAATACAAACCATGACATATCTTGTTATGATGGTAACGGTTTTAGTACTACCCAAAGAAACATGGAAGAAAGCCTTCTAAATTCTACAAGTGTGAGTGTTGACGAAGAGTTAGAAATTGGTAAAGCGGTGTACGATCAAATGGGCAACGAACATACTATAAGAACATCAGGCGCTGATTATGATAAAGTTTACAGTATTATGAATCGACTTATTTCACAAATTCCTAGATTTAATAATCCAAGTAAAAATGAAAATTATGGGAAATATAAACCGTATTACAAAATATACATCATTGAATCGGATGAAATAAACGCATTTACAGCTGGTGCAAGAATATTCATAACTACAGGGATATATTCATTTTGTAAAAATGACTCAGAACTAGCAGCAATTATAGGACATGAAATTTCTCATAATGAATTAGGCCATATAGGAAAACATGTTAAAAGACAAAAAGGAGCTCAAATTTTTGGGAATTTTGGCGGTTTAGCATATATGGTAGCAAATGTATTAAATACTCCATTTGGACAAATAGATGAAGGACACTGTGATTTATTTGGGATGGATTTAGCTAAATCTGCAGATTTCCAACCTTGTAAAACAATAGATTTATGGGAACGCATGGCTGAACAAAGTGGCGAAAAAACATTTATGAATCTTTTTAGCTCTCATCCTTATTCAGGCGACAGAGCAAAATGTGCTAAAAACCATTTAGAAAAAAATTATAGTCTAAAATGTAATAGATGAAACTCTTAATCACAATTTTACTCACACTTCAAACTATAATTACATATAGTGCTATCGAAGTGCCCAAGATCAAGTCTATTGATTCTTTGAAACTCAAAAATGATGAAAATAATATACTAACACTGATATCAAATGTAACAATTGAAAATACTAATGGCATTGATATATCAGGAAAAGATTTAAAGATTGCGATCTTCTATAATAAATATAATTTAGGAATAGGACAATGTGATGAAAATTTCAAACTAGAATCGAAATCAACAAGTCCCGTAAAAATCGATATTCAATTATATTTAGATTCTATTCCTGAAAACCTAAGAATGAAACTATTTGAAATGGATTCTATTCCACTCAAAATGGAACTGTCTTTTAAAGGAACACTCGGAATTAAACACAAAAAAGATGGGGAATTTAACTTAAAATTTAGCGATTTACAATCAGCGCTAATAAACAGTTATTTCTCTGATGAAGAAATTGAACTAAAAGACATGAAAGTTGAATCTTCAACAATGATGACAACAAAATTTGGTGCAATTCTATCAATCAAAAATAAATTTCCAATAGACTTATTAATAAAAAATACAGAAATAAACATTTTTGACCTTAAAAAAGGAGGTACAAAAATCGGCTTAGTTGATATTGGTAAAGATTTAAAAATTGAAAAAGATACCATTAGTCAAATACCTTCTAAATTTATTATAGATAATAATAAAGCTGCTGCAACGGGATTCGGAAAAGTACTATCAGGGTATTTTGATTATTATGCTATTGGTAATATATTACTAACAATGAATGATCTAGACTTTAAAGTTCCCATAAATTTGCATTTTGTGTATTATCCACTTTCTAATAAAGTTAAAATCATTCAAGAATAATGTATTCAATCGAATTAATAGTTAACGGTAATAGAATTAATTCAATTACTGTATCACAATCAAAACCTAAAGTTAGTATTGGAAGAAATGAAAATAACGATTTAATTGTTTCTTCAAGTACTGTATCAGGTAATCACGCAATCATAGAATTAATAAATAACAATCTATATATTACGGATAATAATAGTACAAATGGTACATTTATTAATAACCAACGAATAAACCCAGGGCAACCAATAGATATTTTAGGAAAAACAGTATTTCTATCAGGTACAAATGGAATTCAACTATTAGTAAAAAACTCAGTAGCATCTAATCAAATACATAATCAGCCTATTAAAGAAGATTTTGATAATATAGGGAAAAAGATATTACAGCAACTTGAATCTAAACAAACAATAATAATTGGTCGTTCAGACACAGCAGATGTTTATGTAAACAACTCATTAGTAAGTAGAAACCATTCTAAGATATCTAGAACTGATAACAAATATTTCATTGAAGATTTAGGCTCGATGAATGGAACCTATGTAAATGGACAAAGAATATCAGGTAAAAAACAAATAGGTAGTGATGATAATATAATTATCGGAAGAATTAGATTTACACTTGGTGGTTTAACAATTGATATCTCAAAAGAGATCGCAATTAAAACAATAGGATTAGTTAAGAAATTTTCTAATGGTAAGATTGGATTACATGAAACAAATATCGAAATACCATCCAATTCACTATTAGCCGTAATGGGGCCATCTGGTTGTGGTAAATCAACATTATTAAAAGCACTGAATGGAGAATCACCAGGAACAAGCGGAGCAGTCTACATTGGAGGACAAGAATTAAATCAAAACTTTGATTACCTTAAAATGCAAATTGGTTATGTTCCTCAAGACGATATCGTACATAGAGAATTAACAGTTGATGAATCATTATGGTATGCTGGTAAATTAAGACTTCCGAACTTTACAGATGTACAACTTAAAGAAAAGATAAATCAAGTATTAGAAGAATTAAACATTGCACATATACGTTCAAACTTAGTTAGTGCAATAAGTGGTGGACAAAGAAAAAGAGTCTCTATTGCAGTTGAAATTTTAACTGATCCATTAATTCTATTTTTAGACGAGCCTACATCACCACTCGATCCTCAAACCATTGAAGATTTCTTAATGATTTTAAAAAAATTAAGTCAAAAAGGAACTACAGTAATAATGGTTACCCATAAACCAGAAGATTTGGTTTATATGGATCAAGTAATTTTTATGGCCGAGGGAGGACAAATATGTTATTACGGTAAATCAAATGAATACTTAAACTTTTTCAATGTATCAGATACAGTAAAAGTTTATTCTCTACTAGTTAAAGATAAAAAAGACCAATGGGTAGCAAAGTATCAGTCAAAAATAACAAATACTAGCACTAACTCAAAATCTGCAACAATACATAAAAGCAGTAAAGTAAATTACTCATCACAATATTATTGGTTAACAAGAAGGTATTTAAACATAAAATTTAATGATAAGACGAATTCGCTAATAATGTTGGCGCAAGCCCCATTTATAGCTGCTATAATTTGTATTCTATTTCAATCAATATCTGGTGGTATGCCCTTTTTAATGGCTATTTCTTCACTTTGGTTAGGAGCTAATAACGCAGCAAGGGAAATAGTAAGTGAAAATGCTATATTTAAACGTGAAAGAATGTTTAATCAAGGTATTTTGACTTATATTTTTTCTAAAATAACCGTTTTAATGCTCTTTTCTACATTACAATCTTTTTTATTTGTTATCATTCTTTATTTTAATTTTTCAGATAAATCTCCGGCCTTAAACAATCCACTTGAAACATCAATTTGGATGATATTTATATCATTAATAGCAACTTTAATGGGCTTATTACTTTCTGCAACAGTTTCTACAGCAGAAAAAGTTATGTCATTAGTGCCTATAGCTTTAATTCCTCAAATAATGCTTGCAGGGGTTATTACTAAAATATCCAATACATTTATTGAATTTTTTAGCTATATATCAATATCCAGATGGGCC
>Ga0256317_1000044_pt1 | contig 10465 bp, 16 predicted proteins | sample LawtaT_4_FD_183801 | JGI IMG/M metagenome (GOLD analysis project Ga0256317, IMG submission 183801) | Metatranscriptome of freshwater microbial communities from St. Lawrence River, New York, United States - Law_Atlam_RepB_8h (Metagenome... | ecosystem: Environmental > Aquatic > Freshwater > River... | reverse complement strand
CGTCTAAAAAAATAAAAAACAAATCCATGAAAATAGTTATCACTGACACTTTTGTGAAATCTTTAGAAAAATTAGTTGCTAGACAAAGATGGCATTGGAAAATTTACGAATTTTTTCGTTACGATCTAGTATCAGGTATCAAAAACTTAGTTTTCTTTTTTCCAGTAATCTGGAACTTCAGAGGATGGGACAGTGCTTTTCAAATGAAGCTGCTCAGACGTTCACTTGAACCTCTTAGAGATTCTATAGCTAACGGGAATGAAATTAGCAAGACTGCCGATAAGAAAGTTCAAAAGATCGAAAGATTGATGGAAATCTTAGATAATATAACCGAAGACAGATACATTGAAATAGCTGAAGAAAAACTAGGACTTAAAGTTGACAGTAACTATATTTTTGACAAAGATGAACCAGTAGAAATAGCAGAAGCTAATTCTAAGATATTCAGCCTCTCTAGAGCCATAGAGGAAGATGAATTTCAAGAATTTGCTTATATTTTAAAAGGTCAAGATCCAAAAGAATTTGAAAAATATAAAGAAGAACACTTGAAAGAAGATGATGATCTTGAGAAGTCTCGTGACATATGGGATGATTTCTACGACGGATCTTGTATCTTAAGATGGTGGTCATAATTAAAACACAGATAAAATGAACGAAACACCTAGAATTAACATCCAAGACGCGCCTTGGATGGAATGCTCAGACAACAACATGATGTTTGAAACAAAGTTACTTTTCAAGAGAATTTCTCCCTTACTTTCTCCTACAGGAAAGGAAGAGCATGTTCCTCTTGAAGCTATAGTCTGCACAAAATGTGGAAAAGTTCCTAGATTTTTCTACGAGAAAGCTAAAGATATCCCATTGGAGTTACAAAGTCCTTGCACTTTCAAAAGTAAGTAACATGACAAATAACTACTTAAGGCTGAACTTAGCGAACCCTGGTGAAAATTTACCAGGGAACATTAATTTTTCCATCTCTAAGTTTCCAGATGGACAGCAGACTGTTGACATAGTTTCGACTCCTTTCAGTATCACTTCAAGTCTAGCACCTCACTTTTTACCCGGAGAACCTGACAAAGTTCTTATTGTCACCAGGCTCAAAGATTTTAGAGATCTTGAACTAGTGATAGCTGCTAACAAAGCACTGAGAAACTTGGGAGTTAAAGAAGTAGCTCTTTACTCTCCCTGGTTTATTGGAGCTAGATCAGATAGAAAATTCAAGGAAGGTGGTGTCAATTACTTAAAGGACGTGATAACACCTGTCATAAACTCTCAAGGTTTCAACTACGTAAAAGTACTGGATCCCCACTCTGATGTTCTAGAAGCTTGTTTAGAAAACTTCAAGAAAGTTAATAATTTTGAGCTTTTTGACTTTGCTAAACAAGAGATCGGTTCTGAAATGGTTCTAGTTTCACCTGATGGTGGTGCGTTAAAAAAGATCTATGATGTAGCTGAGCACTTTCAACTTCCTAATATTGTCACTGCAATCAAACATAGAGATATTGCTACTGGTAAAATTACTCACACAGAAGTTCCTCTTTCTGAATCAAGATACTATAAAGATTGCAAATTTGTCATTGTTGATGATATTTGTGACGGTGGTAGAACGTTTATTGAATTAGCGAAAGAGATTATAGTGAAAGTTCCTGATGCAAAAATTTACTTGGTTGTAACTCACGGTATTTTTAGTGCTGGAACAAAAGAGCTTAGGAAGTATATCGAAAAAATCTACACTACTAACAGTTTCAGTGATCACGAAGAAGAAGATTTTATCAGAGAGTTAAAAGTTTTGTAATGTACAGAGAAGTAGACGGAAACTTAATCACACTTGCTAAGGAAGGTAAGTTTGATGTTATTGCTCACGGATGTAACTGTCATTCAACTATGGGAGCTGGTATTGCTCCGCAAATGGCAAAAGCTTTTGGTTGCGATCGTTTTATAATGGAACGCATAGGATCTGATGTAAACAAATTAGGTAACATTGATTACCAAACAATAAATGTTAATGAAAATGAGCTTATTGTTGTGAATGCTTATACTCAATTTAACTATGGAAGAAATCATGCTGATGGAGATGCTAAACCTTTAAGCTATGAAGCACTTACTTTGTGTATGAAAAAGATAAACATTTTATTTGCTGGAAAACATATCGGTCTTCCTAAAATAGGTGCTGGTCTTGCTGGAGGTGATTGGAGAATCATAAAAGAAATCATCATAAGAGAATTAGTAGATTGTGATGTAACTGTAGTTAATTACAAGCTTTAATTTTTTACACACAAAAGTTTGTTACATTTTTAAAAAAGATGGTGCTTCTGAAGCTATCTCTCAAATTAAATTGATTTAACATGAAATACACAAAATACACTTTCTTCTATAGAACTAGGCACCCTTTCTCAAATTGGCACCCTGCCAAATTTATAGATGATGAAGGTACACAGTACAACTGTTCTGAACAGTACATGATGGCTGAAAAAGCTAAACTTTTTGGAGATGAAACTGTCAGAGAAATGATCCTTCACTCAAAAGACCCGAAAGAGCAAAAAGAACTGGGTAGAAAAGTATCTGGATTCGATTCAGTTAAATGGGAATCACAAGCTAAAGACATTGTCTATAAAGGTTGTTATCACAAGTTCACACAGAATCCTAAATTAATGGCTACTCTGATGGAAACAAGAGGAACACTTTTAGTGGAAGCATCACCTTATGATAGAGTATGGGGAATTGGAATAGGAGAAGATGACCCAGCAAGGCTGGACCCAAAGAAATGGAAAGGCAAAAATTGGTTAGGCGAAGTCTTAACAAAACTCAGAGATGAACTTGATTCACAAAGAGTCTGAATAATGTAAATTTAAAAATCGAAATAAATGTTTAAACCTCTAACAACGTTTTACGCTGACGGTTACAAGATTGGTCACAAAGCTATGCTTGCTCCTGGTACTACCAGACTTTACGGAACATGGATTCCTAGATCTACTAAGAGAGCTCCAAAGGGTGTTGATCAGATAGTTTCTTTCGGACAGCAACTAGTAGTTAAATGGCTGAACGATGAGTTCACAGAAAACTTCTTTAATCAACCGATTGAGAATGCGACTAGGTTTGGTAAAGATATGACTTCTTACTTAGGTTTAGAGTACGATGCTTCACACTTTGAAGATCTTCACAAGTTAGGATACTTACCTATCAGAATCAAATCACTTCCAGAAGGAATACTGACAAATCCAAATGTACCTCACATGACTTTTGTTAACACTGTGGACGGGTTTGCGTGGTTGACTCTTTACGTAGAAACTATCATCTCTTCTCTAGCATGGAAATCTTCTACTTCAGCTACATTAGCTTTAAAATTCAGAAAGAACGCTGAAGAGTGGGTGTCTAAAACAGATCCAGAAAACATGTGGTTAGTTGATTACCTTTGCCATGATTTCTCAGCAAGAGGTTTGGATCCCTTCTCGATGTTGTCATCAGGTCTAGGACATGCTACTTCTTTCAGAGGTTCTGATTCTATTATAGTTATCCCAGGAGCTAGGTACTTCTACAATGTTCCAGAAGATGAAGTTTGCATCAATTCTGTGAACGCTTCTGAACACTCTGTCTCTACTACTAAGATCTTCACAGTTGGTGAGCAACAGATGATAGCAGACTGGTTGAAAATTTTCCCAGCTGGAATTCTTTCTATCGTTTCTGATACTTTTGACTTGTGGAAGTTGATCACAGAGTACTTACCAGCTAACAAAGAAGCTATCATAGCAAGAGATGGTAAGCTAGTTATTCGCCCTGATTCAGGAAACCCTGTGGACATTATTTCAGGTTCAGCTCAAGTAGTTGATTTTCACAAAGATTTCTCATCTGCTCCATCTTCTTTGACAGAGATGAAAAACTGGGCAAAAGAGCATTTGGAAGAATCTGTTCGTAACGAAACTCCACACGGTGAGCAAGGTGACGGAAACAATTACGGTTTCTTCAAATTCGAAGACAAGATCTACAGAGTAGAAATTGAGATAGATTGGAACCGTTACGACAAACAGTACTACTTCATAGAAGATTCAAAGATCACTTCTTGCGAAGAAGCTAACTTTTCTCCAGAGGAGAAGGGAGTAATAGAACTTCTATGGGACATCTTTGGAGGAACAGTGAACGAAAAAGGTTACAAAGTTTTAGACTCTCACATTGGTGCAATCTACGGAGACTCTATCACTCTAGATAGACAAATTGAAATCTACCAAAGATTAGAAGATAAAGGGTTCGCTGCAACAAATGTAGTTCTTGGAGTAGGTTCTTACACTTACCAGTACAACACTAGAGATACTATGGGGTTCGCAGCTAAGGGATCTTGGTTCGAAGTTGAAGAGAACGGAAAAAGAACTTCACATGATATCTACAAAGATCCGATCACTGACGATGGAACTAAGAAATCGTTAAAGGGTTTGATTCAAGTTTTCAACAATCGACCAGACACTAACGGCAACGAGATTAAGTTTGACGGAAACGATATCTTAGACGTAAACTCTCAATGCACATGGACTCAAGAGGAAGGTGGACTATTACAGACTATTTTTGAAAATGGTAACTATTTCAATCAAGTAACTTTAGATGAAGTTAGAAAGAGACTTTCAAAATGATACGTTTAGTTTAGACGGATAGACAATGAAACTCCTGGCTAACTACCAGGAGTTTTGAACTTTTGAAACACTCTTAATATAATAACTGATGGAAAATTTGCAAGAAAATCTCAAAAAGAGAATTCATGAGATACTATCTGAAAAGAATAAAATTATCAGAAAGACTTTCAGGGTAAACTTGGCAGACTTACAGGATGATCCAGAATCAGTAGTGATTGACATTTACCAGTACCTAAAAGCCCATCAGGACAAGATAGAAGACTTTTGGATAGAGCATTATGTCGACCCAGAGTCTTTTACGCCTGTTCTAGAAGTTAAGATTTTACCTGTTGAAGATATCAGAAAACACATGTTGAACAGTTTCTGGGAATCTTTGTCCAGTGTGAATCTCCAAGTAGTAGGTTTGAAACTCTCAATGGAAGATACAGTAAACACTATCCTTTCTCAAGAAGTGGACATGGAGATTAAAAAATCTCTACTCAGAGTTTTTAAAGAAACTATCACGGCTCTGGTGAATTTAGACTCTGACGATTTTCAGTTCAGTATCGATCAAGACCATAACGGAAACACTGCAGTTAACATGGAAGTTCAGGGAGAAAATATGAGTATTCAGAGCTTTCTCAAGACACATTTGAACAAATGAAAATTTTAAATATAGGAGACGTTCACGGTAGAGACCATTGGATGTTTAGTACTCACGGTTCACCCTATGAGTTTAATTACTGGAAAGTATCAGTTGAATCAGGAGCTACTGCTACTGCTGAAATTTGGTCTGACATGCCTTATTACCAGTACGACAAAATTATTTTTGTGGGAGATTACTGTGATTCTTACGATCTGAACAATGAAACTATTCTCCAAAACCTTGAGAACATTATCTTCTTCAAGAAAGCTCTTGGAGACAGGGTCGTTCTCTTGTTAGGTAACCACGACGTTCAATATATAGTACCTAATGAGATCTGTTCGGGTTTCAGGAGTGAAATGCAGTTCGATTTAAAGAGAGTCCTCTCTGCGAACTTGAATCTCTTTAAGATGGCCCACTTTGAACAGAGCGCAAATGGTAAGTGGATATGGTCACACGCAGGTGTGACTTCTGAGTGGTTCAAAGAATTGAAAAGAGATATGCTTCATAGAAACTTCAGGTTTCTTTCTGTGTCTGAAGAATTTTTTCAAGAAGAAAGAGAAGTTGATGAAGTTATCAACAAAGCATGGGAAATGAGAATGGATGCTTTATGGAACGTGGATCATTATTCTGGAGGGATAGACTTGTGGGCTGGTCCAATTTGGGTGAGACCTGGTGTTTTGGAGTCTTGGAAAATAGAAGGGTACAACCAAGTAGTTGGTCATACTAAACAGAAAGCTCTGCATAAAGTTGATTTTCAAGATTACAGCTTACACTACATAGATGTTCCTTATCTTGACATTGACCCATTAGTCTTAGAAATATAAATAAATAGAATGAAAGGAATAATTTTGGCTGGAGGAAAGGGTACAAGGCTCTACCCTATAACGCTAACTACAGTGAAACAACTTTTACCAGTGTACGATAAACCCATGATCTACTACCCTATTTCCACTCTGATGGAAGCAGGAATAAAAGACATTATGATCATCACTAATCCTAAAGATCTAGAGGGTATGAGAAACCTTCTAGGAGACGGTTCTCAGTTAGGTTGCAGGTTTGAGTACAATGTGCAAGAATCTCCAAAGGGAATAGCTGAAGCTTTTATTATAGCTGAAGAATTTATCGGAAAAGATCCAGTATGTCTTATCCTGGGAGACAATATTTTTTATTCATCAGATCTTTCAAAGATCTTGAAAAAAGTATCTTCAGAATGGAAAGGTTCAAGATCATTGGCTCCAGCGAAAGGAGCACTTGTTTTTGCGTACCACGTATCTGATCCAGAAAGGTACGGTGTAGTTGATTTCGATGAAACAGGAAAAGTTACTACATTAGAAGAGAAACCTTCTAACCCGAAATCTAACTATGCTGTTCCGGGACTTTACTTTTACGATAACAGAGTGATAGAGATTTCCAAGTCACTGCAGCCTTCCGACAGGGGAGAACTTGAAATCACAGACGTGAACAAAACTTACCTTGCCAATGAAGAACTTTACGTAGTAAAGATGGAACTGGGGACAGCTTGGCTAGATACAGGAACTTTCGATTCACTTATGCAAGCTGCACAGTTTGTCCAAGTTATAGAGGAAAGACAAGGGTTGAAAATAGGTTCTATAGAGGAGACAGCGTACAAGAAAGGATGGATAAACAGAGAAAAACTCTTGGAACATGCATCTAACTACAGCAAGAGCGGGTACGGTGATTACTTAAAAAAAATAGCAAACTTATGAAAATGATAATTGAAAAATGCTTGAGAGGTTTAGCGATACTTCTTCTCTTGCCAGTGGTACTAGTAGTGCTACCTGGATTAGCTGCATTTAATACAGCAGAGAACATGAAAATGAAAAGAAAATCAAAAGATGAAAATTTTATTTCTAGACCATGATGGTGTAATCTGTCTAAGTAACAACTGGGGAACTAGACACAAGAAAATGACAAAGTACAGTAAATCTACTGGAGTACATGAAAAACCGCTGATGCCTGTAGAAGTGAGAATGGACAGCTTCGATCAAAAAGCAGTGAAAGTTCTCAACGAAGTACTTGAAATCACAGGAGCTGAAATAGTAATCTCTTCAGACTGGAAGCTTCACGCAACATTTGATGAGCTTTGCGATCTATATGAGAAGAGTGGAATTTCAAAAAAACCGATCGCTACTACTGATAATATGCAAGATTTTGATCCTGAAAACTACAACATGTACTCTTGGAAAGGTTGGGTAAACAGAGCTAGAGTAGTAGAGATAAGAAAATTCTTGAACGAGAATCCTTCGATCACTCATTGGGTAGCTATAGACGACTTGTGGTTAGGAAAGAGTAATCCTGAGGATCCAGGTTTAGATAACTTTGTACTCACTAGAAGACCTATGTCAGAAGGCATTAAACAGAGCGGAATTAAAGAAGAGTTACTTTCTTACTTAAAATAAGATGAAAGCAGATAATATTTGGATAACTTCAGATACTCACTACAGTCACACTAATATCTGCAGAGGAGTTAGTAGATGGGGAACTTATGACGAATTGGGAAATTTTACAGTCTCAATAAACGCTACTAGAGATTTTACAGACGTGGAAACGATGAACAATCTGATAGTGGATTCTATAAATGATAACGTTTCACCTAATGATCACTTAGTGCACCTGGGGGACTGGTCATTCGGAGGATTTGAAAAGATACAAGAATTTAGAGAAAGAATCAACTGTAAAAACGTTACATTAATCTTGGGTAACCACGATCACCACATACAGAGTAACAAAGATGGTATCAGAAAATTGTTCACACACGTAGCTCATTACGAAGAAATGAAAGTGAAAGGAGTAGGAACATTTGTACTCTGTCACTATCCTATTCTTAGTTGGAACAACTTGCGAAATGGATCTGTAATGTTACATGGACACCAGCATCTAAAAGAGGATAATAGATTTGGAAAAGGAATAGATGATGGAGTCTTCGGAAAAAGAATGGACATAGGCTTAGACGGTTCCCCTGATTTTAGACCTTACCATATAGAAGAAGTTGTCAAGCTAGTTAACGATCGTTTTAATTAACAGAACAAATTTGTTATCTTTACTAACAAATCAAAAATAAGGAACTATGAACGAGACAAATGAATTGAACGAAGGATTAACACCTTCGAAGAACAAGAAAGTGATAGTAGATGTACTTTACACTTCCGGTAAGCTATTACTGGGAATGGCTATAGGTTATTTTACTCACATGCAGATGAATCTTCCAAAAGAAGAAAAGTTAACAAAAGAAATTCCAGTAGAGACTACTGTCAATCACAGAGACGTGGAAGTTTGGTTCAACAACGACAACGGAGCTTTCATGATAGACGATAAGAAAAGTGGAGAAAGACAGATCTACAATGACAGTATAGCTTTGAAAATATTCAATTTTCACGCTATGAAAATGTACAATAAAACACAACAGTAATGAGATCACCAAAAGTTTTACTTCTATCAGCGATTCTATCTTCAGTTATATTTTTTGTTGTCACATCATTTGTGACAGAAGAAAACATAGAAAAAGAAAATTTCTCTATAGAAAAAGCTAGAAATGAAATCGGCAAAGAACTTCAAGGAAAAGTAGAGTACAAAACTCAAGCACCACCTTGCATAGAACTTCACAACTCACTGGAAAAGTACACAGCAGAGTACAAGATACCTACTAAGATAGCTTACCGGATAGCTTTCTCTGAGACTAGGTACCAGGGTCCTCTTCATTGGAACTACGATCATCAAAAAACAAGTTCAGCTGGAGCACTAGGACCTATGCAAGTTATGTACTCGACAGCAAAGTCAATGTTTCCCAACGAAACATTTACTCCAACCGAGTTAAAAAATGACATAGATTTCAACGTCCACTGTAGCATGAAACTGTTGAGAAAATTAATGGATCGCTACGGAAATTGGAAAATAGTTTTGGGTGCTTACAGTACAGGAAGGCCTTGTATCAACGGGTACTCTGAAAAAATATGTAACAACTTATGAGAAAGAACAGCAACACATTATCCATATTCAACTACGAAGGAGATGCAATATGGATAGAAAAGACTAAAGAATCGGTAAAAGTTTACGACCAATGGAGCAAGCTAGTGGATACTACTACTGCTCAAGGTTTCATGGATTTCGTTGAAGGAAAAAGAGACATCACAGATTCTGCAGGAAAAACTTGGAGATGGATGAATGAACCTGGAGATGGTAGGAATTCTATCCAGAACATCATGGAATTTTTGAAATTATCATGAACATAAAGAACAGAAGAGCTCACTTTGATTTTTTCTTCTTAGAAGATTTTAACGCAGGTATCCAGTTGTCAGGGTCAGAAGTTAAAGCTATCAGAGATGGTAAAATTTCTCTAGTCGACTCTTTTTGTTACTTTAAATCAGGAGAATTGTTCCTCAAAGGAGCTACAATTCCTTCAACAGCTAATCATTTCAGTCACGACCCTAACAGAGAGAAGAAACTTCTCTTGAAAAGAAGAGAACTTGAAAAGATACAGAGAAAATTAGAAAAAGGAACTACTATCATAGTAAAGAGAGTGTTCACTAACGACAGAGACTTGATAAAAGTTGAGATATCTCTAGCTAAAGGAAAGAAAAACTACGACAAGAGAAACACTATCAAAGAAAGAGATCTAGATAGAGAAAGTAAAAGAGAATTTTAATTTTAACTAAACATAAATCAAAATGGCAAAAACGACCACGATTTCGAAAGCAGCTACGAAGACGACTGCAAAAACTGCTACAAAAAGAACAACTGTTTCTAGAACAGTAGCAACTACTGAGCCTGCATCTACTGCAGTAATAGAGCACACTTTCTCTAACGGTACAAAAGTTACTGGTACTTACACACAGTTAGAAACTATCGCTAAAGCTTTAGGTTTAAAATTATCTGGAGTAAAAGCTCCAGTAGCTAGAGGATACTACATGTCAGAGTCTAAAGGATTGGTGAAAATTTCAGAGATGAATGATTATCACATTAGAAGAGCTTTATTAAAAATCTCTAAAGAGTACTACGCTGGAATGTATGACAAGAATGATACAAATTCAGATTTCTTGAACAAATACGTTTCTTTGACTAATGATCAAACTGTGCAAGATCTTTACACAGAATTAGCTTCTAGAAAATAGTACAACTGAATCTAAAAAAAGAGCACCTACGTAGGTGCTCTTTTTTTAGATTCAGTTGTACTATTTTCTAGAAGCTAATTCTGTGTAAAGAT
>Ga0256317_1000041_pt1 | contig 10560 bp, 6 predicted proteins | sample LawtaT_4_FD_183801 | JGI IMG/M metagenome (GOLD analysis project Ga0256317, IMG submission 183801) | Metatranscriptome of freshwater microbial communities from St. Lawrence River, New York, United States - Law_Atlam_RepB_8h (Metagenome... | ecosystem: Environmental > Aquatic > Freshwater > River ... | reverse complement strand
GAGTACCTTTGCATACTTGAAGGGTTACCTATGTAAGAAGAAGTGACTGTATTGTTCTTGTAATAAAGAACGTACTCGTCTGTGAAATTTATCTTTAGAGGAGTCTCCAGTGTCACAGAAGTAGCAGAAACTGTCTTGACTGTGTACCAACTATTGTATATCCATAATGAACTTCCTGCTGAGATAAAAGATGTTACGTCATATAAAGTTGTAGCAACGTAGCTACCTTTCGCACCTGACAAAAGAGCATCTGCTGTAACTCCTCCTATGATGCCTTTCAAGCGAGAATCTATGAAACCTACAGGAATTTTTAAATTTTCTTCTACAAGTTCATTTTCATCTCTAGTGAAAAACAAGTAATCTCCAACATTTAACTTAAAAGCTACTGGAAGTGCCCCTGTGAGATCACCCGTTAGAGTGACGCTAGGATTACCTCTGTTTATTGCATAGACAGAAGTGACAGGAGGGTACTCGTAAAGTGTAGTATCTTTATAACTAGCAAAATCTAAACTTTCCCATGATACCATAGATTGTTCCCATGATGCTGTCTTTGCGTGGATAGGGTAATACCAAGGACCTCCTATTTCTTTCCATGATACCTTAGTAAATTCTTCCCAATTCCTTTCTGGTGTTTCTCTCTTGAAAACTGACAAGAAATCTGCTTGATTGTTCTTTACTGCGTACTTCTTAAACTCTACGGTGTAGTTATTAGTTATATCGTAATTGTAAAGTGCTACATTGTACTCTCCATCATAAGGTAAAGCTACAGCATGTAAAATTTTCTCCACATTCTCATAAGTAGTAACTGGAGGATCTACTGTGACATACGGTGCGTAATTGTAACCTGAACCTGCAGACCAAGTTGCACCACTGATGTAGCCGTCATTCACAGTAAGAGCAATTGTCGCAGCTGTTCCAGTGCCTTGAACAGTAGCATCTACCAGTGGAACTAGCGGTGCAGGAGTCACAGTGAAACTGTTACCAGTGAAGCTTGTGACAGTTGTACCAGGTGCGAATGATCCAGTTCCGCCAATTACTGACATTATCATTCCTATTCCTATCCCCGTAGTGTTAGAAACTTGAACTGTGCTGCCGGTTGAATTAGCATCTAACGAATTAAAAGTGCTAGGTCCAGGGATAAAAACTGATGGAACAGAAGTGTACCCGTATCCGGCTGATTCTATTTGCACATCTGCTACTGAGCCGTTAACGATATCCACAGAAACTCTTCCCGGAAGAGAAAATGCAGTAGGACCGATAGTCTGTACTACAAAAGAATCTATAGGCTGTCTTCCTGAATCGTAGAAGAAACCTTTTTTTCCTCTTTTTTCTATTGTCCATCTCATGTCAATATACTCTCCCCTGCCTATGGAAGACCATGACCAGATGTTTATGTTAACAGGAGCTCCTGTGGGTCCTAAGACAGAAAGCTGAGACCAGTTGAACACTGATTCTTCCCATGTTATATCAAAAAATGATTCTAGTAACAGTGGAGCTGCGGCTAGAACTCCTTCTGTGTCAGGAAGAGGCTGAGATCTTGACGCTAGAAGGTTATAGTTTGGATCGCTTATAGAAGGAGGCATGAATTGCCATATTGGGTCCACAGGAGGGTTTAAATTTCCGTCCTCATCATAAATGACGTCTAAGAAATCGTTGTAACTATCTAAAGATGTACCGTATATTGCAGAAATTGGCCCAGTTGAACCTGATGCAGTAAGTAAAGGGTTTGTTGCAACAGAACCTGAGAACCCTGTTAAACCTTGTTCAGTGAACTTTTTAACGTAGAAACTATCTAATCTCCTTATATCATTAACATGTCCTTCTTTAGGAATCATTTCAAAGACTGGTCTTTTTCCCAAGTCTAGTGTCATGTAGTTGAGGTTGTCAGACCACGAACCTATTCTTATCCTCTCGAAATAAATACCCTCTCCTGTTATATCAAATATTCTAGCGTTAAGAGGGAGAAACTCTTTTTTGAGAAGTTCTTTGAGACCAAAGAGTTTTATCAGTACTTCATCTGGCGAAAAATCAAAAGCGTCTACAACATCTGGTATACCGTATATGTCTTCTTCATCTGTAGCTTTATTGAGATCGTAAAACAAGCCAAACAATGAAGTCTTCTTGTATATCTTAGAAGGAACTACTTTCCACGCTTCTTTGACGAGGTTTCTTTGTTCTTCATTTCTTGGTATAAGTAAGTGCATGTACTTTCCGTAGTTCGGAGAATTAGCATCTACGTTCAAGAAATACTCTTTTATTCTGAGATCGTAATAACCAAAGTAGTTTATGATGTTGACTAATGCTCTGTAAGATCCAAGATAAGGGTAGATGTTATCTCCTTCAAGGAGCATCTCTTTCCTCTTCTTGTTTAAGAGTAAATAATCAGGGTTGTCTTCATTTATGTCAGAGTCTCTAAAGATATATTCTTTGTCATGATCAATCCTTTTACCGAAATTATTTAGTACTTCTCTCAATCTCTCATCTTCTCCTGTAACTTCTCCGTGCAAGTCTAGACTTGCCAAAGTTAAAAAATTGACCCATTTTATACTATAAGATGCAAAATCAGATGATACTGGAGAGTCGAAAACATTTGCAGTGAAAACTGTGTTTCCTCCAGATACATTAACCGAAGTAACATTAAGTTCTTTTAAGTAACCTGATGATGAGTTGATTAAGTAAATTTTAGAGTTCGCAAAGATGTCATGAGAAGTTCCACTTATAGTGAAGTTGACACTAGATGTATTACTCACAGGAACAGAAACTAGAGAGGATCTAAATTCTCTCTCCTTGATTATTTCTAATTTCTGATCATAAATATATTCTTTACTGGAAGAAATTCCAAGATGTATTCTCAACGGTAGAGTGTTCACAGAAGGAAGATTAACTCTTCCTGTCAGAGAATCTATACTATCTGTCGACCCGTTTATTAAGTCATAGGTAGCTGAGTACCCTTTCTGTATAAAGGGAACTTCATCTGTAAAGTCTACTTCGTACACGAAAAATGGTTGTTCAGTGAACGTAGTATTGATTGAAACTGGTTTTTCTGGAAACTGGACAGTGATTTTTTCAGCGTAAGCCCCTGGATAACTTCTCAGCTCATTGTAATTTAAGTAATCGTACAAGTAGACATTTTGAGTAGTGATCGATTGCGGAGGTGTAGGAGAAATTTGCATCCCAGTAGCTCCAATTACTGAGAGTACAGTGTAATCGATATCTTCTATTTTCAACTTGCTTCCCACTGGAAGATCGGTAAAAGAAGTTCCTAGACCGGTGACAATAGGATTCCCTCCCACTGTAGTCAATGACCCAGGAACTCTCCTGAGTTCAAACTTACTAGTAGGGCCTGTCACTTCTTGAAGCATGTAAATGCTCTCTGTCTCGATAAGACCAGTAGAAACTTCAGGGAAGAAAATAGTCCCAGAAAGACTCTCGTAAGAAGTGGAACTACTGTCGTACCTAGAAATTAAATTTTTTTCTACAGTAGCAAGGTTCATACTAGAACCTTCTTTATCAAAGAATCTTATGAAGTTTTTTTCCATTAGTTCAAATGTTTGTAATCTTTATCGACTGTGTAATTGTAAAAAGTTTTGATAACTTTGACTTTTTCTATGAGAAAATAAACCGTCTTCTCAAACTCTGCTAAAATACTTTTTCTGACAGGATCAGCGAAAAGTAAAGGCGACATTGATTTTTCAAATATCTTTCCTTTGTAATCGAAACCTGTGTCTCTGAGCCTATTGTGTCTAGAAAGAGTTTTTTTGTATAAACTTTCCATTACTTAATAATTTTGTTCATGTTCTCTTGGAATATCATTGTGTTAGTAGTCTTTTTAGTAACTCTCTTCACTACAATGTTCACAGATCCTGCTTTATCATCAAATATCCCATCATCGTAAAAAACTCCGTTACGATCTTTCCAACCTCCTCGTATCACGGCTAATTGATTTCTTCCGATAATTATATCACCCATATCATCTATACCAATTACAGGTGCAGAAAGATTAGCTTTCTTTGAAATTTCATTGTCTTCGGAAATAAAAGAAATGTTCACTGAGTCAACTCCTTCTACGTTCTCTACTAACTTTACTATGTCAGAAGATGGTATAAGATCTCTTCTCCTATTGTTTAAAAAGTAAGAAGATAAGTTTGAGATAATATTGTACCTTATAACTTCCTGAGAATAACCTTCGAAAACTACCAACGAAATGTTGATGACGTACTTTTTTATCTCTGGGTCTACTATCTTAACTACAGTGTTGACTACTTTAGATCCTGAGTTTTCTATGACTTCTTGAACTTTAGACTCTTCTTGATCACTTAAAGTAAAGTACTGCAAAGGTACACTGAAGTAGTTCTCATTATTTTGTAATCTTTTTGTGATATCTGGAACTAAGAACAAGTATATAACATTATCATCGTCTAAGTACTGGTCATCGAAAGTAGTGTAAGCGTCGACTACAGAAAAATAGTTAAATTTTTCTAGAAATATAATGTAATTCTCAGGGTTAGCTAGAACATAGGACCTAGAAGTTTTTGGGGCTACTAATCTGGTCAGAGCAGTAGGCTCAGGGTTAGAACCAAAAGTTATAAGCTTGCTCATAGTAGTAGTCAAGTGTTCATTCAAGTCAATCTCGTCACCTGTTAAACTGTAACCAGGTTCAGTCCACTTAAAAGAAACAGAATCTCCTTCTCTTAAATTACCTCCTTCTCCACCTGTTTGCATGTACTCAACTCTAATCTCCGCTCCAGCTGGTGGGTTAGAGCCAAAATATGAATTTCCAAAATATAAATCTAAACCTCCAGAGATACCTGTTTTAACCAAGTAACCTTTTGCTCCCATTGGCATATCGTATATAGAATCATATTTTTTCCATAACGCACCGTTAACGTAAACTTTGACAAAAAAGTTATCTATGAGAACACTACCTCTCGAAGTCACTGTGAAACTTTGAAGATCCCCTCCGTCACCGGTGAAAGATTGCGCAAAAATTTCTCCCTGTATAACTTGAGCTTTTGTTAGAGTGTTCTCTCCAACTTTTAACCTAACTTGGTCATCTATGAGATTAAGAGTGTAAATTTTACCATTATTATCACATTTAATTTTAGTGAAATTAGGTATGATTATCTGGTCTCCTTTCATGTCAGGAGTTTTGCTAATATAGAAAGAAATTTCTCCAGTAGAAGCTACAGCTCTGGTAGCATTATGCCCTGTTAATCTAGCAAGACCGTGGATACTGTCTGTTCTAGATGCAGTATCTATACTCATCTCAGTTACACTATCTTCTATAAAGAAGAGTATCATGTCAGATAACTTAGTCAAAACGTAAAGTATCTGCCCATACGCTGAACCTATACTAAATACTTTGCTGGACTGTTCAAACTTTTCTGCCAAGAATAAGTAAGCCTGTTCAAACAGTTGCGAAGATTGTATCTTAGCTTTTTCAAAAATTTTCATGTTACAACGACTCCTAGTAATTTTCTGTTATCAATATAGATATCTATCAGGCATATGTCTCTGACAGTTCCTCTAAAAAATTCGATTTTAACGTCAACTTGGTAATTAGACGCATCAGGGCAATACTGGTAGATTGCAGCCAGTATTTTGGTCTGTAGTTCATCTCCAGACAGATTCAACAAGAAAAGATTATCTTCTAGATTATAACCGAAGTCGTACGCTCCAAGAACATCTCCGGGTTTAGTATAAAGAACCATCCGTATCTGACCCAATAAGACTTCAACATCGTTATTGACTTCTAACGTGTCTGGAGAATATAGTGGATCCGAAGGATCTCTCATGTAAATTTCCTTGATCATTCTTAGTTTTTCTTATATATCTCTTCTCTTGAATAGATACACTAGAAAAAGATTAGTACCAAGTTCCAAAGTAATCAGCAGAGTCTTGATCTTTTATCTCAGTTTCAATTTTTTCAATTTCAGTTTCTCCTTCTGTCTTGATATCAGCTGCATTAACTTTTATTCCACCCATAAGGTTGTAATCGAAAAAGCTTAACATTCTACCAAGAGCAACTTTTGATTTAGCTGTCACATACCTCATGAAATAGTAATCATCGTACAACTTGTCCTCAGGAATCTTAACGTAAGTGTTAAAAAATACATCTTTGGAAGGATCTCTTCCTAAAATCTTCACTTTCTTTGTTCTCCTATTAAAGTCGTATCTTATCCACTCTAAGAAAAATGCTCTTGTTAAATCGTAAAATTGGTACTGAGCAGTTCTAAAAACTAAACTATCTCCAGTGAAAGGCGACAAGTAAATTTCAGAAGCAATAAGTTTATTATCAGCAAAATCTCTGTCAATAGTTCCTATCAATCCTGCACCCGTTATCTCTTTACATTCAAAGACTGAAACTACACAATCAGGCATCATGACTGTTCGTGTCCTGTGCCACTCAGGTTTACTAAACTCTTCCCTTCTCATTATGTAGTACTGCATCTCGACAGCTTCTCTGTAGTTTTCATAAAACCAAATAGAAGTTTGATCAATTATTCTTTCAATCTCTGTCGGTTGAAGCTGTGAAGGTAATGCGAACGATACATCCAACTCACGTTGTACGTAATCTACAAGTTCAGCTTTAGTCATGTTAATTGTACTTATTTTCTATTGAAAGCATCGCTCAATGAGTCGAAATCTTTCTTATCTGCTCCTTTGACGTCAACTATTAAAGTCTCTTTGGAAATTTCAACGTCCCTTCCTAGTATTCCATGTCTTATGACTCCTCCTTTGATTCTGCCTTCTATAGTTTCTTTTAAATTATCTATGTAACAATCGTAAAGTTCATTTCCTGGCGATATAGTAGTTTTGGTAACTTTCGAACTATGAAGCTCGTTAGATTCTAAAAGTTTACAAAGTTCTATCCTAGAGCTCTTAATCTTACTTCTGTAGATTGAACAGTGAGTTATTGTTCCACTGATTTCACAATCAAAAAGTTCCATGTTCTCTACGTGGTTAGCTTTTTTCATGATCCCTCCTCTCAATTGAAACATTGAGACATCGGTGTCAAGGTTGAGATGACCTTCTCTGAGTCCTGAATCAACTATTAAAGAAAAAAGTTTTTCTCTAACTACAGTCCAATAAGATTTAAGTATCTCTATGTCTCCTCTCATGTCAACAGTGACTCGTAGTTTAGGGTAAGAAAGTAAAAATTTCTCTGGATCAGAGAAAGAAACAACTGCTTTTTTCTGATCTCCTAGAGTCTTGTGTAACTTTTCTTTCTCAGCTGGAGAGTAAACGTCATTGTTCAGTAACGTAGTGTACAATTTAGTGACAAAATAATCTAAGATTTCTAATACTTTGTAAGTCTTGTTCTCGTAACCTTCTCCTCCTAAGTACCTTAATTCTAGATAATCTTTAGGAAGCTTAGTAAAATTGACTCCGTAGTACTTTTCATGGGGAACTACGTAATCGTTCTTATCTATGTTATCAGGTTTCTCGAAAAATATGAACCTGCTTAAAGGATACACATTGTTAATAGATTTAGCATAGACACTGTCTCTTCTTTCAGGGAACCTTGAGTAGATGAACTCTTCATCAAATCCTAGAATAAATTTTAAGATGTTCAAGTTCATCAGTGGAACTTTAAGCTTAGCTTTAAAATCGTTAAAACTGCAGTTCAAGTGAATAGCGCTTTTCTTGTCAGTCCACCCATTCTCTTTTATCCACTGTGACATCTTGATGATAATTATCCTGGCTTCTTCGTAAACTAGTGGACCAGTTATCATCTCGTACATGTCTTTTCCTCCACTAAAATCTTTCTCTAGTTTAAACACAGTAGAAGTGGGTTCCATTTCAGAATGGTACCCACCTTTAGATATTTCGTCAAAACCTGTGATAACCGCAGGTATTATAACTTTTTTACCAAGAGCCTTAGATAGGCTCTTGGTTACTTGTTTTTGTTGAAGTTCAGTGTAGAATTCAAATTCAATTCCGCATTTAGATGAAGAAAGTATCTCATACCTTTGCTGTAACACGCTCATCGTTCATTGTGAGGTAAATTTTACCAGTGGAAACATCCACTTTCTTTATAAAAACGTTGAGTTTTTCCCCTACGTTAAGTCTCTTGTTGTATTTCTTCATCTCTTTCACAGGTAAAAGTCCTAGAACTCCTTTCTCTATCTCCATTAGTGCTCCATGAGACTTGATGGAAACTATAGTAGCTTCTATGAAATTACCTTCTGCTTTTTCTCTGTAATTTTCAAACTCAGATTGTTTTTGTGCAGGATCAGATTCAGTCAAAATCAATTTATTATCTCTTATGTCTTTCAACCACGCTTCAATATTGTCTCCAACTTTGTAGCCTCCAGTGTTGAATTTCTCTTGAGTCTCTGAGTTCATCTCAGCTGTATGTAACAGACCAGTGAAAATATCGTCAAACTCGACAAAGATACCGAATTTAGAAGTACCAGTAACAGTTCCTCTCATTAATTGATTTCTATCTAGTTCCCCAAGCTTCCCTGGTAAGATATAGTCTAAGTACTTTTTGTATGAAACTACAAAGATATCAGAAGATTTTAAATAGTCTTCAATCATCACAAGTAATTCTTTACCAATGTAGCTTTCAAAATCCATTATCTTGTTAGCTGCTGCTAGTGATCCAGGCAAGAAAGCTTTAACTCCTTGGACTTCAACAAGGAAACCTCCCTGGTTCTTACTCAAGATTCTAGCTACGTAAGCAGAAGTAGGTTTAACTATCTGTTCTCTGAATTCTCTTATGATAGTTTTCAAATGAGCTTGATACATTGAACCTTTAGCTGATGCAGTGTTCTCGACTTGAATGTAAATCTTAGTGTTTTCAAGTTCATTAACATGAGAACCGGATTCTACCCAATCAAAGAACGTGTCTTCATCTAGTCCAAGTATCTGAAAGTACTTTCTTTCCTTGGGAAATGAAAAATAGAGAGTAGCATGGTTATCACATACTGCTGCAACTTCTTTCTTTTCTCTAGATATGATCTGGAAATCAACTACTCTAAGTATCTCTCCGTTACTTAAATCTTTGCATACAACTTCTGTACCGTACATTAAATCGTACAGCTCTTGAGCGTAATCTTCTTGACAGAAAATCTTAGATCTGTCTCCCGGTCTTTTTACGACCATTGTGTTTTCTTTTCTTTTAGATGCCATAATTTATTTTTAGAAAAAGTGAAAAAAAATTCTGATCTATATATCAATCTCTAGAAAGATTTTATACAGGAGGATCAGGAAGGTAATAAGGTATTACATAGTCACTAACTAGACCTCCTTGTCTCTGTGCAGTAGCTATTAATTGATCTAACCATATCACAAAAGGTATGTTTTTCATGCTCAGTTTTTCCCATGTAGGAAGAGGTTCTTTTGCTGAGAAAGGATATATTTTTGAAAGAACTAATCTAGTGGGAGCCAATGTACAGCCCAAAAGTATCACAGGGAAAGGAATTGACAAAGTACCTACAACTTTTAACAGAGGTTCTGCAATTGCTAACATCTCTTTAGTTCCAACTTCTATGAAAGGACCATCTGGATTAAACTTTGGAGGTAATGAAGGGAACAGAGTGTCTTTTATAGATTTAAAATCTACTTTTGGTATCGATATTAGGAACTTTTTGATCTGTTCAAGTTGACTATCTACTGCTTCCAACATAGAAGCTAGTAAGTTTTTAATATCAACACCTGAAATACTTCCTAAATCTGTACCTAAGAGACCTTTTATGATAGCTGCTACAGCTAAAACCATTGCTAGATCATTTCGTTCTATAGCTTTCAAGATCTCGTCGATTATGAGCTTGACTATTGCAGCGAATGCAGCTTTCACGGCAGTCTTGATTATTCCTTTTATCATGCTCTCCGTTATAGTTATCTGGATAGCTCCAGGTTTAGGAGGACGTATTTTTATCTTAAAGAAACTCATGACAGCAGTCTTAATAACTTGCTTCAAATTAGTAACAGACATGCTATCAGGGAACTTAAGATCAGGTGTAAATATCATAAAAGCTTCAAAAACAGCGCTTATAGAATCTTCTATCTTTGGCAATGAAGCCGACATGTTCATCAGGCCACTAAGAGCATTTGCCAGAGAATCATCTGGTAACCCGTCTACTAGCGAAGGCAATGCTTTGATAGCTGCCATTATAGCTATAATGTAAGGGGGGATAGGATCTAACGAAACGTTCTCGTAGCATGGAAAGGGAAGAGGTAAGGGAAGTGAAGCTGCAGCAACGAACCCTAACATTTCAGGAGTTATTTTATCAGCAACTTCTTTAAGAGGTGCCTTGATAGCTTTCTTGATAATTTTGACTCTCTTTTTTATCTTTTCGGTGTCAGGTTCTAAACTAAAAGAAAGTGAAGCCTCTAAAGAAGTTATCTCATCATTTATCTTTTTAAATTTCTCTTTGACAGAAGGAGCTTGAAGTTTTTCATCTAGCATTTTCCTGAGTTTATCTCTCAGAGATATCATTTTGACGCCAAGGCCAATATCTCCTAAACTGACTCCACTGTCTACCATGTTACTTATGTCTTCTAGTAATTCAGCTGGGCCAATTTTTGGCATCATCAATCTTTTAGGATTCT
>Ga0256317_1000039_pt1 | contig 10615 bp, 9 predicted proteins | sample LawtaT_4_FD_183801 | JGI IMG/M metagenome (GOLD analysis project Ga0256317, IMG submission 183801) | Metatranscriptome of freshwater microbial communities from St. Lawrence River, New York, United States - Law_Atlam_RepB_8h (Metagenome... | ecosystem: Environmental > Aquatic > Freshwater > River ... | reverse complement strand
TACTAATGGAGTAATGATTTGAACCAAACCTTGACCAAAAAATTCTTTATCAGGGTTAAATGGAGTTCTATCATTTTTAGCTAATCGGTCTGCCATCGAAGAACACAAAACACTTTCTACGCCCGATACAAATACAATTCCAACCACAAAATATACAATATCAATCATCACACTTCCATTCATGGCGGGTAAAAAAGGCAATTGTAAATTGAAAAAATTATTTGGAATAGAGCCATATAAATCACGAACCAATATTATATTTTTATCGGCTAACAAAGTAGCTGCTAACAATGTAGCAGTAACCATAGCGATTACCGGCCCAGGTATATAAATAGATATTTTCAACAAGTATTTTGCTAAAACAAAAGTGATTAACCCTAATAATATTGACCACCCATTAATTAAATGAAGGTGATCCAACATGTATGTAAATTTCTCGGTTAAATTTCTTGAACTATCGCCAAGTAATGCTTTAAAACTATCTAATCCCAAAATATCTTTAAAGTTTGTAGCAGCAATAGCCACGGCAATACCCACCGTAAAACCAACTATAATTGAATTGGGAACAAGCTTAGCGTATTTACCAACACCATAGATACCCATTATAATTAGAATGATTCCTGAAATAATAGATACGAATACAAGGAAACCGTGCGCTTGTTCAAAAGATCCACCATTGGCCGGATTGCTATATTTTGCGATTAAGGCAGAAATAACCGGAATAAAAGCTGCAGTAGGTCCATAAACCTGATATTTTGATCCTCCAAAAGTTCTACCCACTATGCAGGCCAATGCGCCTGCTATAATGCCATGTTCTGGTCGCATACCCATAGCCATAGCAAAGCCCATTGACATAGGAATGGCTGTCATTGCTACTATTAACCCAGCACTAAAATCTTTATAGATTGTCTTCAACCAATTTTCTTTGGTCAAGTCTTCCCATCGAGAATCAAAAAAGGTAAAAAATAACTTTAATCGCCCAATTGGGGTTGTTGGAAATTTTGCTTGGCTCATACTATTTTATTTGAATAATTGATTTAAATGGTCATTTTCTGTTAGATCATGTTCGCTTGTCCAAGCCACTTCTCGATACTGCACTTTCGATTTTTTTATTAGGGGAATAGGATCAAAACCGTTTTTATATAATTTCAGGCGATACTCTTTGGGCAAATAGACAAGGTCAATTTCATGTGCTTCATAAAAATTTAAAAAAGCATTTTTATTTAAGCCATGAAAAAGTTCAATTTTGAAGGAATGAATACTAGATTCGTAGGTATTTTTAATAATATTTATAGCATCCTTAAAATTGGGACTTATTAATGCTTCTACTATTTTAGAAGGACCATAAAATAGTAGTTCAGTTATTGAATCACTGTTGTACGCCGAAAACATTAATATAATACTTGATTTTTCTTGCTTTCGTTCTTCGAGACTATATTTTAGCGTATTTAAAGACTCTACTTTAAAATCGGTCGGAATTAATATTTTGTTCACCATTCGTTTGGCAATAAATTTATAATGCAACATTAGGATGATGCTATTAGAGCCAACTAAGATTAAGATTAGAATTTGATTAGAATGTAGAATACGCGCACATTAACACAAAGGATGATTGCAAGGCGCTCAGGTGCATATTGGCGTAATAAAGCTAAGTTATAGCAATGTTTTTAGCAGTCCGAGCCGGATATGTCTAAAATTTTAGGACCTTACAATATAGCGACAGGTAGTTTTACTTGTATTGTAACTCCCTTATGAAGCACAGAACTAATAGTGAGTTCGCCTTTGTGAATTTTTATAATGTTTTGAGTTAGTGGTAAGCCAATCCCATAACCATCATATGCGGCAGTGTTGCTGGCCCTATAGAAAGGATCAAATATAAATGGCAATTCGGACTCAGGAATACCAATACCTTGGTCTTTAAAAATAATTACAATTTCATTGTCTGTGGAGGCTAAACTTACTACTACCGGCTTATTACTCGAATACTTACAGGCATTTGTAAGAATATTTGTCATGGCTAATATGAGTAATTCTTTATTCCCCAATACCTTTAATTTTTTTGGATTTTCGGGTAAAAGATCGAAGTCTATATTTATGTTATTTTTAGGAATTAGTTGATTCATAATCTCATTTGCATGCATTATTAGCTCATCAGTTCTTAAAATAGTATAGTTTAATTTATTCTCCTTGTATCCAAGTTGTGCTAAAAACAGCAATGACTGACTTATTTTGTTAAGCCTTTCTGATTGTTTAAGTATTTTTTGCAAGGTTTCCTGGTACTCAACTGAAGTTCTATCTTTCATTAAAGCCACATCTGCCTCACCAATAATAGCAGTAAGTGGTGTGCCAAATTCGTGCGAAGCATTGCTAATAAAGTTTTTGTTAGTTTCTATAGCGATTTCCATCCTATTCAAAAGATTATTGAATGTGGTGGCAAGCCTGTTGATTTCAACTGTATTTTGATTTTCATCGAGTCGCAAATGTATATTATCAGTACTTATACTATTTACTTTGGCGATTATTTTATTGATAGGATTAAAAAAATTCAAAGAAAATAAATAGGTGAAATAAATAATGATTAGAATTGAAATTAATCCGCCTGACAATAAAACTTTTTTTAGTAAAATTAAATGGTGAGAGTTGTAGTAATTTTTTGCTGAAACAATTATAAAATAAAAGCCTTCTGATGTTTTTCTTTTTTTTCCATAATAAAAAATATCGCCTTTTTGAAAATTGGCAAACTGCTTGTTATAAACTAAATTAAGGAAATTAATGGGAAGCAAATTCGAGTCTGCTAAATGTTTTATAGATTTTTCATTTGAGCAATACAGTATGTACTCCTTTTCATCACTTAGTAATTCCAAATGCTCGTCTCTGATATTTTTTAATAGTTGAGCGTCTTTTTGATTTCTTTCGAATTGGTATTTTTCTGCGACACTAACTCTTGCCTCTAGCCGTTTATAAAAATCTGCGTAAGAGTAATTTGATAAAAAGAAATAAACGCTTGATCCCAAAAAAAACAAAAGGATGCTTATTGAACTTATTAATAGAACTGAAATTTTACGTATACTACTCATGCTTCTTTTAGTATATAACCCATACCTACCACAGTATGTATTAATTTTGGTTCAAAATCTGTATCTATTTTTTTTCGAAGGTAATTTATATACACATCTACTACATTGGTCCCTAAATTGAAACTGATATCCCAAGCATTTTCAAGGAGCTCAATTCTTGACAATACTTTGCCTTTGTTTTTGAGCAGTGTAAATAACAATCGGTATTCAGTAGGGGTAAGTGAAATTTCTTTACCATTTCTGCTGACCTTTTTTGCATCATCATCAAATACCATATTGGATAAAAAATATTTTGCTTGGGACACTTGGGATCCCTTTTTCTCCAAATTCAATCTTCTTAAAATAGCGTTTATACGAGCTATAAGTTCATTGAACTTAAATGGCTTAACTAGGTAATCATCTGCTCCCGAATTTAACCCCAAGGCTATATTGTCGGGCGTATTTAATGCAGTTAAAAAAAGTATAGGTGTTTGAATTCCTTTAAATCTAATTTCTTTACAAACCTCTATGCCATTTTTTTCAGGAATCATTATGTCTAGCAAAATTATATCATATTGATTGTTTGAGGCCATTTCAAGGCCGTCAACACCATTTAATGCAACCGACACTTCAAAAGACTCTTCCCCTAACCCCTTTTTGACAAAGTTTACAACATCCAGTTCATCCTCTATCAGTAGTATTGAGATAACTTTCATTGTTTTGAAGTTGTGATAGTTATTTGATATAACTGTTTAACAATGTTTTATATTAACATTACCAAATATATTGTAAAAAACCTATGTATGTGCTTTTGATGGGTATTATTGTATGGAGGTGGTTTGATAAGCTGATTAGGAATTTTGCTTTTTTTCATTAGCAAAAGCTCGTTTGGTAAGCCCAGTTAACCCATATTTTAAAACAATTGGAATTAGTATAGGAATTAACCTGCCAATAGTTGGATCATAGAGCGATACTAAAAATGATATTACAAATAAAATAGGCACTACAAGCGTAAAGTAAAAGCCAAGCAATATTCTTTCTTTAGAAATTTCGTGTGTTAATATTTGGTGTTTGGGATTGCTTACATAAAACCATAGTATAGCATTCATAAGAGCTGTAAGGCAAATATTAGCAACATATATTCCATATGGCAAATGCAAATGAGTTTCTGATGCATATTCGCCTAATAAACCAGAAGTGAATGGTAATAATACAACAGAGAAAAGGAACATTAAATTCAACCATATCAGTCTACTTGTATATTTTTCTACATAGCCAAAAATTCTGTGGTGCACTGACCAGTAATAGCCAACAATACAAAAGCTTATTAAAAAACCTAATAATAGTAATCCCATATGGGCTAATCGATCCCATAATAAAGCATCTGTGGGATGTTCAACAACGGGTACTTTAAATTCAATAACAAGAAGGGTGATTGCAATTGCAAATACACCGTCCGTAAAAAACGAAATACGGTCTAACTGAAAGTGGGTTTTATTTGCACTATGTCCTGCCTGAGCCATAACTATTTAATTTTTAATTGTTGTTGTATGTTTTTTAGTGTTGTTTGTTTACTAGGATTTCTTAATTTTTGAGATGTAGGTGTAAAATAATTATGCCCTTTCAAGAATTTTTCTTGAAGTTGTAGCCACTCTTTTGTAGTAAGCTTTTTAGTCAATTCAATTTCCTTTAACAAATTATTACTATTAGTAGCATAATCATCTCTTCCCAAATAATCCAAATCGGCATCACACAAAATTTGTTCAAATTGATTTTTTGGAGACTGAGGGATTTTTGTTGCTAAAATCATTCCGGCAATCAAACTGATTTTAGATTTTGGGAATTTCATTTCAGTTAAAATAGAAGTAGCATACTCTACACCCCTAGCTTCATGTCTATTGGGCTCCCAAATATACCCAACGTCATGTACCCAAGCTGCAAGTTTAATGTCCTGAATAACCGACTTATCAACCTTTTCCTTTTTAGCAATTCGTTCGGCCTGCTTCACTACATCTCTAATATGGTCAATGGTATGATAGGTATAATGTTTGGGTAAATTTTCTAAAAGAAATTGTTCTATTTTTTTATTAGCAAGGTCATATTGAAACTCCGGTCGATTGTATAAAATTTCTTTAATTTCTATTGGCTTTACCTTACCCTTTACCTTAACTGGATTTAATTTTTTAGATTTAAACGATTTTAAATGCTTCACTTTTTTCCAAACAGCATCAGATACTATAATTTCATCGGAAGCAGCAACCGAACATAACCTAGATGCCAAATTAACAGAATCCCCTATTACTGTAAAGTTCATTTGTTGTTTAGATCCAATATTGCCGCTAATTACCTTGCCTCTGTTGATTCCAATACCAATTTTAATTGGCTGCTTTAAATTGATGATTCTGTCCTGGTTAAACTGAATCAATTTTTCTTGCATTTCAATGGCTGTGAGCACTGCATTTTCAGTATCCTGCGGGGTCGCATTAGGCGCTCCATAAATAACCATTAAAGCGTCACCAATTATTTTATCGAGGGTGCCATTGTATTTGAAAATTATTTCAATCATTAAATTGAAATAATCATTTAAGGTTTCAACAACTTCGTTGGGCGCCATAGTTTCAGACATAGACGTAAAGCCCCTAATATCAGAAAATAAAATAGTAGCTTCTTGTTCCTGACCTCCTAAATTTAGCATGTCGTCATTTTCTAACAATTGATCTACAATTTGTTTAGAAACATACTTTTTAAAGGTCGATTTTAATTTATCAATATTAGATAAGTCTTCCATTGCAACCACCGATCCAATAGGCTCGTTTAAATCATTCATTAAAGGAGAAACAGAAATATTAACAGTAGTTGATTTACCATTACACTGAAGTAATACCTGGCTTTCGGAAAGTGTAACAGACTCAAGTTCGCACTTAGTAATGAGTTGCGTAACTGTCTCGTTAGACTCAAAAACATATTCGTAGTGATTGCCTAAAACATGCTCCTTTTCGATATTGATAATTGATGTAGCTGCTCTATTAATATGGTTAATTTCACCCATTAAATTAGTAGTAAACACACCTGTAACAATAGATTGCATCACATTGTCATTAAATGTTTTAGCCTCTTTAATGTTTTCAATTAATTTAATATTATTATATGCAACGCTTGCCTGTGTGGCAATTGCAGAGAGCATATTGGCATCAGCCTCATGAAAAGGAGAAAGTCCCTTACGAGACTCTTTATCAAATAATACAATAACGCCAACTAGGTTTTTTTTCTCTAATAATGGAGCAATTAGCGCAAACTTGCACAAGGTTTTAGATAAAAACGAGTCTTGCTCAATTTCAAGATTAAGCGCTTTTCTACTTTCATTAATATCATTAATAAACCCTTTCCGTTTATTAAAAATGAGGCCTTTTAATACACTAATATCAATGTTAAAATCGGCGCCAATATGTAATACGTCTGAATTATCGTCTTCAATTAAAATTAATCCTGAGCTGGCATTTAAAACCGCACAGGATTTAACCAAAATCTCTTGTAATAACACAGAAATCTGATCAAATGAATTTAATTCATTTGTGATATCCAATAAAGTCTCTAATTCAAGATACTTTAACTGTAAATCATTGATATTGAATTCCGATGACATTACAACTCGCTAACTGCAACTTCTTCTGAATCAAATACAGACGAATATTTAGTTAAACCCATTATTGTAAAAGTTTTAGATACAATGGGTGCTAAATTGTAGTATCCAATTTTGCCATTTACTTCTTGTAATTTTTCGATAATTTCTATCAATATAGAAACACCAATACTATTTACAATTTTTGTACCAGCCATATTGATCAAAAACTTTGTTTGTCCTTGTGCCATTTTCTCGTAAACAACAGCAGAAACCGCTTCGCCACCCACATTGTTCAAATAACCATTGGTTTCTATTATAACAATTGAATTATTGTCTTTTACGCTTGTAATAAAGTCGCTCATAAATTTATTTTAGTGTTTTATATTTTTTTTCATTGTCACAGTTGTGCCTTCATTGGTTGATTCAAACTCAACAGAATCCATTAATTCTTGAATGAGCTGTAATCCCCATCCGCGTTTTCTTTCGTCTTTTCCTATTTTATTTTCAATTTTAGGAATTTCAACTTTCGTTTTATCAAAACCAATTCCTTGGTCAATTACTTTAATAACCAAAGAATCATCTTCGATTAAAAAATTAATAAAAACATTGTTTTCTGCTTTTGAGTGTTCAAAAGCATTGATACATGCTTCTATGAGCGCCATACTAATTTCGGCACCTTGATCTTCGGTAAGATCCATATGCCTTGAAATCACTTCGGCGGTTTGCGTTGCAATCAGTTCCATATTTGGAAGGATAGGCAACCTTAGTTCTACAGAGGGCTTTTTCATGTATTGTTATTTAATGATTATTTATGTTTTATAACTACTAATGTAATATCATCCGGATTATGATTGCCAGACAACCAACTATCTGCTTCTACCATCAATTGATCAATAACTTCCTGGGCGCTTAAATTACCATAGGTTGCAATTAGATCTTGTAATTTTTGATAGTCAAATAATTCTCCTGCTAAGTTAGGAGCTTCTGGTAAACCATCTGAAATAATTACCAAAATATCTCCCGCGTTAAAACTCGTGCTTATTTCATCAAAATAGGCATCGTTAAAGCTACCTAGTGGAACACCAGATATTTGAATTTCCTCGGTGGTATTTGAAGCCGCCCTATAAATATAGTAAGGAGGCATACCCGCAGAACTTAGCGTTAGTTGATTATTTTTTAGGTGAGCAATGTTTAAACTCATTCTTAAGATCCCTAAATCCACTTTTTTAACCACACGGTTAAGTTCGTGAAGCATATCGTTAGGGCTCAATTGAGGAAGTCCAATAATACCAGCCTTGGTAATGGAGACCAACATACCAGAAGGTGTACCGTGACCTGTAGCATCCCCACAAATAGCATATAAAGAGCCATCGGGTTGTTCAAAGAAATCGTAATAGTCCCCACCAACCTCAGTTGAAGTTCTTAAATAACCGGCGATATCTAAATTTGGAACGACTGGCAATGTTTTAGGAAGTAACCTGTTTTGTAAGTCTTTAGCAGCCGCCAACTCAGAGTTTTTACGCTCATTTTCTGCTTTTTGGAATGATTTTTTAGCCTGGTACTTACCAAATTGTAAGAAAGAAATAATTAGCAGTAATAAATACAAGCCATACGCCCAAATAGTGCGGTACCAAGGAGGACTAATTTTAAATTCTAAAACACCTTCTTCAGAAATCTCACCACTTGCATCTTTGGCTCTTACATGGAATTTATAAGCCCCTTCTTTTAAATTTGTGTATTCCTTTTTAAAATCACTTACAAAATCTGACCAAGTTTTGTCTTGACCTTCTAACCAATAACTAAAGGTTGTTTTAGATTCATTGCCAAATACAGGATATGCTACTTCAAAAAGTAGATTATTGCTGCTAAATGGCAACGTACCAAGATCAAGCGGCGCTTTTTGTCCATTAGCATATATAGCTCGAATAAGCGCCTTGTAATTCTGATGCTTTTCTTTGATGGCTAATTCAGGAAAATAACGGTATAATTTTTCGTCTTGAGAACCAAGCCATAAAACTTCTTTATCGCCAGTGCCTTCCGCAAACATTGCTGAACTAAGCTCACTTAAATCAACTTTATAAAAGGGATATTGTTTAAATGTAAACCCATTTTTAAAATCAAAATATGTTTTATATAATCCACTTTTAGTTCGCATCCAGCCATATTTTGAATCGGCATTATAAGTGTATGACCAACCTGCTTTATTTACAAAACTATCTATAGTAAAACCGGTATAAATTAATTTGTTTTTAACCAAGTCTGCTTTATAAAAATGATTTAAAGAATCAACAAATAAATTGATATTGCCATTAACAGTTAATATGAATAATTGCTTTAATGAGGTAAATGAAGTGTCCATTTCTAATTTCGTGTATCTTCCCTGCCCTTCATTATTGTATTCGTATAAATACAATCCATTCCATGATTGCAAAACAATTTTACCTTTCGTTTCCTCTACCAAATTGAAACATGGCAATTTATCCTTGTTGGTGAATTGAATCTGCTTCCATTCACCATTTTTATATTGATGCGCAAGTAATCCAACTGCAAAATTTGATGTGAATAGGATACTTGGATTTAATTTTGATCGGATGGTACTGTTTGATCTGTATATAGGGCTAATTATTTTTGTAACCCTGTTTTTAGTTGTTTTGACAGTATAATTGTTCGTCGTAATTATTTGATCATCAAACTTTAAAATATCATCTCCCGACTCATTAATATTATTTTTTTCGAAAGTAGATTGTCCATTAATATTTCCCTTTGGAACAAAATCAAATAAGTCTTTGCCAGTTCTTACAAACAATTTGCCATCTACTCTTTTAATTGCACTAACAGATCCTTTGAGCTTATTTATAGTTGAAAAATAAGTAATACTGGTATCGAAACTTACTTTAAAAATATTATCGCTAGTACCCCACACATCTCCTGCTCGGTCCTGCATAGTAGAAGAAGTATAATCAAAGTTAAGACCATTAGAAGTATTAAGAATTGACCTTATTTGTAATTTATCATCTATAAATAGGAGACCGCCCTTGATGGTAACAATTGGTATAATATTATTTCTTAATTTTTTTCCACCAGTGTAGGATTCATTTAATTTTATAAAATTATCAAGCTCTTCAGATTTTGCTTTTTCCAATGAACCATCTTTTCGCAAATACCAAACACCATTATTTCTTGATACCAATAAATTATCACCATTGTCAAGTATATATTGTTCATCAATTCTATTTTGCGCAAAAATTTCCTTCGTTGATGGAATTAATTTAAACGCTCCTCCTGTAAATTTAAATAGACCCTCACCCCAAATACGCAAAAAAGCTCCGGCTTCATTAAATTTTGCAGTGTGAAGTAATGAACTGAAGTGTTGAACTTTTAGAGGTTTCTTATATTTATATAAATAAACCAATTTTTCGGATTGAAAAATTACGGTGTCATTAATTACTCCAGCAGACCAAAGAGCAGAATTAACTTGATCTTTTTTTGACAATTTATCTGACAAAGAATAAAAAACACTTTCGCCAAATTTGTTTTTTTCTAGGTAGCCAAATTCTCCTCCTATTATGGTATAAATTGTTTTTTTTTGAGTCCATCACTAAAGCTCTAGTCAAACCCATTTTAGGCAACCCCTGCTTATCATACACTCGTCTTATTTTTTGTCCATCATATATTAATATCCCTTCAGCAGTATTCCCGATATAAATAACCCCATCTGTATCTTGTAATAATGACCAATTACCTGAAACGGAATTCAAAAACGATCTACTGTAATTGGTAACAAAAAAGTTACCAGTTTCAATTTTGTTGCTTTGAGCCTGAGACAAAAAGTTTATGAACAACAACAGATTAGATGCGAAAACGATCCTCAAAAATAGATTCTTCATTATATGATTTTGCTTTAATACGTTGATGAGTCTTATCTTTTAAAAATAAG
>Ga0256317_1000038_pt1 | contig 10617 bp, 8 predicted proteins | sample LawtaT_4_FD_183801 | JGI IMG/M metagenome (GOLD analysis project Ga0256317, IMG submission 183801) | Metatranscriptome of freshwater microbial communities from St. Lawrence River, New York, United States - Law_Atlam_RepB_8h (Metagenome... | ecosystem: Environmental > Aquatic > Freshwater > River ... | reverse complement strand
CACGTTTAGCTTTTGTAACAAAACATTGCTTTCCGGTTTTTAACCTTTGAAAGAAGATTGGTAAAGGCCCGCTAACATTGCGAGGACCTACTACATTCGCTAGTCTAAAAGTTACAAAGTCTAATCCAGAAATTTCGAGGAAGTCCTCATTTGCGGTTTTCGTAATAGCATAGCTACTGCTTGCAGGAAACTTTGGATGATTTAACTGAATTGGCTGTTGCAGTGGCTTTACTCCATAGCATAATGCTGTTTGAAAATAAATAAACCTTTTTACATTATTTTCTTTAGAAGCCATTATAACATTAGAACCTCCTACACAATTAGTTAAAGTATCATTGTACCAATCATTGGGATCCTTGTATGAAGCGGCAGTATGAACAACAACATCTGGTTTAAACTTTAAAAAAATTGAATCAATTAACTCTTTATCCGAAATAGTATCAATTACAACCTCTAAATTTGGATGATCTACTAAATGTTCCCTTCTACCTGTTGCCAAATTATCAATAGCTAAAACTTTGTCTCCTCTTTCCAATAATAACTCAACAACATGTGAACCAACTTGTCCGCAACCACCTGTAACTAAAACATTCATAATTTAAGTTTTTTAATCGTTTAATAAATTTTTATAATAATCAGCATTGTCATGAAATAATTGATGCCATATTTCTAAACTCAATAAACCCCAAGTTTTTCTTGAAAATTGCCCTTCATTTCCAAAATTTGATAACACCTCTTTTGTGTTTATAAAATCACGATTGGAAGTATTAACATTTGAAAAAATTTCTTTTACAAATTCTTTTAGTTCATTGGCAAACCATTCTTTTAATGGTACAGGGAAACCCATTTTATCTCTTCGGTTAACTATTTCGTTTGGTAATACATTTGAATAGGTTGACTTCAAAAGATTTTTTAACGTCCCATTTTTAAACTTAATATCCGCAGGAATAGTAGCCGCAAATTCAATTAGAACATGATCAAGTAAAGGAACTCTACTTTCAATTCCATGAGCCATACTCATTCTATCCTCAACTTGAAGTAAGGCTGGCAACAAACATTTGAAATCAAAATGCGTCATTTTATCAAAGTAAGCTTCCTTTCTTACATTTGATTCATTATTAAAAATTTGTTTAAAATCATTGAAAACAGTTTCGAAATCAAGTTGATCCCAGAAAATTTCTTTATTCATTTCAGTTGATCTGTCAACAAGTCTAAAATATCGCTCGTCTATAGGATCAAAAAGTCCTTTTTTCCAAAACTCCTTCATCATTGGCTTGTACTCTTGTAATAAAGTGAGATTTGGGATTATTGACTCAATGGTTACAACATAATTGCCATTTTTATGAGTTCCATCAATTGCTGAATTAATACACTGTTCAAAATAAGCTATTAAATATCGTGCATAACCGCCAAATACTTCATCTCCTCCTTGCCCACCCAATACTACTTTTAACTTAGATGCAGCTAATTTAGATACCATATATTGGGGAAATGATCCAGGACCAGCCACAGGAAAGTCTAAATGATAAATGACGTTTCTAATATTCTCCTTAAAATCATCCGCAATAATATCTGCTATAAATAACTTTCCTTTACTCTTATCTGTAGCACTTTGGGCATATTGACTTTCGTCATATCCCTTATATTCATTAAATCTTCCATGAAAAGCCAAATTATTATCAGCATCCTTTTCTGTTGCTAATAAATGTATAAGGCTAGAATCAACTCCACCAGAAACATAACAGCCAACTGGCACATCACTTCTAAGATGTAACTTTAAAGAATCATCAACCAAATATTCTAGTTTTTCTTTAAAATATTTTTCAGTGTGATTATAATCAATTTCGTAATTAATATCCCAATAACGTTTAATCGATATTTCAGAATTCTCAATTGTTAAATAGTGTCCTGGAAGTAATTGCTTAATTCCTTCAAAAAGTGTTTTTTCGCCGATTGTATATTGGAAAGTTAGATATTCACTTAATGCAGATGGATTTGTTTTAATTTCAGGCAAAAATGGAAGCAATGCTTTTGCTTCAGATGCAAAATAAAAAACCTCATCTACTATTGTATAATAAAATGGTTTTATTCCAAAGCGATCACGAGCACAAAATAAAAGTTGCTTAGTTTCATCCCATATTGCAAAAGCAAACATTCCACGAAAATAATCTAGGCATTCATTACCAAATTTCGCATAGGCCGCTAAAATGCATTCTGTATCAGATTTACTTTTAAAAGACCAGTTGTTCTTATAAATTTCGTGTAATTCTTTATAATTATATATTTCACCATTATAAACAATACAATTTCCATTTTCAGTTTTCATTGGTTGAGAAGCAGCATCAGTCAAATCAATAATACTTAATCTCTGATGAGCCAATCCTATTGATTGCAATTCATTTGTCCAAACACCGTTTCCATCAGGTCCACGATGTTTAAGTAGAAAATTCATCGCTTCGAGTTTTTTTTCGATTCTATGAACTTTAGTATTCGAAAAATTAACTATTCCAGCTATCCCACACATATTTATAATTTTTTAATTAAATCAGCAAAAAAATTTACATTTACTTCAGGACTCAAATGCATTTCTGCCCATTTTCTAGAATCTCTCGATCTTTTTAGACGAAAATCTTCATTTTCTATAACCATCTTTAATACGTCATATATATCATACTTATTCGCATTAATAAAGGGGTGTGGTTCTGTCTCTGGAAAGCACTGGTAATAGTGAGCTTCCCATTCTGGACGTATGTAGGTTATAACAGGTTTTCCAAGGGCAATACACTCTAATGCAGTAGATCCCCAAGCACCACGAATTAGTTCTTCCACAACTATATCGGCTTGCAATTGAATAAACCTATACTCTTTCGCTGGCACCCTATCAAAAGCTAAATACTCTATTTCATAGCCTTCGGATATCAATCTATCCAAAGCTTCCTTGATATACCTACTCCCTTTAATGTTCCCCTTGTAGATTTTTACACGATCTTCTCCAAACATGAAAGAATGTAAGATTCTTAATTTATTCGTTGCTCTTAACTTCAAATGTTCAGGTATAATTAAATCAGGATTATACAAATTCATATCTAACACCTTGTACTTAATGTGTGTTGCTTTGTACTGGGTTGAATCAATATGACCATATCCAATATTCATGTCACAATATTTCCTCAACATGTTAAACCATCTTAGCATTTTGACAGGATCTTCAGTTTCTACCCCTTCCTCTTTATTCCCATATTTCTCAACAATTTCGGGCATTTCCTCGTCCGGAACACCTGAAGGCATGTGTATAATCTTAATATTTAACAACTTAGTAATCCATAGGTGAACCCGAAACTCTGAGTCTTTTAATCCCAAAAACGTGAGATGCTTTTCGCCAAAACTAAATTGATCAATACCACAATGATAGAAATGGTAGCGATAACGCAAAGCAGTTGTTAGAAAAAACCAAATTTGCCACAAAAACCTATACAGTTTTAGAGCCCGAACACTTTTTATTTTAGATTTAAATATGTAATCTGGTGAATCAAATAGCATCAATTCAGGATAATTCGATGGCACATAAATGTCAGCTTTCCATCCAAGTTTCCTTAACTCATTTCTGTAAAAAAAAGTGCAATGATAATCAGGAGATATAAATAAGATACTTTTTTTCATACTTTTCGTAATAAATTTTTTAAATAATTTACTATGTACTTATATTCATATTGAGTAAGCACTTTAAACCATACAAATAAAACAAACAAAAAAGCGACTAGTAGATTTAAATAAGTACTCATCCAAGAGGTAAATACAAAACAAGAAGTCCAAATTAATACTACAACTACAAAAAAAGGAAACAGAAAATTAGATACTCTTCTCCAATCATAGGAAATTCGAAATTCACGTTGGGATCTCATATATGTCATGATAGTAAGGATTAAATAGCCGATAAACATAGCCGCTGCTGCACCGAAAATTCCCATCAATGGAATCAGAACTATATTTAAACCAAAATTAATTGTTACGACAATCCATTTGACGTAGGATATTTGTCCTAAACTTCGAGAAAAATATAAACCTGTACTAAGTATAGAAAATGCACCATACATCACTTGTGACAAAGCAATAAGACCTACTACTATCCATGCTCCTTCGAAAGATAGATCTACGAGTAGTGAAACTAAAGGTTTTGCTATAGCAAAAATTAGGACTATAAGAGTTCCAAAACCGAAAACATAATACGTAAAAATCCTAGGAAATAATTGACCAGCTTCTTCACGTTTGTTTATGTATGATGTGAAAAAGGGTGACCAAGCAGTGTCAAAGGCTCCTGTTAACAAAGCAACAATCATTCCAAAACTGACCCCAACCGAGTATATTCCAAGTTGATCTAGACCGAGGAATCGTTCGAGTAACCAACGATCTGAGTAAGTTAGCAAAAGAGTTGCAAAAGAGCCTACCACTGATGGGAAACCTATCGAAACAAGTGGTCTTATCAATTGCAAGTCAAATGTTAATAATAGTTTTCTACCAACAAAAAACAATGAAATAATTAATAAAAAGGACTGGCCACAACATTGGGCTATTACAACACCAATCACACCAACCTCACGCACTAAAACTAACCAAGAACTAACTCCTATTGTAACGCCAAAACTTAATAGAGTCATAGATACATACAAGACTGCCATATTGTTCATACGCATATATGCAAGAAAAGGGTCAACAATTACAGAGCACGCCAGGCTAACAAGAGCTAATTGAATTAATCTTTCATAATCAGCTGATCCAAGAACCTTTAAACTTAAATAAGATGAGGCCCACCAGAACAGTGCTAAAAGTAAAATACAGTTGACTATTAGAAGTAGCGCTGCAGTCCAGATAACTTGACTACGATTTCGGTGCTCTGATGTGCTAAAAAAGAGTATTGAGATTGAATTAGAGGTGCCAAGGTTTAATAGGCCTTGGCACGCTGTCGTTACTAACGAAATTAAGCTAAGCGCACCATAGTCGTTTGGTGTCAGAGTACTGGTGAAAAACGGCAATAATAGCATATATGCGAAACGACTTAAAATCCCGCCAATACCATAAATGGCCGAAGTGGATGCTAACTTTCTAATAGCAGGACTTAAACTCATCGTTTCAAAACTAAAGCTCATACTACCCAATTAATTATTAAGTTAAAATATTTCAACCCTCACCCCTTCAATTTACACTTTACGTTTGAAACAGGCAGGACTACCGACCCATAATTCACAGTCTGGAATATCACGCAGAACTACTGATCCCATACCGACCATCGATCCGTTACCAATTCTAACCCCCTCACGAATCGAGGCGTTACCCCATATAGAGGAGTTGTTCCCTATAGATACCGATCCCGCAATTGTAACAGATTGTCCAATCAAAGCGCCTTTGGCCAAATAAACGCCATTTCCTAAACAAGAAAGTGGACCAATACGAACCTCGTCTGAAATAATTGTGTCCTTTAGATATCCTTGGTTTATAACAACACTGTCCTCAATTCTAACATTCGAACCCACACAAACACGGCTAAAATGCGGTCTATCGTGCCACTTTCCTGAAATATCTCTGAGTCCTCCTAAAGCTGGACTGCCTATTTTCACACTACATTGTAAAACTGTATTTTTACCAATTGAGGCATTATTGACAATGCAGCCCTCTCCGATCTTTACACCATCCGCCAAAATAACATTTGGACCAATGTAAGCCAAAGCACCAATTGTGACCTTATCACCAACTATCGCGGTGGAAGATACTATTGCAGAGGTATGAATTCCTTCATTAGAATCAGGATTCAAAAGATTAACAATTGTATAAAAAGAAATCTCTGGAAAATCTGTGAAAAGTATGTTTACGCCATCCAATTGGTACTCTAATTGATCCAATTTCACAACCAACAAGTTTGTCTCATTTAGTGCAGACAGATATGACCGCACACTTCCTGCACGGAGAAAACTGATGCAACCTGATTCGCCAAAATGCTCTATCGAAACAGGTTTTTGAATCAATAATTCTGATCTGCCTTTATAAACAAAACTTATTTGCTTCTCTTCCAGGGCTAAAAGTGCCGACTCAATACTAATATCATTCATAAATATGTCTATCAAAATAACTGTCAGAATGTATCAACAAATAGATTAATTCATGTTTATTTGCAAGATGTTCGCCTAAAGAACGATTATCACCTTGGCAAAGCTCACCTTTATTATAACATTTCCACCTAGTCCATTCAGAATCACTTATGTAAAATGACGAATTGAACAGATTAAAACTATCTGACTGTTCATAAGCTTCATAAAGTAAACCAAATTCAGATACACGTCGTTCTTTCCAAAAATTCAGATTATTAAGACCAGTCATACCACCATGACTGGCAATTCCAAAAATGTCAATTTCAAGCATCCGCTTGAGTACGTCAATATCACGTTTCAAGCAGTCTGATGCATTTTCGTTCCAAATGATTGCTTCATCAATAATCTCGCTATGAAAGCCTAGCTCATGTCCATCATCCCTCAAAGCCTTTAATATTCTATAATTTTCAAAGGAAAATGGATTGTACTCTGTTGCATGAAGTCGAATAAAAAAAGTAGCCTTTATTCCAAGACGATTAAACATATCTCTTAATCGATCAGCTTTCTTAACAGATACATCAATATCAACACGATTTACTATTGTCAGAGGAGGCAAACTACTCTTGATTTTATAATATTCGATGCAGGTAATAAATTCGTATCCGGCTTCAAGGGCCATTCGATATTGTGACTCTATGTTTGAAAATGTGAAGTGAAATGGTGATTTCATAAATAAACTTATGTTAACAAATTATTACAAGGGAAATTAACGAGCACTCCCATTCCCTTTTGTTGATATACTACAATACTTCCTAATGCAACGGCAGATGCTTTTCCCTCGTGAACTATTTGGGTAATATGATCCTTGCTACCTGCGCCACCATGAGCTATTAGGGGTATTCCAACAGCTTCACTCACTTTACGAGTTAGTTCCACATCAAATCCCGACCAAGTACCTTCTTTATCTATAGAAGTCAACAAAATTTCTCCAGCGCCCATTTCCTCTAATTGCTTACACCATTCAACAGGGTTTTTTTTTGAGTTTTTTGAACCAGAATGAGTAAATACTTCATAATTACCCCAAAAGTTCTTTTTCACATCCACAGAAGCAACTACGGCTTGATTGCCAAAGTGTCTGGCTATTTGTTCAATTACTTTAGGATGCGTATGAAATGCAGCGTTTAAGACAACTTTTTCAAAGCCAATTTTGAAAATATCACATGCTGTTTCGAAATCGGAAATACCTCCTCCGTAGGCTAAAGGCATAAAACATTCATTAGCAATTTCGTTTAAAATACGCAAGTTAGGTTTTCTGTTTTTCATCGTTGCCTCAATATCCAAAAATATCAATTCATCCACTTCCAATTCATTAAATATTCGAACTGTATTAATTGGGTCACCAATGTAACTGGGTTTTCTGAATTTAACAGTTTTAACCAAAGATACATCTCTTAAGAGCAAAGCAGGAATTATTCGCGTTTTAAGCATTATATCCGGGCAAAATTTTCTAGTAAGCGCATTCCGTATTTATGACTTTTTTCAGGATGAAATTGTGCACCAAAAATGTTATCATGTTGGACTGCTGCATCAAAATCAATACCGTAATGACACTTTAAAATGCTGTCGCTTTCGTTGTCGACATGCACTTTATAAGAATGTACAAAATAAAATTTAGGATCTTCAGGCAAATTCAAGGTTATAAGACTTGGTGAGGAAGGATGGACTAAATTCCAACCCATATGCGGGACTTTCAACCCATTTTGATACGGAAAACGAATCGTATCAGCAGGGATCCACCCTAAGCCTGGTAAAGTTCCTTCTTCGCTTCCGCGTGTTAGTAATTGCATTCCCAAACAAATCCCAAGTACCGGCACTTTTTCTACTAAAGCCTTATTGTTCAAAACCTCAAAAAAACCACCTTCGTTTATGCGCTTCATTGCGTTATCAAAGGCACCAACTCCCGGCAAGAGAATTTTTCTCGCAGAAAGTAAATCTTCAGGTCGATCCACAATCTGAGCTTCAACTCCAATTCGTTTAAACATATTGAATACGGAGCCAAGATTACCCATCCCGTAATTGACAATCGTAATCATTTTTTTGGAAAACAATACTTAAGGTAAAAGCTCATGGGAACTAAATGAGATTTTGCTAAAATACCAAATAAAGGACGGTAAATTTCAAATCTCCTCTTGTACGAATAATAATCCGTATAAAACTTTGGAGGCCTGTTCATAATATCTTCAAACTGTTCATTGCTCAAACCCATTCGTTTTTTAAAATAAGCAATAAGTTCTTCTTCAATATGCGGCGGTTCAGCATAAATCTCTAAGGCTTCATCACGGCTTATCATTCCAGACCTTACTGATGCCGAAAGGCTATTATTCCTTTGATCCAGTCCGAATTTGTTGGGCGTGTAATAACTATGATGGAACGCGGTCATTCTATTTTCCAAATGATGGCCGCCATAATATTGCCATCCAAATTCATTTTTGAGAAACTCCATTGCATCTTCTTTAGAATATTGTAAATACCACAAAGGACGTATTTTACGGATTCGCTTAAATACTGTCCAATAAATAAATTTCCAGAAGCCCATATTCGGAAAAGTCTTCATTTTTATTAGACCAAATTTTTTGTGAACATCTTTTATATAACCACCATCAACATAAGCCTTACTTAAAGGAGATACCCCTTCCGCTACAAACGAGTGACCCTCAAAAACATATCGAATCTTAAATTTTGCAGCTGCACGATACATCACTTCAGCTAAAGCAATATCAGTTGGCCCATCAATTTCAGGAACACTAGCTTTGAAAAAAGAAAGGAAGATATCATCACTTTCTTTATTATCACATACATGTGTGTACAAATCGACTCCTAATTTACTTGTAACTTTTCGAATATTTTCAGTTGCTATGGAAGTATTCCAAGTATTATCATAGTGAACTGCAAGTGGTCTTAATCCATATTGAAGTGCTAAATACAACATATAAGAGGAATCTGTACCACCACTAACCCCAACTGCGATATCATACTTTTTACCTTTCCCATCTTTCTTTATATCCTTGACAATTTTAAGGAATTCAGATTCTCCCTCGGTAGTGCCAGTCTTATATTGCAATTTTAAACTTTCTATTTGATCACAATAATTACATACTCCACTTTCATTAAAAGCTATACCACTAAGTGAACTGTCAAAAATACATCTTGTGCAAATTTGAACACCCATATTTTTTAGATCTTTTCCTAGATATTGTTTCATATTGTATCAATTTCTTTATTATCTGGTCTCCATAGCTTAATACAAACCTTTTCATCATCAATATAAAAATAAGCTGGGTAATCTAGAGGGTCGCAAGACCGGATAAAATCATAAAGCTCTAAAAGGGATTTTTGTGGATTAATTAATGAATCCTTTGGTCTTCGAATTTCATTAAAAGTTGTTGAATCCGCCTCAATTTGTTTTATTCTATCTAAATTACCTGATTGCAACTTTTTGAAAAAATCTATAATTAGCACTTTTTCTAATTCCTGAGATTTTCTAATCAAACTTTTTGTGGTGTCAAAAGGTGTTAAACTAAACTCATTTTGAATAAATATATCTCCTTTATCCATCTCAGGGGTTAATTCATGAATTGTAACACCACTTTTCTTCTCTCCATTAATTATAATAAATGGCCCACTTCTATATCCCCGATATTTCGGCAAAAGTGTTGGATGTACATTTACAGCCAACACTTTTGCCAAATTAATCACATCGGAATTGATTATATAGCTGAAACCGCAACTTAATAATATATCAAATTTGATGTTTTGAATTTTTTCAAAAATATTGTCCTTTTCTACAGTTATAACAGGAATGCCATTTTCTAACGCAATTAAAATTGAAGGCACAAAACGAGAATTGTTTTTGTTTGGTTTTGGACAAACCAACGCAACAACATTAATTCCTTCTTCAATTAAAGCAATCAGTGCTTTTTCTCTTGCACCACCAGTAAAATAGATAATATCCATATTAAGATTTTAATGAAGAAAATGGAAGTACATAAAAACCAGAATACTGTTTCAATAATTCATCTTTGGGATGAAAGTATAATTCTTTGTTCAATATTGATACATAATAAACATATTCTCTATCCTCTGTTCCCCATTTGGATTTAAAATCATAAACACCCTCTTGACTTTTCCAGGTGCCTCCCCAATTCCACCATTCAAATCCAGCTCCACTCGCATTCAACATTGCTGTAGATATAATGAGTGACAAGGGTTGAAATGAACGGTATTCCTTAACAATAACAGGTGTATAGTACTCTACAACCTTACCGTAGTAAAATACTAATGTCGCCGCAACAGGCATCTCGTTAATTCTTGCAACAAAAATATTATAATCCATGCCTGCTTCAAATATATCCTCCACATTTTGAAAAAATGAAGATTCTTTAGCAAGTCCACCTATAGATTTCATGTTGTCAATATGAGTATCTCTTAAAAAATCGAATTGATCATTTTCTATATTTACTTTGACATCAGATTTAAT
>Ga0256317_1000035_pt1 | contig 10759 bp, 7 predicted proteins | sample LawtaT_4_FD_183801 | JGI IMG/M metagenome (GOLD analysis project Ga0256317, IMG submission 183801) | Metatranscriptome of freshwater microbial communities from St. Lawrence River, New York, United States - Law_Atlam_RepB_8h (Metagenome... | ecosystem: Environmental > Aquatic > Freshwater > River ... | reverse complement strand
TGCCTTGGTGGGGGATTATGCGCATGGCATTGACTCCGGTCGCATTGAAGTACAGATTACGGGTACACAACTCAATGAAGATTATTTAATACATATCTCCGAGAAGTTGAAAAGCCTCATTGCTAAAGAAGTCGTTTTCGAGGTTCGCTCCAGCATCAGCGACCCGGAAGCACTTTTACTTTACAGCCAAGCAGAGAGCGTCTAAGGACCTTTTTGCTTTCCGATTACCCTGCCCGCTAGGTCGTAAATGTGACTGAGAGGGCGAAGCTGTATCCGAGCAGAGGGGGTAAATGAATTCGTTAAATGTTAATGGCCTTCGGCCGTTAAGGGTTAATTGAATTACCATCCTAAATTTCTAGCGCTGATTAACCAGCCTGCGACAGTCAGGCGTTTAACCATTAACCTGTCTGACGAAGGAAGACATTTTAACTCATACTGTTGGATACTTCCATCAACTTTCACAAAATCTCATTCAATATGAATTTTAGAATTTTCTTTTTCCTACTCTTATTTACCCTTTGCTCCACGAGCACCCTCCTTGCCCAATCCCTTTCTGATATTGGTAAAGTGAAGGTCGACATGCTTTCCGATGCACAACTCCAAGAAATGCTGGATCGTGCCAAGGGCCAGGGGCTCAACGAATCCCAGGTAGTGAGTATGGCTCGTGAGCGCGGGATGCCCATGGCAGAAGTAGGCAAGTTGCAGCAGCGCTTGGCCAAACTAAAGCAGGGAGGAAAGACAGCAACACCTAAGGCAGGAAGTGCAGATGGGGAACGCAGCATGGAAGGAGAGGATGAATTGAGCGAGGTGCCTGCACCCCCAGCTCTAGAGACCCTTAGTCCCTACCAACAAAAAATCTTTGGCTTTACGCTGTTCTACAACAAGGAACTTAATTTCAACCCTAGCCTGAACATTCCTACTCCGCAAGGTTATGTGCTGGGAGCAGGGGATCAACTCCTGATCGATATTTATGGTGCTTCTCAATATTCCTATGACTTGAAAGTAAGTCCCGATGGAAAAATCTTTGTAGAGAATGTAGGCCCCATCACGGTAGGAGGGTCTACCGTAGCCGCTGCCGCGGCGCGTATCAAAACTGCACTTACAAAAATTTACTCAGGCTTGTCATCCGGCATTACGTCCATGGACTTGAGCTTGGGGAATATCCGTACTGTACAGGTAGCCCTTGCAGGGGAACTGAATCGTCCAGGTAACTATACGCTTCCCGCCTTCGCTTCCCCCTTCAATGCGCTTTTTGCTGCCGGTGGGCCGAATGAAAACGGTTCCTTCCGTCACATCCAAGTGTATCGCGATAGTAAGCTCCTCACCGAGATTGATGTGTACGACTTTTTGATCAAGGGTTCGCATAGCAGCAGCATCACGCTTCGGGACAACGACGTGATCATCGTACCGCCGGTGCGTGCCCGTGTGGAACTCACCGGCCCTGTACGTCGGGAAGGCTTTTTTGAAGTAAAGCCCAATGAAAATTTAAAAGACCTCCTTTCCTTTGCTGGAGGATTCAAGCCCGAAGCTTACCAGGATCGCTTGACGCTTACTCGCATGACGGGTACCGAGCGCAGGGTAGAGGAAGTGGAAGTGGCGGGCTTTGCAGCTTTTGTACCTAAGGATGGAGATAGCTTCCGCATCGGAGAGATTTTGGAGCGCTTTGAAAATCGGGTACAGATTTCCGGAGCCTTGCTCCGTCCAGGAACTTTTGCCTTGGATCAGGGGATGACGCTAGGCCAACTTATTCAAAAAGCAGAAGGCCTTCGCCCCGATGCTTTTGTCAACCGTGCCACCTTGTACCGAACCCAGGAAGATTACTCCTTGGCGATTGTCCCTGTGGATGTACAAGGGGTACTTTCAGGAAAAGTGGCAGATATTGCCTTGCAGCGAGAAGATGTCTTGCATATTCCGAGTCGCTACGAGCTCCAGGAAGAGTATTACGTAAAGATCACTGGGGAAGTAAATAGCCCTGGTGCTTTTGCATTTGGAGAAAATATGCGCGTAGCAGATCTAGTGCTCCAAGCAGGAGGCTTTAAGGCAGGTGCTGCGGCAGGTCGTATTGAAGTGGTACGCCGTAGAAACTCAGAAGATGGCAGCCAGATTGCCGAGATCTTGCCAGTATCCATCGCGGCGGACTTGAGCATCAGCGAGACTCCGATTATCTTACAGCCCTTTGATCACGTGATCGTGCGCCGCAACCCAGGCTATCGTGCCGAGCAATTGGTGCGCGTAGAGGGAGAGATCTTGTATCCAGGGGAGTATGCAATCACTTCTTCCAATGAGCGCATTTCGGACTTGCTTCGCCGATCGGGAGGATTTACTGCCTATTCCTATCCGAAAGGTGCTACCTTGATTCGTCGCAATGAGTACTTTCAATCACCTACAGAGGCTCAGCAACAGCAGCAGCTCTTGGAATCAGTAAAGGGTAACCTTCCTTTGGATAGCCTAAGCCGTAGCGAATTGAATGCACAGCTGGAAGGGCGCATACAAAAAGACATCCAAAATAAGGCCAAGGCCACGGCTGCTAATCCTGAGGTACTGATGGTGGACCAGTACCGCAAGCAGACCATCGAGGAACTAGCAAAGCGTGATTCCATCCAAGTAGAAGTAAAAACGACCGAACTAATTGGCATTGACTTGGAAGCCATCTTGAGAAATCCTCAAGGTGCTCAAGACTTGATTCTTTTGGAAGGAGATGTGCTCTCCATACCCAAGGAACTGCAGACTGTCCGCATGCGTGGGGAATTGCTTTTCCCGACCTCTACCCGCTTTGAAAAGGGGGCAGGCTTTAAGCAGTACATTTCTCGTGCAGGTGGATTTACAGACCGCTCACGCAAAAGTAAGTCTTACGTGGTCTATGCAAACGGAAATGTCAGTCGTACTAAGAAGTTCTTATTTATGTCCTTCTTCCCTCGCATCGAACCCGGTGCCGAGATCGTCGTTCCACAAAAACCCGAACGCGAAGGCATCACCGCCCAGGGTTGGATCGGGATTGGAACCAGCTTAGCGACGCTAGGACTTTTGATTAATCAATTAATTCCAGCGAATTAAGTACGTATTTAATTCTTTTCCTGCCTGTGTTTCCCAGGAGTTATTAACATTTAACGTCTCATACTTGTCTTCTTATGATAGATAAAAAACCAGGCACAAGCGACGAAATAGATCTCCGCGATCTCATCCTCCCACTTTGGGTGGCCCGCAAGCAAATACTCACTACCGCTCTAATTTTTGCAGTGATAGGAGGTGTCATTGGCTTTCTGACCCCGGCGACTTACACTGCCAGCAGTACTTTTTTGCCGCAGACAAGCCAGTCGGTTGCAGGATTATCCGGAAGTCTAGGGGGATTGGCTTCACTTGCGGGCATCAACTTGAATGCTCCCATGTCCGGAGGAGATATCCCACCAAGTATGTATGCCACTGTATTGGCATCGGAGCCATTTCGAAAGCGAATTTTAGATGCCAAGATCTGGGTGGATGGGGATAGCCTTACGTATAGAAACTATTTATTAAATAAACCCAAGTCTGTAGCACGTACTCTACTAGAATATACTTTTGGCTCACCAGGAAAAGAAGTAGATAATGGAAAAGGAAATACAACTCCTTCGAGTCCTGGAGAGTTACAGGCTTTATCGGACGACGAAAATGAACTGCATAAGGCTTTGGCAGGAATAATTTCAATTGCTAACGATAAGAAAGAAGGAGTTGTATCCTTGACTGTAGTTGAAGGTAATCCAATGATTGCCGCTCAGGTAGCCAAGGTCACCGAAGAAGTCCTGCAGGATTGGATTATTGAACACAAAGCAAAGAATGCTAAGGCACAATTCGATTTTATTGAGAAGCAATTTGAATCCAAGCAAAAAGAATTTTTTTCTATTCAAGACCAATTGGCAGGCTACATGGATCGAAACCAAAATGTGCTTTCAGCAACCTATCTAACCCGATTAGAACGCCTACAAGCTGAATTTGACTTAATTAATACAGTCTATTCCGAATTGGCAAAGCAAAAGGAGCAAGCAGCCATACAATTGAGTAAGGATACACCTACTTTTTCCATATTGAATCCAGTAAAGGTGCCTAAGGAGAAGACAGGACCAAAAAAGAGTTTGTATCTTATTGGTTCTTTTGCATTAGGATTTACTTTTGCTTCTGGCTGGTTTTTTGTAAAAAAAACAATTCAAGAATTTTTTAATGGCTTTAAAAATTCTTCTAATTGAATTTTGTTTTTTTTAAACTACAATTTTGCTTTTATTTTCACAAAAGCACTTTTTTATTATTGAAAATTTATTTTAATTAAAATTATTATCATTGAATCGCTTTAGTAATATATAAGTATGTATTTTATTGATTTTCCATTAGAAATAGTAAGTGATTTACAAGAAGTTGATATTGATGTTTTAAAATGCCATGAGGAAGTGGTTGAGGATAGGCTAAATTCGTTTGTCAGTTATTTGAAAACTCTTGAAGAAGATGTTTTGATATCGTCTATAATTGTTTGTGATAAAACTAATATTATAGTTGATGGGCACCATAGGTATCATGCATTAAAACATTTTGGGCTAAATAAAATACCCGTAACATTTATTAAGTATGATTCTCCAGAAATCAAAGCTTATTATGATGATAGAATTTTGAAAAGTGAAATAATTGATGTAGTTAACTCTGGAAAATTATTATCTCCTAAATCTAGTAAGCATGTGATTTTGGATAGGGTAAGTAAAAAATATATGCCTATTTTATTGTTGTCTTCAATGTGGCATTGTGATCTTAATATATAAAAATTCATGGAAATAGAAGAAGCAAAAATAGGTATTATTGGACTAGGTTATGTCGGTCTGCCCCTGGCAGTGGCTTTTGCTGAAAAGTATAAAGTTATAGGGTTTGATATCAATAAAGAAAGAGTAAGTCAATTAATTTCCGGACAGGATCTTACACTTGAAGTTGATGATTCTAAATTGGTAAAGGTTCTAGATAATTTAAATATAAATGAAAAAGGACTTTTTGTTACAACTGATAAAAGTGTTTTAAGGAATTGTAATATTTATATTATTACTGTCCCTACTCCAACCGATAAACATAATCGACCAGTTTTAACTCCTATGATCAAGGCGAGTGAAACTATTGCTGAATTTTTAAAAAAAGGGGATATAGTGATTTATGAATCTACTGTCTACCCAGGTGTCACTGAAGATGAGATGGTGCCTGTACTTGAGCGTGTTAGTGGATTAAAATTTAATGTAGATTTTTATTGTGGTTATTCACCTGAACGCATAAATCCAGGTGATAAGGAACATACTGTTACAAAAATATTGAAAGTTACTAGCGGATCTATTCCAGCAGTAGCTGATTTTATTGATGACCTATATAAAAGTATTATTACAGCAGGAACTTACAAAGCATCAAGTATTAAAGTTGCGGAGGCAGCTAAAGTAATAGAAAATTCACAAAGAGACATCAATATTGCATTTGTGAATGAGCTTTCAAAGATTTTTAACCTTTTGGATATTGATACACAAGAGGTACTTGAAGCAGCTGGGACTAAATGGAATTTCATGAAATTTAAGCCAGGATTGGTGGGTGGGCATTGTATTGGGGTTGACCCATATTATTTAGCACAAAAAGCTCAAGAAGTTGGATACCATCCTGAAATAATTTTGGCTGGTAGAAGATTGAATGATGGCATGGGTAAATATGTTGCGACAGAAGTAATTAAGTTAATGCTTAAAAAAGATATTAAAATTAAGAACGCTAATATTCTCATTTTGGGTTTCGCATTTAAAGAAAATTGCCCAGATGTCAGAAATACTCGTGTGATAGATATTATTAATGAATTAGAGTCCTACGGTGTGAATCTTACTATTGTTGATCCTTGGACTAATGTTGTTGATGTTTACCATGAGTATAATTTAAAAATTCAGAACCAACTGCCAGAAGATAGACAGTATGATGCAATCGTATTAGCAGTAGGGCATAATGAATTTTTGAAGATTAACTTTGAAAAAAGTTTAAAGAATCCAAGAGTTATTTACGACGTGAAAGGAATTCTTTCTAAGCAAATGGTAGATGGTCGATTATAGCACTATGTTTAACAAAATCCTTTATCAAGAACCCTACCACCAAGCTGATATTTCTAAAAGTAGCTTTTTAGTTACTGGCGGTGCAGGGTTTATTGGCAGCAATATTGTAGAGTATTTACTTAGAAATAAGGCCGGCCATGTAAAAGTGCTCGACGATTTGTCAAACGGATATTTTGACAACATAAAGGGGTTTCAAAGCCTTGCGAATTTTGAATTCATTGAAGGTGATATTCGTGATTTAGAAACATGCAAATTGGCTATGAGGGGTGTTCATTATATTAGCCACCAAGCGGCCTTAGGATCTGTTCCTCGTTCAATAGTAGACCCAATAAATTCCAATTCAGTTAACATTGATGGTTTCCTAAATGTTTTAGTAGCGGCACTGGAGTGTGGAACACTCAAGCGGTTTGTTTACGCTGCTTCGTCTAGCACGTATGGTGATAGCTCTGAGTTGCCAAAAGTTGAAGGGAGTGAGGGCAAACCACTGAGTCCTTATGCAGTAACGAAGGCAGTGAACGAAATGTATGCTGATGTATTCAGCAAGGTTTATGGAATGCATACCATTGGGTTGAGGTATTTTAATATTTTTGGTCCGAAGCAGAATCCAAATAATCCCTACGCAGCTGTCATTCCACTTTTTTGTAAACACTTTATTAATGGTACACAACCCACTATTAATGGTGACGGTTTAGCTAGTCGCGATTTTACTTTTGTTGAGAATGCTGTTCAAGCCAATATTAAGGCATTGCTTTATGAAGATTTAACAAGCCATCAGGTTTTTAATGTAGCTTGTGGTGATCAAATTACTTTAAATGACATGATCAACACTTTGCAAAAAATTAGTAAGAAAGAAATTAAAGCACTTTATGGTCCAATGCGCCAAGGTGATATACCACATTCAAAGGCTTCTATTGAAAAAATACAGTCCATTTTGAATTATAATCCAAAGTACAGATTTGAGAAAGGGTTGGAAGTTGTTTACAATTGGTATTTAAATAGTGATCTAGATTGAGTTTAGTAAAAAGATCCGTTGAAGGTAGTATTTGGACATTAATCGATATAGTATTTAATAAAGCCATTTATTTTATAGCAACTTTAGTCCTAGCCCGTCTTTTAGGCCCAGCAGAGTTTGGTTTAATTGGGATGATTATGGTGTTCTTTACAATTGGAACAACATTAGTTGATAGTGGTTTATCTGTTTCCTTAATCCGTGCAAAAAAGCCAAGTATAGTAGAGTACTCAACCTTATTCTACCTCAATATCGGTATGAGTTTTATAGCGTATCTCTTAGTTTTTGTTTTAGCACCATTTGTTGCACAGTTTTATTCGCAGCCAATTTTGGAACTACTTGTAAAGATCTATTGTCTAGGTTTTGTAATTACCGCATTCAGAATGGTTCCTCAGGCAATCCTAGTAAAGGAGATGAATTTTAAAAAAATCGCATTGCTAAACATCCCAGGTAATATTGTAGGCCTACTCGTTGGTGTTTGGATGGCTAAGAACAATTATCAAGTTTGGAGTATTGTAGGTCTATTTTTATCTACTCAAATAATAGCAACGATAACCTATTGGTTTTTTATCGATTGGAAGCCTCAGTTGTGCTTTTCATCAAATAAAATGAAATTACATTGGAATTTTGGATATAAGCTTATGCTTTCTGCACAACTTAACACAGTGTTTGATAATATTTACAATCTGTTGATAGGAAGGGTTTTTAATGTGCAGTATTTGGGATATTATGAACGCGGGTATACTCTTACTAATTACCCAATATCAATCTTGTCAGGAGTAATAAATAAAGTCTCTTTACCAATGTTTGTTGATATAATGAGTGATAAGGTTTTAGTCTTAAATGTATATCGGAAAATAATGTTGGTATCATACTACATCACCTCAATACTCATGCTTGGAGCCTTGGTGTTAGCAAAACCAATATTTTTGGTATTGCTTGGTAACCAGTGGATGCCAGCGATTCCGTATTTTCAAATTTTATGCTTGGCATATATATTTTACCCAATTCATTCATTGAACATAAATTTATTAAGCGTGCTTGGAAGAAGTGATTTATTCCTGAAATTAGAAGTGATAAAAAAAGTAGTGATTGTATTGTCGGTGGTAGTGGGATTTAAATTTGGAATTATGGGTTTATTATGGAGTACTGTTTTTACATCTGTACTAGCTCTTTTTATTAACACACATTTCACAGGCGGCTTCATAAAATATAAAACTTGGAGTCAGATTTTAGATTTGTTCCCTACTTCAATTGTCGTAGGGGCCTCAGCTGGTTTAATGTATTTGTTGAATAACTTGTTTGTTTTTGAAAACCACATTATTCATATTATTATACTTAGCTCAATGGGGATGTTTTTAATCATTCTGCTATCAGAGTTATTTAAACTATATCCTTATTTGGAACTTAAAAATATTTGTCTGGATTATTTTAAAAAATGATAAACGTAACTAAAACATTTTTTCCGCCAATTGAAGAATATAATCAACAAGTGGCTCGAATTTGGCAAAATCAGTGGTTAACAAATAGAGGAGCTTTGGTTTTGGAGTTAGAGGCTGCTTTGAAGGACTATCTCCAAGTTCCCAATATTATTGCAATGAATAATGGAACAATTCCAATTCAGATTGCACTTAAATTATTTGGCAAATGTGGTGAAATAATTACAACCCCGTTTAGTTATGTGGCGACAAGTGCGGCTATATTATGGGAGAATTCTTCACCAATTTTTGTTGATATTCATCCAGATTATTTGACAATTGATGAAAATAAAATTGAAAGTGCAATAACCGACAAAACGACCTGCATCCTGGCAACACATGTTTTTGGTAACCCATGCCATGTTATAGAAATTGAAAGAATTGCAAAGAAACATGGACTTATTGTAATTTATGATGCAGCACATTGCTTTGATGTAAAGTATATAGGAAAATCTATATTTTCTTATGGGGATGTAAGCACTTGTAGCTTTCATGCTACTAAACTTTTTCATACAGGAGAAGGTGGTGCAGCATTTTTTAATGATGTAGAACTGGGTGCAAAACTCTTCTATAGCCATAACTTTGGACATAACGGCCCATTAGATTTTCATGGCTTGGGTATCAATGGAAAATTATCAGAGTTACAGGCTGCAATGGGATTGGCTGTATTACCCCACATGAGTACTATTAAGCATGCTAGAAAGCAAATTGTTTCATACTATGACTCGAATTTGAAGAATGTACAGAAAATCAAAATTAGGGAAAATACAGAGTGGAATTATAGCTATTACCCTATAATTTTCGAAAGTGAAAAATTGTTATTGGAAGTCCAAAATGCATTAAATACTAATGAAATTTTTCCTAGAAGATATTTTTGCCCTTCGTTAAATACTATAAAATTTTTGAACGGTACAAGTATGCCAATATCAGAGAGCGTTTCAAACAGAATAATGTGTTTGCCTCTTTCTCATGATATTTCTGAAGAAACACTTCGGGAGATTTGTGTTATAATAAACTCACTATTATAGTATTTTGCCGTATGGCGTTCTTACATTATCGATTAACCCCCAGTCGTTTGAGTTCCAAATTACTTCATTCATAGAGGAGAGTTGCATGACAAAAACTGTCGCAGACGTAATGAAACTAGTTAAAGAGAAGGAATGCACCTTCGTTGACTTCCGCTTTGTAGATACCAAAGGTAAAGAGCAACACGTCTCAGTACCTATCTCAGCATTTAATGAAGATAAATTTGAAAGCGGTCACGCTTTTGATGGCTCATCGATTGCTGGTTGGAAAGGGATCGAGGCATCTGACATGTTACTCATGCCAGATCCAACGGCTGCCTATGTAGATCCATTTTATGAAGAGCCCACCTTGGTCATTACATGTGATGTGATTGAGCCATCCGATGGTAAGGGTTACGACCGTGACCCACGCTCCATTGCAAAACGTGCTGAAGCTTACTTGAAGAGCTCGGGATTGGGTGATGCTGCTTACTTTGGCCCTGAGCCAGAGTTTTTTGTCTTTGATGGTGTGCAGTGGAATGTGGATATGCAAGGCTGCTCCGTGAAGATCCATTCCGAAGAAGCTCCATGGTCATCGGGTGCTGATATTGAAGGCGGCAATACTGGCCATCGTCCAGGCAAGAAGGGTGGTTACTTCCCAGTTGCTCCTGTCGATACCTTCCAAGACATGCGCTCCGAGATGTGTCTGATCCTCGAATCATTGGGCATACCAGTAGAAGTGCATCACCATGAAGTGGCTGGACAAGGTCAAAACGAATTGGGTACTAAGTTTAGTACCTTGGTACAACGCGCTGACTGGACCATTTGGCAGAAGTATGTGGTGCAAAACGTAGCTCATGCCTATGGCAAAACGGCAACCTTTATGCCAAAGCCTGTTGTCGGCGATAACGGCTCTGGTATGCACGTTCACCAATCGGTTTGGAAGAATGGCGAGAACTTATTTGCAGGTAATGGCTACTCTGGTTTGTCAGAGTTTGCGCTGTATTACATCGGCGGCATTATCAAGCACGCCCGCGCGTTAAATGCGATTACCAATCCGGGTACTAACTCGTATAAGCGTTTGGTTCCTGGCTTTGAAGCCCCTGTGAAGTTGGCTTACTCGGCTCGTAACCGTTCTGCATCGATTCGTATTCCCTACGTTTCGAATCCAAAGGGTCGCCGGATTGAGAC
>Ga0256317_1000030_pt1 | contig 11189 bp, 9 predicted proteins | sample LawtaT_4_FD_183801 | JGI IMG/M metagenome (GOLD analysis project Ga0256317, IMG submission 183801) | Metatranscriptome of freshwater microbial communities from St. Lawrence River, New York, United States - Law_Atlam_RepB_8h (Metagenome... | ecosystem: Environmental > Aquatic > Freshwater > River ... | reverse complement strand
TTAAAATCCTCACCATGACCGCTGTGACAGTCATCCACTGCATGACATAACTCGTGCACCAATGTATCTAGCAATGCAACTGGGTCATCTAATTTTGGTGAGATAAAGATCTCATTAACGCCACCACCCGATCGCTCACGAGGCCAACACTGGCCTAGGGTAGTCCGTGGGCTACTGGAGGCTGGAAAACCGCAGGACACTCGAACTGGCGGAATGGCATAGCCCGCCTTTGAAAAAATAGGCTCTAAGTGACGAACACCGTCTTGCAACCACGCTTCACGGGTTGTGTGGGGAGTTGTTGAATTAGGCATGATTTAAATTGAGGTATTCTTAAGAGAACTATTTGTAGATCAGTGAGCATAAACGCATTTCTAAAAGAGGAGTTCATTCTTTGAAAAATCTAGCCAACCTGAGCGCCAGCCAAGCAGCCAAAGCACTTGCTCAACGGGAGATTAAGGCAGAGCACTTGCTGCTAGACTGTCTCAACCAAATTGGTGTCCGCGAATCACACGTGCATGCATGGGTTAGTCTCAGTAAAGAACATGCTATCCGCACTGCCCAGGAGCTTGACCGTGGGGCCGTGCAAGGGATACTCCATGGTCTACCCATTGGCGTCAAAGATCTGTTTGATACTCATGACCTACCTACCTACTATGGCTCACCTATTTATGGCAATAATCATCCGGTGTGTGATGCAGTCTCAGTATCGCTAATGCGCGAAGCAGGTGCGATCATTCTAGGTAAAACAGTAACAACAGAATTTGCGAGTTTTAAGCCTGGTCCAACCAAAAATCCACGCAATCTTAACCATACACCTGGAGGCTCTTCGAGCGGCTCAGCCGCGGCCGTAGCGGACTGCATGGTCCCACTCGCAACAGGCAGCCAAACCGCTGCATCGATTATTCGGCCAGCAAGTTTTTGTGGTGTTGTTGGTTATAAACCGAGTTACGGCAAAATTAGTACTGGCGGGGTCAAGAGTTTATCGGTGACTTTAGACACACTTGGTGCATTCGGCCGCACGGTTTCAGATGTAGCGCTGGCAGTTGCTGCGATGTCTGCCGATCATGATCTTGCTAAAATCGATCCACTCGATCATAAGGTTCGCATTGGGATTTGCAAAACATCTGACTTTGCCATGGCCCAAGAAGAGACTATTGCAGCCCTTTCCTTGGCTAGTTTTGCCGCAAAACCCTTTGCAAAAAATGGTGTTCCCGATATTACTCTGCCGCACTCTTGTGACAAACTCAGTGAGATACAAACACAGATTATGTTATTTGAAATGGCCAAGAGCTTTACCTTCGAGAAACTCAATCATTTCGATCAGATTAGTGAAACGCTAAGCCTTATTCTGAAGCAAGGCGACCTCATCTCCTATTCGCAATATAGTGCATCAATCACGCAAACACAATTAGCACGCTCCGACCTGTATAGAGCTTTTGAAGATCAATACGATATATTGATTGCACCTAGTGCTATCGGTGAGGCGCCCAGCACAATCGACCAAACTGGGAATCCTATTTTTAGTCGCGGCTGGACCTTAACGGGTTTGCCCTGCATTAACCTAACCGTAACTACTGGCCCTCAGGGTTTGCCGGTGGGCGTAACTTTAGTGGCCGGACCAAGACGCGATCGCCTACTGCTCAGTGTGGCGTGCGCCTTGGCGCAAAACTTATCAGATCCGCTAGCGCTCAATCAAGCTTAATATTGGCTGTTCTAATCGCTTTTTGCATTAGTGCAATCTCTTTCTTGAGTAAAGCGTCTGTAGCCTGTGGATTGAGATAGCGCACCTCAATCCCTGCTGCATCAGCCCGTTGCTTGGCTTCGGGTAACTCGAGAGCTTTCTTAACATCCTGCGTTAATTTGTTCACGATCGCCGCAGGTGTTCCAGAGGGGGCATACAAAGCAACCCAAGACTCCAGTTCAAAACCGGGTAGACCCGCTTCAGCGACGGTTGGCACATTAGGCATCATCGGATGACGTGCCTTACCAGTTACCGCTAAAGCCTTTAATTTACCGGTTTGGACATGCCCCATGACAGAAGGTGGCGTAGTGATGAAGACCTGAACTTGCCCAGCCAATACGTCTTGGATGGCTTGGCCTGATCCCTTATAGGGAACATGCGTCAATTTAATACCAGTAGCTTGCTCAAAGATCTCCGTACCTATATGCGATACCGAACCGTTGCCCTGCGAGGCATAATTTAACTTACTCGGATTGGCTTTTGCATAGGCAATAAACTCTTTAAGAGTATTGGCTGGAACCGATGGATGAACTGCAATGACATTCATGGCAACTGTCAGCAATGCAATCGGCGTAAAGTCCTTAAACGGATCCCAACTTAATTTATCCATCAGCAATGGATTGGCAGCGTGGTAACCCGAGTAAGAGGCTAATAAGGTATAGCCATCAGGCTTACTCTTTGCCACGTACTGGTAAGCAATATTACCGCTTGCACCTTGGCGGTTATCAATGATGATCGATTGCCCAGTCACGCGATTAAGAGGCTCCGTTAATAAGCGAGCCGATGCATCCACCAATCCTCCGGGAGGAACAGGAACAACGATCGTAATGGGGCGATCTGGAAAGGTTTGGGCGTGTAAGGTGCCGGTTAGCGCTAATGCAAGAGCTGATAAGGCCAGCATTAATTGATGTTTAAGTGTTTGCATGAATCGTCTCCAAAAAAATTATGTTCATCATTATCGTAAATCTTAACGCTGTCCCATTTTGACATCAGCAAATACCGCCTGTGCCTCACGAGGTAGGCAGCGCCAGTATTGAGGGCTAGCAGATACATGTCCCTGCAATGCGGCCGCAGCCTCCCAGCCCCAGCGGGGTTTGTATAAAAAGGCTCGGGCCAAAGCAATTAAATCTGCTTCTTGGTTTTGCAAGATCTCCTCCGCTTGAAGTGGTTCGGTAATCAAGCCAACGGCCATCGTGGTCATGCCGGTTTTTTGTTTAATCTCTTTTGCAAATGGAACTTGATAGTTAGGCCCCAGCTTGATTTGCTGTTTAGGAGAAATGCCTCCCGATGACACATGAATGTAATCACAGCCTAATTGCTTTAATCTGAGCGTGAGCTCAACGGAGTCAGGAAGGCCCCAGCCATGCTTAAGCCAATCGGATGCCGAAAGCCGCACTCCCAATACACCGCCCCATTCTTTACGCACCGCTGAAAATAGTTCGAGCACAAAACGCATGCGGTTTTCTAAGGAGCCGCCATATTGATCCTGCCGTTGATTCGCAATGGGGGATAAAAACTGATGCAAAAGATAGCCGTGTGCTGCATGTAACTCAATGCCATCGATGCCTATTTTTTTTGCACGATGGGCCGACTCAACAAAGTTCTGAATAATGGCTTGCATTTCTGCTGTGCTGAGTTGATGGGGGGTGCGCTCACCCTCCAGCTGCGGAATCGCTGATGGCGCTTGGGTCTCCCAACCACCATTCTCAGATGGTAGGATCTGACCCCCTTGCCACGGGGCAGCACTTGAGGCCTTGCGTCCAGCGTGTGCCAACTGAATAAACACAGATGTTTGGGGTGCGAGTTTACGTGCGCGCACTAATTTATCTTCTAATGCAGTCTGAGTTTTTTGATCCCACAATCCCAAACAGTATGGCGTGATTCGGCCTTCAGGGCTTACTGCAGTAGCTTCGATCATGAAGAGTCCAGCGCCACTATTCAGTAAATTACCCCAATGCATTAAATGCCAATCGCTTGCCTCACCTTCATGAGCTGAGTACTGGCACATCGGGGCCACAACAACTCGATTGGGTAATCGTAGCGGACCCTGTGGGGATTGGAGTTGGTATTCCGAGAAAAGAAGACTCATGGCGCAAATGACCAAAATTAGTTGAAAGGATTAAAATGATACCAACTGATTCCACCCACCCGATTTGGCTTTAATTCGACCAGCCAAATACAAAAAATTTAGAGACTCGAAAACCATGAACGCTCCCCAAGCCTTTGAAATTAAAGAAGATATTGCGCACTACATCGGGGGCCACGTTGTATTGCCCCAAGGCACCCGTTTTGCTGATGTGCACAACCCTGCCAAGGGCTCGATAGCCCGTCGCGTTGCTCTCGCTAGCAAAGCCGATGTGGGTAAGGCTGTGGCTGCGGCACAAGCAGCCTTTCCTGCCTGGGGCAATACCTCGCCGCTCCGTCGCGCCCGTATTCTCTTTAAATATCTTGATCTATTAAACCGTCACCGCGATGAGCTTGCTGCGATCATCACCGCGGAGCATGGCAAAGTATTTACCGATGCTCAGGGCGAGGTCACCCGCGGCATTGAGATCCTTGAATTTGCAACTGCTATTCCAGAGCTCTTAAAGGGTGACTATACCGAGCAGGTCTCAACCGACATTGATAACTGGGTCATGCGTCAACCTTTAGGTGTTGTAGCAGGCATCACTCCCTTTAACTTTCCGGTCATGGTTCCCATGTGGATGTTTCCTGTGGCAATTGCCTGTGGCAACACCTTCATCCTCAAACCAAGCCCTACCGATCCTTCTGCCTCCTTGTTGCTTGCGCGCCTCTTGAAAGAGGCCGGATTGCCAGATGGCGTATTTAATGTAGTGCAAGGCGATAAAGAGGCTGTCGATGCATTGATTGAGCATCCCGATGTCAAAGCGATTAGCTTTGTGGGTTCTACCCCGATTGCTAATTACATTTATGAGCGTGGTGCTCATTTTGGTAAACGGGTGCAGGCCTTAGGTGGTGCCAAAAATCATATGGTGGTCATGCCCGATGCCGATATCGATAAAGCAGTGGATGCCTTAGTGGGTGCAGCCTACGGCTCCGCCGGCGAGCGTTGCATGGCCATCTCAGTGGCTGTTTTAGTCGGCGATGCGGCTGATAAGGTCATGCCTAAACTGATTGAGCGGACTAAAACACTAAAAGTAAAGAATGGTCTTGAGTTAGATGCGGAGATGGGCCCTATCGTTACACGTGCAGCCCTCGATCGCATCACAGGCTACATTGAAAAGGGAGTAGCGGGAGGCGCCAAACTACTGGTGGATGGCCGCGGGCTGAAGGTTCCCGGCTTTGATCAAGGGTTCTGGTTGGGCGGCACTCTTTTTGACGCCGTTACTCCTGACATGACCATTTACAAAGAAGAGATCTTTGGACCCGTGCTCTCCTGTGTGCGTGTGCCAAACTTCAGTGAAGCACTTGAGCTCGTAAATGCGCATGAGTTTGGTAATGGTGTTGCCTGCTTTACGAGTGACGGCAATATTGCTCGCGAGTTTGCTCGTCGCGTTCAAGTTGGCATGGTTGGCATTAATGTACCGATACCAGTGCCGATGGCTTGGCATGGGTTTGGTGGTTGGAAGCGTTCCTTGTTTGGGGATACTCACGCCTATGGCAAAGAAGGTGTGCGCTTTTATACCAAGCAAAAAAGTGTCATGCAACGTTGGCCCGAGAGCATCTCAAAAGGCGCCGAGTTTGTGATGCCGACCTCTAAGTAATTCAGGTTTGATACTAATTCTTGCGTGAAATAAACATCGCTGGAACCGTCAGGTTCCAGTAGATGGCTGCTGATCGAAATAAAAAGATTAGCAAGATGCAAGTAATGGATCCAAGTATTGCATATTCCGGGAAATAATTTAACAGTAAGACGTAGAGCATGCAACCGAGCGATACGGGGATTGCATAAAGCTCATAGGACATTAGTAAGGTTTTGCGACCAGCTAATACATCTCGGATCAATCCTCCTCCAATTGCGGTCACCAGTCCTAAGATGATTGCTGCTGCAGAGCCGCCAAAGTCATAATGCCAAGCCTTGTCAGCTCCCTGGATCGCAAATAAGGCGGCGCCTAGACCGTCAATATAGAGGATGGCTTTATATACCTGAGGTTGAGAAAGTGTCGACTCTGCATAGAAGGTCAAAATACTAGCAATCGCTGCAACCATGATATAGATGGGCGCATCGGCCCAAAATATTGGCACTCCCATAATCACATCCCGCATGGTTCCGCCGCCAATCGCAGTGATAATACCCAAAACCAGAACACCAAAAAGATCAACGCCCCGCTCTGAGATTGCTAGCACGCCTGTGATTGCAAATGCTGCGGAGGCAATAATCCCAACCCAAAAACTAAGCTCTTCCATCAAGCCTTCCTAGTAAATCAATAATCAAATACGAATTATTGCAAAGTATTTTTAAGAAGCGGGATTTCTGGGAGGGCAAGGACATCAATCCCCTCCTCGCGCAAGGCACTTACCTCATCGGCACTGGTCTGCCCCCGAATACTGCGCTCGGGAGTTTCCTTGTAATGGATCTTTCTGGCCTCTTCTGCAAAGGATGAGCCAACATCCTCTGATTTATTAACGAGATCACGCATGGCCTTCATGAATGTCGCTTGGATCTGCTTCTCCAGCTGACCGTGATCGGCATTCGATAAAGCAATCGTTTGAGCAGGCTCCGATACAGTTGACGCGGGTTGAGATTGTTCTTGAAGAGCCCTACCCCCAATATGCGGAGCAGATGGTAAACGCCGAACCTCAGCGGTATCGCAAATGGGGCAGCACAAGCTTCCTCCTGATTGCTGGCTCAAGAAATCTGCTTCAGAATAAAACCAGCCTTCAAACTGATGCTCATGATGGCACACTAAGTTATAAACTTTCATGGGATTAGATGGGGGCCTGGAAGCCTGAATTCAAGAGTGGAATAGTATTTTTATAGATCTTGATATTTTAATGCTTTATGACTTAAGCGCTTGATCGAGAACGTCTGCGCTCAAGCCAATAGGTTGATATGATGGTCTTGACGTCTGTAATCTTGCCCGTCTCCACCCAATTCAAGAGCTCTTCGAGCGGGGATGCAAAGACATCCAAAAACTCTTCTTCGTCTAAGCGGGCTGGCCCTGGGCTTAAGCCTTCGGCTAAATAGATATCAATAAACTCCGTGGAATACGAAATTACGGGATGAATTCGACGAATCTTGCTCCAATGCTTTGCGGTGTAACCAGTTTCCTCTTGCAACTCGCGTTGCGCACACAATAGTGGATCTTCACCAGTATTGAGTTTTCCAGCAGGGATCTCAATCACTGCTTGGGCAATGGGATAACGGTACTGACGCTCCAATAAAACACGACCATCATCCAAGACGGCTAGGATCGCAACTGCCCCAGGGTGCTCCAGATACTCGCGCACAGCATGTTGACCATCGGGTAATGAAACGATATCGCGCTTCATTTTGAGGAAGATGCCGTCATAAACACCCTCCCCTGAAATTTTTTTCTCAGCAAGATGCTCATCATCATGAGCGAGGTCTTTGAAGGATTTCTCGCTCATGTTCTAGTTGTGCTTAAGAACCAATGAGAGTACTACGCATCGCATTCAAGCACAGACTCATGAGTCCAGCTGGGAATATTCCTAGAATGAGAACCATCAAGCCATTAATACCAAGCAAACCCTTGGCAAAATTAGAGCCGCTTACAGCATGCTCATGAACAGGCTCGTCAAAATACATCACTTTGACGACGCGCAGATAGTAAAAGGCGCCGATTAAGGAAGCAATCACCGCAATCACAGCCAATGCTATGAAATCAGCATCTACTAGGGCTTCTAAGACCGAGAGTTTGGCAGCAAAACCAACGGTTGGCGGAATACCGGCTAATGAGAACATCATAATCAGACCGATAAAGGCATACCAAGGATGCTTACGATTGAGGCCCTTGAGGCCATCCAAGGTCTCACAGTCATACCCCTTGCGCGAGAGAACCATTAAGAACCCGAAGGTACCCAAGGTGGTCATTACGTAAGTAATCGCATAGAACATCGAAGCGCTGTAAGCATGATCATCAAAGACTGACAACATGCCCAGTAATACAAAACCCATTTGTGCAATGGCCGAGTAGGCCAACATCCGCTTAAGATTGGTTTGTGCGATCGCAGTGACATTACCAAGTACTAAAGAGAGGACTGCCAAGATCAAGAGCATGGGCTGCCAGTCTGATATCAAGGGCAATAAAGCATTAATGAGCAAGCGGAAGAGCAAGGCAAACGCAGCGAGCTTTGGAGCTCCTGCAATTAATAAGGTCACTGCGGTGGGGGCGCCTTGATAGACATCGGGTACCCACATATGAAATGGCACCACCCCAAACTTGAAGGCTAAACCAGCCACAATGAAGACCAGCCCAAAGGCCATCACCAAATGATTAATTCTAGGGTCAAGCAAGAGCCGGAGGATCTCGAGTAAATCCAGTGACCCGGTTACACCATAGATCATCGACATACCGTAGAGCAAGAATCCCGATGCCAATGCCCCAAGTACAAAATACTTAATAGCTGCTTCCGAGGAGAGGCCACTGGAATGGCGCATTGCCACTAATCCATAGGTTGAAAGTGCCATCAACTCAAGACCGAGGTATAGAGTGAGTAAATTAGCGGCAGAGATTAGGACAAGCTGGCCTAATAGCGCAAATAGAGTAAGAACGATGAAGTCTGGTCTAAACAAGCCGCGATCAATCAAATACTGCTTGGAGTAAATCAAGCTCAATAGCAAGGCAAAGCAGGATCCTGCTTTTAATAAATTAGCAATCGCATCGGACTGGAATAAGCCAGCCATAGCAAGGTAAGGAAGATCAGTAATCCGCGTAATGAATGCGGCGCCCAAACCAATTAAGAGAAGACAGGCCACCGAGTACACATAGGATGCTGCTCTAGGAGCATGGAATACATCCTGTTCAGCATCAGCCTTTGCTTCCTTAACAAAGGCACTGGTCACTAGCAGTAAGCAGCTAATCGTGATTAAAACGAGCTCTGGAGCAATTGCGATTAGGTCAAAGGAGTCCATACGATTTCTTTACTCAGAGTTTACTAATGGCGACATGCTCTAAGAGCTGCATAACCGCCGGATGAATAATGTCGGTAAAGGGTTTGGGATACACGCCCATGCCAATCACGCAGATCGAAAGCACCATAAACATAAAAAACTCTCGACTATTGAGGTCCTCCAGTTGCGCAACATGATCATTGGCAACAGCACCGAAGATCACTCGCTTAACCATCCAAAGGGAATATGCGGCACCCAGAATCAGGGCCGTTGCTGATAAAAGTCCGATCATGAAGTCGTAATCAACCGCAGCCAAGATCACCATAAACTCCCCCACAAATCCAGAGGTTGCGGGTAAGCCGCAGTTAGCCATCGCCATGAGTACCATGAATGCAGAAAACTTCGGCATCCGGTGAACTACGCCACCATAATCAGCAATCTGGCGAGTGTGCATGCGATCATAAAGAACGCCGATGGCTAAGAACATCGCACCCGATACAAAACCATGCGAAATCATCTGAATAATGCCACCCTCTATTCCTAAGGGGCTGAAGATGAAAAAACCAAGGGTCACAAAACCCATATGGGCAATCGATGAATACGCCACCAGTTTTTTCATATCCTGCTGGACGAGGGCCACTAAACCAACATAAATCACTGCCACCAAAGACAAGAAGATGATGAAAGGTGCTAAGTATTGGCTAGCATCGGGTGTGATCGGTAAAGAAAACCGTAAGAATCCATAGGCACCGAGCTTTAACATGATGGCTGCCAAAACCACTGAGCCCCCTGTAGGTGCCTCAACGTGCACATCCGGCAACCAGGTGTGTAATGGCCACATGGGCACCTTGACCGCAAAGGCCATGAAGAAAGCAATAAAGAGGAGTACCTGCTCCACAATATCCAACTTTGTATGGTGCCAAGCCAAAATATCAAAGGTATTGCTGAGGTTATACAAATACAGCAGAGCAATTAAGGCGAGTAATGAGCCCAGCAAGGTATAGAGGAAGAACTTAAAGGCTGCATAAATCCGGTTCTGCCCTCCCCACACTCCAATAATGATGTACATCGGGATTAGAGTGGCTTCAAAGAAGATGTAGAAGAGCAAACCATCGAGTGCGGAGAACACCCCAATCATCAGGCCAGACAGAATCATAAAGGCGGCGTAATACTGCGATACCTTCTCCGTAATCACTTCCCAGGCAGCAATCACCACAAAAATATTAATGAAGGCGGTCAAAACCACAAACCAAACGGAGATGCCATCAACACCTAAGTAATAGTTAATGTCATAGCGCGGAATCCAACTGATCTTCTCCACAAACTGCATCCCCGGATTAGCAAGATCGAAGTTGCTAATGAGGGGCAATGTGGCAATGAAGCCAAAAACAGCACCAAATAAAGCGAGGTAACGAATGCCAGCCGATGGACGCTCTGAGCCATAGATCAAAATGATCAGACCAAAAACAATCGGAATCCAAATGGCGTAAGAAAGTATCATGGGCAGGGCTTAAGCTTAATAGGCAATATAAATATGGGTATACAAAATCCAAGCTAGTAAACTAACTAATCCCATGATCATGGCAAAGGCATAGTGATACAAATAACCCGATTGCAATTGCCGAATCACACCGGAGAACTTACCTACTAAATGGGCACTACCGTTCACCAACCAACCATCAATGACCCGTTGATCGCCCTGCTTCCACAAACCACCGCCAATCAATAAAGCACCTTTAGAAAATACCCACTGATTGAGATCATCCAAGTAGTATTTGTTATCTAAGAGAGTTTTAATGGGGGCAAAGGTCTTCGCAATCTTCTGGGGCAATGAGGTTGCCCATAAGTAGCAGACAGCAGCTACCAGAACACCAAGCACCAACAATAAAAATACTGGGGTCATAAAGCCATGTAAGGCCATCGCTACTGGGCCATGGAAATGAGATGCCAAGCTTGCCATCGCCGGATGCTTAGCAGCATCCACAAAAATTGCATCTCCGAAGAAGGTACCAAAAAGCATTGGATCAATGGTGTAATACCCAATGATGACCGATGGGATTGCCAACGCAATCAATGGCAAGGTAATGACCCAAGATGACTCATGCGGCTTCTCGCCAGGGGCCACGCCGTGATGATCGCCATGCGCATCATGGTGGCCATGATCATCATGCCCAAAACGCTCTTTGCCATGAAATACATAGAAATAAAGACGGAAGGAATACAAAGCGGTCACAAAGACACTCATCATGACTGCAAAGTAAGCAAAGCCTGAACCCGGAATAGTACTAGCCGCGACCGCTTCAATAATGGAGTCTTTAGAATAAAAACCGGAGAAGAATGGGGTGCCAATGAGTGCCAAGGATCCTAATAACATCATCAGACAACTGATCGGCATGTACTTCCATAAACCGC
>Ga0256317_1000026_pt1 | contig 11809 bp, 10 predicted proteins | sample LawtaT_4_FD_183801 | JGI IMG/M metagenome (GOLD analysis project Ga0256317, IMG submission 183801) | Metatranscriptome of freshwater microbial communities from St. Lawrence River, New York, United States - Law_Atlam_RepB_8h (Metagenome... | ecosystem: Environmental > Aquatic > Freshwater > River... | reverse complement strand
GGTGGCAATGCCGGTGGTGGTGGACAGCCAGGCTGGGTCTTAAAGTGCAAAGGCTGGGAAACGGATCCCAATGCCTATATTTATTTCACCATTCAAGGCCATGCATGGGAGCCAATTACCAAAGCGCTTGGCAAACCAGAGTGGGCAACCGATCCAGCCTACATGACTGCGCAAGCTCGTCAGGATAAAATTTTTGACATCTTTGCCACCATTGAAGATTGGTTAAAAGATAAGACCAAGTATGAGGCAGTGGACATCTTGCGTAAGTTTGATATTCCGTGCTCACCAGTGTTGTCGATGAAAGAACTTGCGGAGTCTCCTGACCTTCGTGAGAGCGGTTCGATTGTGGAAGTTGACCACAAGGTGCGCGGTAAGTACCTAACCATTGGTAGCCCAATTAAGTTCTCTGATTTGAAAGTGGAAGTAAAACCTTCCCCAGTATTGGGTGAGCACACCGATGAGGTCTTGGCCGATTTGGGATACTCCAAGGAGCAAATTGCCAATTTGCATACTGCTAAGGCTGTGTAATTCAATAAGCCTTATTCCAGCTGTCTAAGAATGGCGCCTTTATCAGGCGCCATTTTTTCGACCATCATTCAGACAGATAAGAGGGCGGACTGGCAGAATTTCATAGCCCGTCTCGATTCTAGCCTCATGGTTAAATCTGGCTCAGCAGCCCAATTCAGTCAATACCAGCGCTGGTAAAATGACTTTCAACAAAATTTCATACTTTTCTTAGGACTTTTTTATGGCAAAAGCACTTGAGGGGATCAAGATCCTCGATTTCACCCACGTTCAATCTGGACCCACTTGTACACAGTTATTAGCTTGGTTTGGCGCCGACGTCATTAAGGTGGAGCGATCCGGAGAAGGGGATGCCACTCGCAATCAGTTGCAAGACATTCCAGATGCAGATAGTTTGTATTTCACCATGCTGAACCACAATAAGCGTTCGATTACGGTGAACACCAAAACTCCAGAAGGTAAAGATATTTTGGAGCGCTTAATTAAGGAGTGCGATGTACTAGTTGAGAACTTTGCCCCAGGCGCTTTGGATCGGATGGGATTTACCTGGAAGCATATTCAGTCCATGAACCCCCGGATGATTATGGCTTCGATTAAAGGCTTTGGTCCTGGTCCTTATGAGGACTGCAAGGTGTACGAGAACGTGGCGCAATGTGCAGGCGGCTCAGCATCTACCACTGGCTTTGATGATGGCCCTCCATTAGTTACTGGCGCTCAGATTGGGGATAGTGGTACAGGTCTGCACCTTGCTTTAGGGATTGTGACCGCGCTATATCACCGCACTCATTCTGGTAAAGGTCAGAAGGTGGATGCCGCAATGCAAGATGCAGTATTAAATCTATGCCGTGTCAAATTACGTGATCAACAGCGCCTGGATCGTAACGGTACCATGCAAGAATATCCCCAGTTTCCTAATGGCAAGTTTGGTGATGCAGTACCCCGTGCCGGAAATGCATCGGGTGGCGGGCAACCGGGTTGGATTCTGAAATGCAAAGGCTGGGAAACGGACCCTAATTCCTATATTTATGTTGTCGTGCAGGCAGCTGTTTGGGAGGCAATTTGTAAGGTGATTGGTCGTGAAGATTGGATTACTGATAAAGACTATGCCTCACCAATGGCCCGATTACCCCGTTTAATGGGTATTTTTGCTGAAATTGAGAGATGGACCATGACCTTAACCAAGTTTGAGGTGATGAATATGCTTAACAAATACGATGTGCCATGTGGCCCGATCTTATCCATGAAAGAAATTGCGGAGGAGCCCGCACTGCGAGCAACAGGTACCGTGGTTGAGGTAGATCATCCTATTCGTGGTAAGTATCTGACCGTCGGTAATCCAATTAAGCTATCCGATAGCCCAACCGAAGTAACTCGTTCACCATTATTGGGCGAGCATACCGATGTGATATTGCAAGAGCTGGGGTTCAGTACTGACCAATTGATTGATTTACGTCATAAGAAAGTAATCTAATATGCGCGTCGCTTTAATTGGTAGTCAAGATTTTGGTAAGGCCGCTCTCGAAGCATTTTTGGAGCGGGGCGATGAGATCGTTGCAGTTTTTTGTCCGCCCGATAATCCAAAGGCCACTAAACCCGAGATCTTAAAAGAAACTGCATTAGCTCGTGGCCTTAATATGTTGCAATTTCCGAGCCTCAAGGGCCCCGAGGCTGCCCAAGCGATGCGTGACAGCAAGGCAGATATTTGCGTAATGGCATATGTATTGCAATTTGTGCCACAAGATTTAGTGAAGATCCCGCGCTTTGGCACAATTCAGTATCACCCATCTTTATTACCTAAGTATCGTGGCCCTAGCGCGATTGGATGGTCAATTGCTTTGGGTGAGACTAAGACGGGTCTGACCATTTTTCGTCCTTCTGATGGCTTGGATGAGGGCGAAATTATTTTGCAAAAAGAGGCTCCCATCGGGCCCGATGACACTCTAGGGCAGGTTTATTTCAATCATCTTTTTCCATTAGGTATTCAGGCTTTGCTTGAGGCTGCTGATTTGATAGCGGCCGGTAAGTATCAAGAGATTGTTCAAGACGAGTCACAAGCCAATTATGAAGGGTGGTTTGATCAGGCAGCGGCACGGATTCACTGGTCTAATCACATCAATCAGATTTATAACCTAATTCGTGCTTGTAATCCCGCCCCAGGCGCTTGGACAGCTTTGAATGGCGAGAAGGTCCAAATCTATGATGTGCGCAAACATGTCACAGCAACTTTTGGATCAGTCAAAGGTAAGCCTGGCGAGATTGTTGAGATCGGCAATGATTCGTTCAAGGTCGCATGCCATGGAGGGCAGATTGAGGTCCTAAAAGCGAAAGCAGGAAAAGGTAGTAAGGTATCAGGAGCTGAACTCAGTACTTCGCTAGGCTTGCAATTAGGACAATTCTTCGACGCTTAGTCTAGACCTCAAGATTATCAATCAGGCGCGTTTTGCCTAATTTAGCAGCAGTCAAAATAACTAAATCTTGCTTAGATGCGAGATCCTCCGCATTAGGCGCCAAGAGATTCGAACGTTTGCGGATCGCAATATAGTCGGGAGCCCAGCCTCGACCTTTTAGAGCGTCAATCGACTTTTGTTCCAATGACACCAATTGACTGGGGCTTGTAACTAGTGATGAGGAGTGAAGTGCGTGGATCTCATGACGAAGATTTTGGAGGGCAATTTGTAATTGGGGCGCCTCTAAACGTTCCTCGGTGGATAAAAATCCATTACGCGAGGAGAGCGCCAAGCCATCTTCTGCACGGATTGTTTCTCCAGCAACAATATCAACGGGTAGCGCAAACTGTTGAGCCATTTGTCGAATGATCATGAGCTGTTGGTAGTCTTTTTTTGCCGAAGACGGCTACTTTTGGTTGAACACAGGAAAAAAGTTTTAATACAACAGTACAAACCCCTTTAAAGAATCCAGGTCGGAACTCACCTTCCAAGATATCCCCCAATTGCTTGGGCGGATCAACACGATACTCTTGTGGCTCGGGGTATAAAACCCGCTCGGTAGGTGCGAACAGGACATAAACCCCTTCTTTCTCTAGCTTACTGGCATCCTCTTCGAGGGTACGTGGGTATTTATCAAAATCTTCATGAGGCCCGAATTGCAAACGATTCACAAAAATGCTTGCGATCACTGGATCACCATATTGGCGCGCAATGCGCATTAGGGAGAGGTGTCCTTCGTGCAGATTTCCCATAGTGGGTACAAAGGAAGCTCTGTTTTGACCGCGTAGATGATCACGCAGTTCTTGTATGTCGGTAACAATCTTCATGCGCTAGGGGTATATGCTAAACGCACATAAATCGGTGCATAGGGCTCTGCTTGTGTAATCTCGATGAGCGCCTCGCGGGAGAGTTCTAGCATGGCAATAAAGTTCACGACGATGACGGGGATTCCATTACCAGTTTTAATGGCATCCTCAAAGAGTTCACTGAACTCTACAAAGCGTGCGTTTTGTAAACGTCGCAAGATGCGCGTCATAAAATCTCGAACGGATAATTGCTCGCGGGTGATCGTGTGATGCTGATTCAGTTTGGCACGGTGGAGAACATCGCGCCACGCCATTTGTAAATCTTCTAAATTGACCTCAGGCCAAGTGATGGCTACCGTGGTATCGACATAGCCATGCGCCACATGGAAGTCACGACCCAGTTGGGGCATGCGATCGAGTTCTTGTGCAGCTAATTTCATCTTTTCATATTCGAGCAAGCGACGAACTAACTCAGCGCGTGGGTCATCAACCTCTTCATCGCTATCTGCTTTTTTCATGGGCAGTAACATACGCGATTTGATTTCAATCAACATCGCAGCCATTAATAAGTACTCAGCGGCAAGTTCTAAATTATGGTGCCGAATTTGATCGATATAACTGAGGTATTGCTGAGTCACCTGAGCCATCGGAATATCGAGGACATTGAAGTTTTGCTTACGAATTAGGTATAGCAATAGATCTAGCGGGCCTTCAAATGCCTCCAGAAAGATTTCGAGAGCATCGGGCGGGATATATAAATCGGTGGGTAATTTAAATAAAGGCTCGCCATAAAGTTTGGCAAACGCGGCACTTAAACCATCAATCTTTTCTTCCGATGGCCCAGTTGCAAGTGATTCGAGCTCCTCACTCATTGTGATACACGTAAGAATGCTGTTTGACACGCGCTAACTGAGTACGACGTGTCTCCTCGGGATTTTGTGGCTTATCCCACAAAAGTGCGCGACCTTCCCGTTGCGCTTGTTCAAGATGCGGTTTTTGAGACTTGAGTTGTTCTAAGAATTGGGTGGCTTGCGATTTATATTTCTTCATAAAATCAATAAGTTATAGAATAAAACAGGAATTACTACCACCCATTATTAACGATTTTTGGGTGAGGCCTTAAAGATTGAGTTTTAGCAGTTCGTCAAGCTGGGTTTGCTCGACCCGTGTCAACAAATGTTTGTAGGGTTGAATGGGCGAGCTACTCTTCAGAGGAGTTTTGATATCTTGCCATTGCATTGCCGGAACTCCCAAGAAAGCCTCGACGTTTGACACTAGCTTAGGCAGAACAGGTTTAAGGTAAAGACTTAAACAACGGAAGGACTCTAAGATGACGCTGCATACTTCATGTAATTGAGCGCTGCGAGTGAGGTCTTTGGCAAGATCCCAGGGCTTGTTCTCATCCACAAAGCCATTTACAAGATCCGCCAATTCCATAATTTGCCGAATTGCTTTGGCGTACTCCCTTGATTCGAAGAGCTCAGCAATACCGTTACTTGAACTAGTAATTGTGGCAAGAAGCGGATGAGCCATTGCGCTGTCAAGAATACAGCCCTCAAAGCGCTTCACTAAAAATCCAGCGCTACGGCTGGCAATATTGATGTATTTGCCCAAGAGATCACTATTCACACGAGCCACAAAGTCTTGCAAATTAAGATCAAGATCTTCCATGCTGGCGTTTAATTTGGCCGCAAAGTAGTAGCGAAACCATTCAGGATTAAGGCCTGCTTCAATCACACTATGTGCGGAGATTAACGTGCCCCGTGATTTACTCATCTTCTCACCATCGACCGTCAGAAAACCGTGTGCAAAGATATTTGTGGGGGTGCGGTATCCAGAAAAATGCAAAGTTGCTGGCCAAAACAAAGTATGAAAATACAGAATATCTTTACCGATGAAGTGGTATTGCTCAGTTTTGCTATCAGGCTTAACCCAGTCATCAAAGACCAACCCCTTAGCCTTGCAGTAATTCAAAAAGCTAGCGTAGTAGCCAATCGGGGCATCGAGCCAGACATAAAAATATTTACCTGGTGCATCGGGGATCTCAAAGCCGAAGTAAGGCGCATCGCGCGAGATATCCCAATCACCTAACTTACTATCCCCTTCAATACCAACCCACTCTTTCATCTTATTTTTTGCTTCAGGCTGAAGTGGTGTCTTGACCTGTGTCCACTCGCGTAAGAAGGATTCGCAACGCGGATCGGAGAGCTTGAAAAAATAATGATCGGATACTTTGCGAACGGGAGTTGCACCGCTCACGACGGAATACGGATTTTTGAGATCGGTTGGTGCATATGTGGCACCACATTTTTCGCACGAGTCACCATACTGATCGGCGGCACCGCATTTTGGACAGTTACCTTTAATGAAACGATCTGGCAGGAACATTTCTTTAACAGGATCGTAGGCTTGCTCAATCGCTCGTTTCTCTATTAAACCGGCGTCGCGTAATTTGAGATAAATCTCGCGCGAGAGCATTTCATTCTCAGGGCTATCGGTGGTGTAGTAGTGATCGAAAGAGATTAAAAAGTGATCGAAATCTCGTTTGTGCTCATGCCAGACTTTATCAATGAGCTCTTTAGGGCTGATGCCTTCTTTCTCAGCACGCAACATGATGGGTGTGCCATGGGTATCATCGGCACCCACATAATGGACCTCATGGCCACACATTCTCTGAAAGCGCACCCAGATATCGGTTTGCACATATTCCACCAAATGGCCAATATGGATTTGGCCGTTGGCATAAGGCAGGGCGGAGGTGACTAAAAGTTGACGCATTTTATTTTTATCGATTCAGCAATGATTTTAGTCTCCGGTTAAAGTGATGGTCGATAAGAATGGTTAAATGGTCAAAATAAGCTCAAAATAGTGTTTAGTTTGGCGTCGTGGAGACAGAATGGCTGCAAGCGGGAAACACCCCATCACAATGAGTAATGCCTCCGTACCGGTGGTGCATGAGGTTGAGATTATCGACGAGCTGGGGCGGCGTAAGCCTACGTTTATCCCTGGTGAGCGTTCTCTGACCATTTATCTCGATAAACGCGAGGTTGTGACCTTAATGACCTTGGGATCAGCCCCAGAGGCTCTTGTATTGGGTTATTTGCGCAACCAGCGTTTAGTAGAGTCTCCGGCGGATATCGAAAGTATCCAGGTGGATTGGGAGACTGATTCTGCCGCTGTTAAAACACGACGAAGTACCGTCGACATCGACGCAATTACCAGCAAGCGGGTGGTAACCACCGGCTGTGGTCAGGGCACGATGTTTGGGGGGCTCATGGAGGATATGGCGCAAATACGCTTACCAGAGGGCCCTAAATTGCATCAAGCTGCGATTGTGGATTTGTTAGAGCAGATCCGGGCACACGAGACGATTTATAAAAAGGCGGGCTCGGTACATGCCTGTGCAGTATTTGAGCGCGATGGAGATAATAAAGCACGCCTAATCCACTTGATTGAGGATGTTGGTCGTCATAATGCGGTGGACTCGATCTCAGGTTTGATGTGGTTGGTAAATCGCCCAGGCGAGAACCTTATTTTCTTTACGACTGGTCGCTTGACCTCCGAAATGGTCATTAAGGGTGCCCAAATGGGTATTCCATTCCTCCTGACCCGCTCTGGGGTCACGCAAATGGGCTTAGAGCTGGCTCGCAAGACCCATCTCACCTTATTGTCCCGCTGCTCAGGTAAGCATTTTGAGATCTACAATGCCCCCGAGCGTGTGGTTTTTCAGTCAAGTTAAAGCCCCTAAAACCCCGCTTTATGTCCAGCCGGGCATGAAAGTCTTACAATCCCGCCATGACTATTAAATCTGATCACTGGATACGGCGCAATGCAGAGCAGGGCATGATTAGCCCCTTCGAGCCTGGTCAGATCCGCACGAATGACGCTGGTCAAAAAATTGTGAGTTATGGTACCTCGAGCTATGGTTATGACATTCGCTGTGCCGATGAGTTCAAAATCTTTACCAACATTAATAGCACCATTGTTGATCCTAAGCAGTTTGATGAGAAGTCCTTTGTGGATTTCAAGGGTGATGTTTGCATCATCCCACCCAATTCCTTTGCATTGGCGCGGACAGTGGAGTATTTCAAGATCCCGCGCAGTGTTTTGACCATCTGTGTGGGCAAAAGTACCTATGCACGTTGCGGCATTATTGTGAACGTTACACCCTTTGAGCCGGAGTGGGAGGGTTATGTCACTCTCGAGTTCTCGAACACAACACCATTACCTGCAAAAATTTATGCCGGCGAGGGCTGTGCTCAAGTTCTTTTTTTCGAGAGCGATGAAGTGTGTGGCACCTCCTATAAAGACCGCGGTGGCAAGTACCAAGGCCAGCAAGGCGTCACCTTGCCAAAGACCTAACTATTATGAAATTTCGGTTTCCGATCATCATCATTGATGAAGACTTCCGCTCTGAAAATATTTCAGGTTCGGGTATTCGTGATCTAGCCCTTGCAATTGAGGGGGAGGGCATCGAGGTGATTGGGTTAACTAGTTATGGTGATCTCACGTCCTTTGCACAACAGGCCTCGCGTGCATCTTGCTTCATTCTTTCGATCGATGATGAAGAGTTTGACGCAACGATTGATGCGGATGAAAACGATCTTCCCGCGATTAATAATCTTCGCTCCTTTGTGGTTGAAGTGCGTAAGCGTAACGAAGATATTCCAATCTTCTTATATGGTGAGACCCGTACCTCCCGCCATATTCCCAATGACATTCTGCGTGAGTTACATGGCTTCATTCACATGAACGAAGACACCCCCGAGTTTGTAGCGCGTCATATTATTCGTGAAGCCAAAGTCTATTTAGATTCCTTGGCGCCGCCATTCTTTCGGGCGCTCACTCACTATGCCTCAGAAGGTTCGTATTCCTGGCATTGCCCTGGCCACTCCGGTGGCGTCGCCTTTCTAAAGAGCCCTGTCGGTCGGATGTTTCATCAGTTCTTTGGTGAGAACATGTTGCGAGCTGACGTTTGTAATGCAGTCGAAGAACTTGGACAACTTCTTGACCATACAGGTCCCGTAGTGGCGAGCGAACGCAATGCGGCTCGTATCTTTAGTGCTGACCACCTGTTCTTTGTGACCAACGGCACCTCTACCTCTAACAAAATTGTTTGGCACTCTACGGTTGCCCCAGGTGACGTAGTTCTAGTCGACCGCAATTGCCATAAGTCAGTCATTCATTCAATCATGATGATGGGCGCAATCCCTGTGTTCCTAATGCCCACGCGCAATCATTTGGGCATTATTGGACCCATTCCTAAAGAAGAGTTTGAGTGGGCCAATATTAAGAAGAAGATTGATGCTAATCCCTTCATCAAAGATAAAAACGTTATTCCACGCGTCTTAACAATTACACAAAGTACCTATGATGGTATTTTGTATAACGTTGAAATGATCAAGTCGATGCTCGATGGCAAAGTCGATAGCTTGCACTTCGATGAAGCGTGGCTCCCACACGCCGCCTTTCATCCCTTCTACCAAGACATGCATGCCTTTGGGCAAAACCGTAAACGGACCAAGAAAAGTTTGATGTTCTCGACCCAATCAACTCATAAATTATTGGCAGGCCTTTCACAAGCCTCTCAAGTTTTAGTGCAGGATGCTGAGGAGCGTAAGCTCGATCGGGATTGCTTCAATGAGGCTTATTTGATGCATACCTCAACGAGCCCACAGTACGCCATTATTGCTTCATGCGATGTCTCGGCTGCCATGATGGAGTCTCCTGGTGGCACTACCTTAGTGGAAGAGTCGATTGCTGAAGCATTGGATTTTCGCAGAGCAATGCGCAAAGTAGATGATGAGTTTGGTGCTGACTGGTGGTTTAAGGTTTGGGGCCCAGATCATTTGGCAGATGAGGGCGTTGGCACACGGGATGACTGGGTCTTAGAGCCCAAAGCCTATTGGCATGACTTTGGTCATTTGGCCAAGGACTTTAACATGCTTGATCCGATCAAAGCAACGGTCGTGACCCCAGGCCTTAATGTTGAAGGAAATTTTGCAGACATCGGCATCCCAGCAAGTATCGTCACCAAGTATCTTGCGGAGCACGGTGTGATTGTCGAAAAGACTGGGCTGTATTCCTTTTTCATCATGTTCACCATTGGTATTACGAAAGGTCGTTGGAATACTCTAGTAACCGAGTTGCAACAGTTCAAGGATCATTTTGATAAGAACCAACCGCTTTGGAAGGTCTTGCCCGAGTTTGTGGCAAAACATCCTCGCTACGAGCGCGTTGGCCTACAAGAGATCTCCGCACAGATTCATTCCTTTTATAAGAGTCGTGATGTCGCACGGATGACCACGGAGATGTATCTCTCCAATATGGAGCCCGCCATGATTCCAGCGGATGCCTGGAGCAAGATGGCCCATAAAGATATTGATCGAGTACCCATTGATGAGCTAGAGGGCCGTGTTACTGCAATGTTAGTTACGCCCTATCCACCGGGCATTCCGCTCTTAATTCCTGGCGAGCGCTTTAATAAATCAATCGTTGACTACCTACGATTTGCCCGGGATTTCAATCAGCAGTTCCCTGGATTTGAAACCGATATTCATGGTCTGGTGAAGAATGCAGAAGGCAACAACGGCTACTACGTCGACTGCGTTAGAACCTAAGCCAATTATTTTTTTAGGGAAGTGCGCGCACGCTTAATCGCAGTAATGACTTGCTTTGGAGCAGTACCGCCGACATGATTGCGTGAGTCGACCGATCCCTTGGGGCTTAGCAGGGTAAAGATATCATTGTTTATTGGATTTGATTTTGGATTGAGTCCGCATGCTTTGATTAATTCAGCTAGGCTTAGATCATTCAGGGCACAGTTCTTTTTGAGGCAGAGCTTGACCGCGTGCGCTACCGCTTCGTGGGCATCCCGAAAGGGCATTCCTTTTTTGACTAAGTAGTCAGCAAGATCGGTTGCGGTTGCAAAACCCTCTTGGGCAGCTTGGAGCATCGCTTCAGGCTTCACCACGACCAGAGGCACCATATCCGCAAAGATTTGTATAGTCTGAGCTACAGTGTCTACAGCATCAAATAATGGTTCTTTATCTTCTTGGTTATCTTTGTTGTAGGCTAATGGCTGTCCCTTCATTAGGGTCAACAGGGCAATCAAATCACCATTGACTCGACCAGTTTTGCCACGCGCGAGTTCGGGCACATCGGGATTCTTCTTCTGCGGCATGATCGAGCTACCGGTGCAGAACCGATCAGGTAAATCAATAAAGCCAAAGCGTGGGCTCAACCACAGGATTAATTCTTCAGATAGGCGCGAGACGTGCATCATGCACATCGAGGCCGCTGCACAAAACTCAATGGCAAAATCACGATCCGAGACCGCATCGAGAGAGTTTTGACACACCCCCTCAAAACCCAAGGTCTTAGCAACCCGCTCCCGATCAATTGGGTAGCTGGTACCGGCTAAGGCAGCCGCACCCAAAGGCAGTTGATTAACCCGCTTGCGACAATCAATCAGACGGTGTACATCGCGGGTAAACATTTCGTAGTAGGCCATCAGATGATGACCAAAAGTAACCGGCTGGGCCACCTGTAAGTGTGTGTGGCCCGGCATGATGGTGGCCGCATGTTTCTCGGCTTGATCAATCAGCGCAGTTCGTAAGCGTTTGAGGTCAGCCAAAATTTGATCAATTTCTGTTCTGAGCCACAAACGAATATCAGTTGCCACTTGATCATTGCGTGAGCGCCCGGTATGCAAGCGTTTTCCTGCAACGCCAATTAAATTGGTTAGGCGCGCTTCAATATTGAGATGGACATCCTCAAGGGCTAACTGCCATTCAAACTTACCCGCAATAATTTCCTTCTCAATCTGCGCCATCCCTTTTTGAATCGCCAGAAAATCAGCCTTTGAAATGATTTTTTGGGCAGCTAGCATCTCGGCATGGGCTAGCGAGCCAGCAATATCAACTAGCGCAAGACGTTGGTCAAACTGGAGAGAGGAGGTATAGGCTTGCACGAGGGCATTGACCGGTTCAGCAAAGCGGCCAGACCATGCTTTTGACTTGTTGGCTAAAG
>Ga0256317_1000025_pt1 | contig 11827 bp, 6 predicted proteins | sample LawtaT_4_FD_183801 | JGI IMG/M metagenome (GOLD analysis project Ga0256317, IMG submission 183801) | Metatranscriptome of freshwater microbial communities from St. Lawrence River, New York, United States - Law_Atlam_RepB_8h (Metagenome... | ecosystem: Environmental > Aquatic > Freshwater > River ... | reverse complement strand
TTCAAGGTGAAACTGGTACTACAGGTTCAATAGGTTTAACAGGACCTCAAGGTCTTCAAGGTCCGACAGGTTCAGGTTCTCAAGGTCTTCAAGGTCCTCAAGGAATTCAAGGTGATGCAGGTACTAACGGATCACAAGGCCTTCAAGGCCCTCAGGGTATTCAAGGTGAAACTGGTACTACAGGTTCAATAGGTTTAACAGGACCTCAAGGTCTTCAAGGTCCACAGGGTCTTCAAGGTGGAACTGGTACTACAGGTTCAATAGGTTTAACAGGACCTCAAGGTTCACAAGGTCTTCAAGGAGTACCGGGAAATGATGGTTTTCAGGGTCTTCAAGGTCCACAGGGTCTTCAAGGTCTCCAGGGAGTACAAGGCTCTCAAGGACCTAGAGGATTCCAAGGGTTTCAAGGTTCATTTGGACTACAAGGATTCCAAGGAGTAGATGGTGCTACAGGATCTCAAGGTTCACAAGGTTTCCAAGGGCATTTAGGACCTCAAGGATTGCAAGGGATAGCTGGAGATACAGGTTCAACAGGTTCTACCGGCGCTACCGGTACTCAGGGTATAGCAGGTCCAGATGGTACAGCTGGTGCAACAGGACCTCAGGGTCTTCAAGGAAATACTGGATCTAATGGTGCTACTGGTGCTCAGGGTCTTCAAGGACCTATTGGAGTAACGGGAACAGGAACTCAAGGTCTTCAAGGACCTCAAGGTATAGCTGGAACAGCAGGATCTAACGGTGCAACTGGTACACAGGGTCTTCAAGGACCCCAAGGTTTACAGGGTTCTACTGGCGCCACGGGTGTCCAAGGACTTCAAGGACCTCAAGGTCTTCAAGGTACGACAGGATTAAGAGGGTTTCAAGGTTTCCAAGGAGTTCAAGGTTTCCAAGGAGTTCAAGGTTTCCAAGGGGCTCAAGGAATACAAGGTGCTACAGGTACAGGAGCTACCGGTACTCAAGGTTTCCAAGGACCTGTTGGCACAGCCGGTATAACAGGTGCTACAGGTACAGTAGGTGCCACAGGTTTTCAAGGATTTCAAGGGCCAGTGGGATCCCAAGGTACAGTTGGACCACAGGGTGCTACTGTAGGTTCCATGGGTCCCCAAGGTTTAGTTGGTCCTCAGGGTGAACCAGGTCCAGCAGGTGGTCCTCAGGGTTTACAAGGACCCCAAGGAGATTATCCACCTTTCTATTATCAAGATTTTGCACCTACTGGTTCTGGTACATCTGCTATCAAACCGGGAGCTGTGTGGTACCATAGCTACACAGGTGTGCAATACATTTATATTTACGATGGAGATACTTACCAATGGGTAACATCTGCATTAGGTCCTCAGGGTGCAACTGGATCTGGATCAGTATCTGGTGGAACAGGTGCAACTGGTGCTCAAGGACCTCAAGGTTTACAAGGAGCAACTGGCGTAACAGGCGCTAACGGATCGCAAGGTCCTCAAGGAATAGCTGGTTCTGCTGGTGTTCAAGGCCTCCAGGGACCTCAAGGATTAGCAGGTGCACAAGGACCTGTAGGTTCAGCAGGTTTGAATGGTTTGAACGGAGCAACAGGATCACAAGGTCCTGCAGGAGTTCAAGGTTTACAAGGTCCTCAAGGAATTCAAGGTGATGCAGGTACTAACGGATCACAAGGTCCTCAAGGAATTCAAGGTGATGCAGGTACTAACGGATCACAAGGTCCTCAGGGGCTTCAAGGTGTAACAGGTACTAACGGATCACAAGGCTTACAAGGTCCTCAAGGAATTCAGGGTGATGCAGGTACTAACGGATCACAAGGCTTACAAGGTCCTCAAGGACTTCAAGGTGTAACAGGTTCTGGGTCTCAAGGTCCGATAGGTCCTACTGGAACTGGTTCTATAGGCCCTCAAGGATCACAAGGTGCAGTAGGACCACAAGGTGCTACTGTAGGTTCCATGGGTCCTCAAGGTCCAATAGGTCCTTCAGGACCAGCAGGTGGGCCAATAGGTCCTACTGGTGTACAAGGATACCAAGGTATTGTCGGTCCACAAGGTCTCCAAGGTTCAGAAGGTTCAGAAGGTTTCCAAGGTCCTCAAGGTATAGCAGGTCCAGAAGGAGCGATAGGATCATCTGGAGCACAAGGGGTACGAGGCTTCCAAGGCTTCCAAGGAACACAAGGTTTAATAGGTCTTGCTGGTACACAAGGACTTCAAGGTCCTACTGGTACAGCAGGTACTAACGGATCACAAGGCCCTCAAGGAATTCAAGGTTCTGTTGGTGTAACAGGCTCAGCTGGTGCTACTGGAGCTCAAGGCCTCCAGGGTCCTATTGGTGTTACAGGTTCAATTGGAGCAACAGGCTCACAAGGGCTTCAAGGTCCTCAAGGCCTTCAAGGTCTAGTAGGTGTACCTGGTACAGTAGGCGCAACAGGTTCCCAAGGGCCTCAGGGGTTACAAGGTATAGGAGTACAAGGCCCTCAAGGTGTTCAAGGAGCAGGAGCTCAAGGACCAATAGGTTTCCAAGGAGCTGTAGGTCCTCAAGGAGCAACCGTAGGTGGTCCAGGTCCTCAAGGACCAGTAGGACCTCCGGGAGGTCCTCTAGGTCCTCAAGGTTTTCAAGGACCAGTAGGTGAAACTGGAACACAGGGACCTCAAGGTTTAAGAGGATTCCAAGGGTTTCAAGGAAACACTGGTGTAACTGGTACAGTTGGTTCACAAGGAGCTGCTGGTGCAATAGGAAATCCGGGATCTAACTCTCTAATATACAACCAAGCACAATTAATAGGATCTGGAGTTGAATTAATGTCTGATTGTACACAGTTTGACTGTTCTACTTATTTCAGTATATCTACAACTTCTCTAGCAGGCTACAATTTAGTTCCTCAAACTTCAGGAAATGCTTTACTGTGGATACAAGGTATTACAGTGGGTTCTATCTTCCAACTTTATGAAGTTGGAAATCCGGGAAATTTTGGAGTGTTCACTGTCACTAGCAAGATCCCACAGGGAGTAGGACCTGCTTACCCTTCATACATCATAACGGTAAATTTCATAAGCGGTAACGGTGGTTTAGATATTTCTGCTCCTACTGCTCTATGGACAGTTTCTTACTCTCTAGTAGGACCTCAAGGTTTAGCTGGTCCTCAAGGTGCACAAGGACCTAGAGGATTCCAAGGCTTCCAAGGCCTTCAAGGCCTCCAGGGAGCTCAAGGTGCACAAGGTTTAAGAGGCTTCCAAGGACTTCAAGGTATCACAGGAGCTCAAGGACCTCAAGGTTTACAAGGTCTTCAAGGAACTCAAGGTCTTCAAGGAACTCAAGGTCTTCAAGGACCTCAGGGAGAAAACGGATTAACCTGTAGAGTTTACAGTGTCTCTTCTCCTACTGGAGGAGGTCTTATCCAGTACAATGATTGTAGCTGCACAGGAAGTTTAACTACTTTCAGTGTTCAACCTACTCTTTCTTGCGGAACAACTAAGAATTATACAGGATACGGTTACGGAGTCTTGATGCCGATACATTTTGGAACAACAGTTGAGACTGTAAACGTTTATTTCCAGGCTTATGGTCAACCAGATAGATTAGTACTAGAGTATCCAGCTGGATCTGTCTACTATGACACTGGTTACAGGGGAGCTACTGCTTATAATTTTGGTGGTGCTAGTCGTTCAATATTCACGACTGACTTAACAGGGAAAATAGACCCTATTGGAGGATTCACGTATCCTGACTTCACAGACCCAGGAATGGCGCCAGATGGTTACCCTTACATTTCTTCTCCGGGAGATATTAACATAAGTTTAAACTTAAACGGATACCCTCACGCAATTGCTAAAGTGTACGGACCTAGCAGTGGAACTTCTTGGTTACTCACACCTAACTGTCCTTCAATAGTTACACCGTTCACTTCTTACCAGTTCCAAGTTCAAGCTACTAGTACACCTACAGTTGTTTCTGGAACAGTTAACATTTCTTGTCTAGGAATAGCAGGTTCTCTTGGTTCAGGATCTGGTTCTGGATCAACAGGATCGGCTGGTCCTCAAGGCCCTCAGGGAGATTACTCTCCTTTCTACTACCAAGACTTTGCACCTACTGGTTCAGGTACTTCAGCTATCAAGACAGGAGCTGTATGGTATCATAGCGTCACTGGTGTACAGTACATATACACTAACGATGGAAACTCTTACCAATGGGTGACTCCAGTATTCGGAGCTGGACCTCAAGGTTCTCAAGGGCCTAATTCTCTGGGAGCACAAGGGTTCCAAGGTCCTATCGGTTCTCAAGGAACTCAAGGTCTTCAAGGACCTCAGGCATCAGGTAACATAGCTGGTTCAGGAACTCAGCACTACCTGCCTAAATGGGGAACCGGAGGCACATCTTTACTAGACAGTAGAGTATGGGACGATGGAACTACAGTTGTCATAAATCCTCAGGGAACACCTTTTTCTGGTCCAAATATTGGAACTTTGATTCAGAACACGAACAGTTATATTGGGCTTTACGTGGAGAGTATGTATGCAGGAAGTGATGTTCAAAACGAAGGGGTTTCCATTTCAACTTTTGGACCTACTGGAGCTACTTCAAGTTCACTGGGTTTGATCTCAAATATGGCTCCCTCTTCAAAAACAGGATCAGCCGCTGTCACAGGTATCTATGGAACAGGAAATGTTCCTCTGGGGCTCATTGCAACTAAACCCAACATAGGATTTCTTTCTTGGTTGGATTATCCTAGCCAGTGGCCAGGATTGGGACCTAATAACGGTATAGTAAATCCTACTACGATCGGATATGCTGCATGGGTCAGAGCTTATAGTAACAATCCAACTATAGGATTCAAGGCTTACGTGGAAGCTGGAGGAACAGGAGGAAGCTACGCAGTTCAGTTACAAGACGGTTCAGAAGGAACAGGAAAATTCTTAAAGTCTCTTACTACTGATGGTAAAGGTAGATGGGCTACATTGTCGGTAGCCGACACGGGCTTAACGCTTACTACTACTGGAACAACTGGTCCAGCTACTCTAGTGGGTAACACATTGAACATTCCTCAGATAAGCTTAACGGGTGCAGTATCGGGTACTGGAGCTTCTGGTCAAGTTGCATTATGGAACGATTCTTCTTCAGTGACTGGAACTAATAGTATCACAGTAGAAGCTGATACTTCTACTAAGATTACAGGGCAAGCTTACTCGTCTCTTCCTTCTACATTGTCACCATCAGCTAATGCTGTAACTGTTAACTGGAACAACGGTAACGGGCAAATAATTGATCTCCAGGGAGCTACCGCTTCTGTTGCAGTAACACTTTCGAACCCTAAAGCAGGCGCTACTTACTACGTTAAAATTATCCAGGGAACTTTCTTAGGAAGTATAACTTGGCCAGCAACAGTCAAGTGGCCTTACGGAGCACCTCCAGTAATAACTGCTATTAACGATGCAGTTGACACAGTAGTACTATTCTATGACGGAACTAACTATTACGGTAACTTTGGTCAAAATTACTCTTAAAAATGTTTCATACTTATCAATCAGGATCACCTAGACCAAACCTGAGGTTGGAATCAACCTCAGGTTTTACAACAGTGAGCGGACTGATCAGCAATTGGGCTGACCAGTCTGGGTACGGAAACAATGCTTTCCAGAACACTACTTCTTATCGTCCCACTTACGCCGCGTCAGATGCTTCTATGAACAATCTACCTTCTGCTACTTTTTCAGCAGGAGGAGATGATTCTATGCAGATAACAGGTAGCAGTTCTCTGAATTTTTCTACGAACGGGTTTTCTATCTACATTGTAGCTAACATACAGAGCTGGTTTAGTACTTACTCTATGCTTATGCAGCATTCTAATGGGTCTACTTGGACTCAGGGATGGGGAATGTTCGTTACAGGGTCACAGATGAGGTTCTTTGTACAAAACTGGAACAATTCTGCGAATTACGTATCATTAACAGCTCCACTAACAGGGTATAGAACGCTGTTCAAGTTTACTTGGAACAAGACCGTCATGAACGCTTCTTACAGACAGAACAGCACCACCACTAGCGGAACTAAGAATTACAGTGGAGCTTATACCAACCCGACAGAGGCGTTAGAGATAATGAGAGGTGGTTTTGGTGCAACTTCCTACGATACTTCTGGAAAACTAGGAGCCATCTTCATGTACAACAGAGCACTGAACAGCAGCGAAGATGGCGCTATACAGAATTACTTAAAATCCAAATACAATATTGCATAATGGAAAGACTAGGAAAATACTGGGGAGAAGATGCAGATGCTCCACAGTACCAGAAGAAATTAGTTCTAGATGATTTTTACCAAGATGTGACTTGTGTAGAACTGATTTACTCTATTGGAATTGCTATCGGAGATACCCTTGAAGCTTCTGAATCTTGGGCGCTAGAGTTTATCCAGTACACCGGAGAAGACAACCTCACAGAAGTTGATAAGAGAGTTGCCAAAGAGAAGGGCCTAATTTAGATAAATAAAATAAATTTTTAAAATGCCAAATATTAACTGGCCCACTTCACCGACATTGAACCAGACTTACACAAGTGACAGTGGAGTCACCTGGAGATGGGATGGTTTTGCCTGGACTTCTTCAGGATCTTCTCCTTTAACTAGTTTGAAGACAGTCAACGGTATTTCAATAATAGGAAGCGGAAACGTTTCTACTTATCTTAACACAGGTAACATTCTTTATGTTGCAACGACTGGATCAGATGTTGATCTTACTAGAACAGGACACATAGGTTCTCCCAATCTACCGTTCTTGACAATTGAGGCAGCAGTATCAGCAGCAGTCTCTGGAGATATGATATATGTTTTCTCAGGAGAGTACACTGTAGCTTCTAATATTGCTAAAAATGGTGTCAGATTGTACTTTGAACCAGACACTAATGTTACTATGACAGCAGCTGGAACAATGTTCGATCTCACAGGGATATCAGCTGGATTCGAAGTTTTAGGCTATGCTAATTTTGTTAAATCTACTAATACTGGCTCAGTAGTGTACTTTAACTCTGCATCAGGCCAGACCATAAGATTCCATGCTAGATCTGTCACCTCGTCTGTAGCTTCTCCCGTATTTTATGTTCAAACAGGAGGAGTTTCACATATACTTCACATAGATATAGTTTCAGCATCCGCTAGTAGTGTCATTTTTATAAATTACGGCACAGGAGGTGGAGGTTTTGACATCAAGGGCTTCTCTTGGAGATCTACCGCTGCTCCAGTTATACATGGTCAGTGGTGGTACTATACTGGATTAGATATTAGCATGTACGCTCTTGAATCTACAACATCAACTGCAATCGTTCAGTACAACGTTGGTGTGAATTTCAACTTAAACATAGCCTACTTCAAAGGATCTCAGTACGCATTAGCAAGTGGAGATGGGCACTCTAAAAATATTAAAGTTACTTGCGCTTACTGTTCAGGAGTAAATGACGGAGGAGAATCTAACAGATACACTATTAACGGTTATTGCGAAACTTACAACGGAAGTGTGTTTATGCTAATGGACTCGTGCAGCTACGTCAACGTCGGAGGGGGGTACTGTAAAACTATTTGCGATTACACACCGGGAATAACTTATCCTTCTGTTTACCAGTCCGGGGGAACCTTAGATGTCGTTTTCGGAAGATCAGTCTACGGCACAATTTTCACTTGTGTGGGTGGAACTATGAACATTCGCGGAACTATACCTTATAATCAGACTTCTATCAACGCAGATAGGACAATAGATGGTGGAACAGTGAACATATACGCAAAGTACGTTTACGGTTACGGTTTAGACCCTAGCTATTACGGTTATACTGGAATTAAATTAACTTCAGGAACTCTGAGGCTTTGTAACGCAATACAAAATGTAGGTAATTCCAATAGAGCTTTTGGAGTAGAATGGGGAGGAGGAAACTTGATGCTAGAAGATGCAACTATTGTAACTTCTAACCAGTATGCTCATGCTATTAGATCCACTTCACCTAACCAAGTACTCAAATTAACTGGTAGATTTTCAACTAATCGCACAGAGGATGATGGAGTCCTGGGTGGTAAGTACCATGAATACCAATGGTCAGTAGCGTCAGTTGCTACTAGTCAAGCTGTCATAAACGGAATTTCCACTGTTGAAGCTGATACTGTAACTTACGACACTACCGCAAAGATTGCTCAGAGATTTGTCGCTTTAGTCAATGCTAACTCTTCCTTTAATACTATCTTATTAGCTTTTCAAGATAATCCTGGGACAGATACTTCATTTAAAGTTAGACATTTACAGAAAGGCCCAACTTTCACAGTATCTAATGGATTAAATATGCAACCGACAATAATCAGATTTGGGTCGTACCCTATGACTACAGTAGGCTCAGGTTTAATGATATGCGACTCTAATATAACATGCTAAATATGGAAATATAACATGCTAAATATGGAAATAGAAAATATACACATTCAAATAGCTCCTGAACATACTGTCAGTGCTTACGCAGGAGACAAGGCACACGTGATAACAGATGAAACTTTAATTTCTAAAAGTTTGAATCTAAAAACTAGTCTTGAATCTATCACTAGTTTCGATAGAGTAGTGATGCAATTTACTGAGAGTCAGTACTTGATAGGAGAGCCTCGTTGTTTATTTTTTGGTGGTGATGGTACAACTATATTAAATATCTCTGAGATTAGTGAAAACTTTCCAGAGATAGTAGAAGAGATGCATGAATACACTGAGGCACTAGAAAGATTTGTAAATAAAGATACCAATTAAGATGGCTGTAAGGAATGTGTACGTAGCTGGTGGTAATGGAATAGGATATACTAAAGAAGTAGATTCTAGTTCAGACTACTCAAGTGTATCAAATGGAACTTACTTTAAAGACTTGAGTTTGGGAGTAGGAGGAATGATACTTTACAAAAATGGTTCAGGAGAAGTGCTAGAAATATACGCTTCTCCGCCAAGTGTGAGTATCAAGACAGTCAATGGAATATCCATGATAGGTTCAGGGAATGTTTCTACATACTCTAATACAGGTAACATACTATATGTTTCTACATCTGGATCAGATACTATTCCAGATACTACAAGAATCAGTCGCCTGGGCAGTATAAATACTCCCTTTTTGACGTTAGAAGCAGCTGCAGCAGTTGCAATAAGCGGAGATCTTATTTACGTATTTGCGGGTAACTATACTCCAGTCTCAAATGTAGCTAAAGATGGTGTAAAGTACTATTTTGAACCTAACGCCAAAGTCACAATGACTACAGTAGCTAGTATTTTTGATATCACTGGATTCACAACAGGTTTCGATGTTTTTGGTCACGGAGAGTTTTACAAAACTACAGGTGCAGGGTACATTTTACTGGGAGGTTCTGGGATGTCAGGTTATCAAATGACTTTTGAAGCAGTGAAAGTTAGTTCAACAATCTCTCACTGTTTTTATTGCTCAGCCGGAATGAATTTGCATTTTAAAGTACCTTACGTTTCAAGCTCAGGGGGAAGTTGTCTATCCACCCAAGGAGGTTCAATTAAGATAGATGCTCACACTTGGAGAAGTACAGCTAACAGAGTGATCACTAACGTTTACGGAGTCATTAACAACGCCGATTTGATTGTCAATGCTCAACTTTTTGAATCTACTACAAACGATGCGATCGAAGCAGCTTACTCAAGCGGTTGTAACTTGATCTTAAATATCAATAAACTTCTGGGAGCAACTTACGGTCTAAACATTTTCGCTTACACTGGACTTACGTTACATTGAACTGTACTTATACTACAGGTATTTATAGTGGATGTACTATCAGGTTCAATGGACACTGTGGAAGCCTGGTGCATGTTTGGAACGGTGTGGGTAAGTACAAATTTATAGGAGGATCTTGTCAGAATATCACATGCGCAGCAGGTTACATTGAAACTACACTAGGAGGTTCTTCCGCTACTCAAGCTTCATTGAACGTATCAGGAGGGACAGTTAAAATTAGCGAAGTTATCGGTAATTTAAATGCTGTATGGATGAACATAACTAGCGGAGAAGCACATGTTTACCGCATGAATCATACTTCTGCAGGAGTTCTTAGAGAAGTAAACGGTGGAACATTGTACCTTTACGATGTTGATCTTAACAGCTACGTTAGTGGACCAAACGCTTTTGTGCCAATCGTGAAATTGACAAGTGGTAACTTGTACTTGAGAGGTAGAATAAGTTTAGTCAATACAGTTGGAAATCCAGGAGAACCCAATTCCCCTACTACTTTAACTCAGACTAACAAGAGCAATATTGTTCTGTGGACAGGTGGGAATCTTTTCTTGGATGGATGCACTCTCATCACTCAAGATCAGAACGATTTGCCTATCTTATCAAGGACACCGGGACAAGTTTTAAAAATTACTTCAAACGGGTGTGCTACAAACCGAACTGAACTAGGAGGATTGCTTGCAGCAAAAAAAGAAAAAGTACTAGTAACAGTAGCAAATGTTACTTACCCTACAATAAATCAAACTATATCTACTGGTGCTACTTCTGCTAATTTTAGCATAAATACTGCAGGTAAAACTACGACTCAAGCTGCTACTGACTTATGCGCAGCCATCAATGCAGGCACAGTTCCAGTTACTGCTATTGACAACAACAACGGTACTTATTACTTAGAAGCAGACACTGCAGGAGATCCTTTCACGTACACTCTGTACAATCAACCTTTTACTATGGGGCAGATCAGTTTAAGTAGTGTCATTATCAGAGATAATAGTTATGAGATGACTAATCCTACAAGAGGACTGATAATAGATAGCGCTTCTCTAGATGGTGGAGGGTCTACTACTTTTAACAATAAACTGGACAAAAATATACCTCTTAATAGACAAACATCAAGTTACGTTCTAGTAGCAGAAGATAATGGGAAGCTGATAGAGATGAACGTTGGGACTGCTAACACTTTAACTATAGACGCTAACATATTTTCACAAGGCAGTCAATTTTTAGTTAGTCAGTACGGAACTGGCCAGACAACTATTACTGCAGGGTCTGGAGTCACACTGAGAAGCAACGGAAACAAATATAAAACATCTGGACAGTACGCACTGATAACTATAATCGCTATTAGTGCTACAGAATTTTACATAGCGGGTGACTTAATAGCGTAAATATGATACTTTCAAGCTTAGCACTAATCCCAAACAGACAAGTTCCAGCGTTACTGGATACTTATTCTGGCGCGATAGGAGCATTTTCATTGAGAAGATTGAGAACAGCTTACACTGGATACGCTATGCAAGTGAGAAGGTCTTCAGATGATCAACTCTTGGATGTAGGTTTCAACGGTTCTGGTGAACTAGACACTGTCTCATTATTGGCCTTCGTGGGTTCAGGAGACGGATTTGTCTCTAAATGGTACGATCAATCTGGGTACAATAACTTTGCTTACCAAAACAATTTTGCGAACCAACCTATCATAGTATCTTCTGGGGTTGTTCGTACTAACGGTACAAAACCTTCTATCTACTGGGACAGCCCTTCTCCACACATGCTAATTATAAATAATAATGTTTGGAGCGGTGTCAGTGGCATCAGAAGCGCGTTCATAAATATCAAATGGGTCACTGGTTCTGGGTTAAGTCCAATTCTCGGAGAAACTTCAGATGGAATGTACCACGCAGACACTACAGGAGCTAATTTAATACTATCTGAAGCTTACGCATCACCTAATATTAAGTACGGAGCTCTCTATATAAACAACGTTTCTAAGAATCTGAATGAATTTTACAGGAACACTAATACCAACCAGTTAGTCACGATGATACACTTGGATGCCACAGGTTATCTTAATCAGTTGACTAGAGACAGGGGAGATACTTCTAGTTACT
>Ga0256317_1000024_pt1 | contig 11952 bp, 9 predicted proteins | sample LawtaT_4_FD_183801 | JGI IMG/M metagenome (GOLD analysis project Ga0256317, IMG submission 183801) | Metatranscriptome of freshwater microbial communities from St. Lawrence River, New York, United States - Law_Atlam_RepB_8h (Metagenome... | ecosystem: Environmental > Aquatic > Freshwater > River ... | reverse complement strand
ATTTTAGTGATTTTAATGAATTTGCAGATCTGCCTTAGATTTTTAACATTTCTTGCTTAAAAAAATGAACCTTTAATGCTGATATTTATAATGAATTAAATGGAAGTCGTTTTTTCGTGACTTTTTAATCATGCAAATTTTTTAAAATGAAAACAGTACTTGTTTTTGGAATCGGAAAAGTTGGCACATTAGCAGGCATTTTGCTGAAACAACGTTTTGATGTTACCGGATTCGATAAAAATATCCCTACCGAGCCCACTGGATTTGAATGTATCCAAGGTGATATTCATGATCAGTCACTTTTGGAAAAAACCATTCCCAAATTTGATGCTGTGGTATCATGTATGCCTTATAATTTAAATCTCTCTATTGCCCTTATTGCACATGCGCATGGTGTTCATTACTTCGACCTAACAGAAGATGTTCCTACAACGGATATGATCATGCAATTGTCAGAAACCGCAAAAGCAGTGATGGCGCCGCAGTGCGGTCTGGCGCCCGGATTAATTGGAATTATAGGTGCTAATTTATCTAGTCGCTTTACTAAACTTCGTGACATTGAACTTCGTGTGGGTGCATTACCACGTTATCCCAATGGACTGCTGGCATATTCCTTTACATGGTCGCCGGCCGGTGTAATCAATGAGTATATTAACGATGCTGAAGTGATTCATAACAGGGTTAGAAAAATGGTTCCTTCACTTGATGGAATCGAAAGTATCAATATTGAAGGAAGGGATTATGAGGCTTTTACTACATCGGGTGGGTTAGGTACCATGTGCCGCACCTACGAAGGAAAAGTAGATACCTTAAATTATAAAACCATCCGATACCCCGGTCATGCGCAGCTCATGCGTTTTCTTTTGTATGAATTAATCTTAAAAGAAAAGCGTGAACTAGTAGAAACCATTTTAACTGAGGCCAAACCTCCAGTAGCAGATGATGTGGTACTGGTGTATGCTGTTGTTGAAGGATGGAAAGGAGAGGCACTTGCCAGAGAGGAATACTACCGTTCATTCCATCCCATCGATATCAACGGGAAAAAGTGGAGAGCCATTTCATGGACTACTGCCGCATCAATAGCTGCAGTTGTGGAAATGGTAGCCGATCAAAAGTTACCTCAAAAAGGATTTATCAAACAGGAAGAGATTGATTTTAATACCTTTATGGAAACAAAGAATGGACAATTATTTAAAGGATAATTTTAACCACATGAACAAGATTCAGGAAATTCAAATTGTCATGGACGCACTCATGGAAAAGTACAGTGACCGCGTACCGGATGTGAAAAAAATTATTAATGCCATGATTGCAAAGGGTATTATTAGTAAAGCTGATGATATTGCCAATGATCATATTGCCTTTAGAACATTGGGTGTGCCGCAACTGGGTATTCAATCGCTAGAAAAAATATTTCTTCATTATGGTTATACCAAAAGGGAGCCTTTATATTTTGAATCTAAAAAATTAGATGCCTACTGGTATGCACCTCCTGCACCTAATTTCCCGCGCATCTTTATTAGTGAGCTTAGGGTTAACGAGTTGAGTGAGCAGGCACAAGCAATCATTCATTCCTACACCAATGAAGTGGCGCATGATCCTATCAATGATTTAAATTTGGATGACCCTATTGCTGTTGGTGATTTTTTGCATAAAGGATTATGGAGATTGCCAACCATCGAAGATTATCAAGCGCTCCAAAAAGAATCAGAATATGCTTCTTGGGTAATTTATAACCGTTATTATTTGAATCATTATACCATTAGCCTGCATCACCTTCCAGAGGGATACAATACCTGTGCTGCTTTCAATGAATTTTTGGAAGGCATTGGTATTATTTTAAATGATGCGGGTGGAAAAATTAAAATTAGTCCGGATGGACTTCTTTGTCAAAGCTCAACAGTGGCCCAAATTATTGATGCGCCTTTTATTGATGGCAGGTCTTTACCCATTGCTGGTAGTTATGTAGAATTTGCTGAGCGAAGGGTATTACCGGAGTTTGCGCAACTAGACCCCAAATTATTAAAGCGCGAACATTTTCGTGAAGGATTTGAAGCTGGTAATGCAGACAAAATTTTTGAAAGTACGTTCAGTTCACAGATTAAAAAATAGATCATGATAAGCGATGTATTGCAGCAGCTAGGTATTCAGCAATTAAACCAAGGTATATCAACAGGTGCAAACAATTGGCATGGCAATGGCGCTTTGCTCGAATCAAAATCTCCTGTCGATGGCCATATAATAGGTGCTGTTCACCTGGGTGGCGCAAAAGATTATGATCAGGTAGTTGATACCGCTCATCAGGCATTTTTAGTATGGCGAAATTTACCTGCTCCCAAGCGCGGTGAAATTATTAGACAAATGGGTGATCGTCTTCGTTTGCACAAAGATGCACTGGGTAAGCTCGTTTCTTATGAGATGGGTAAAAGTTTGCAGGAAGGATTGGGTGAGGTTCAGGAAATGATTGACATATGTGATTTTGCGGTAGGCCTATCTAGGCAATTATATGGTTTAACAATGCACTCCGAACGCCCCATGCACCGGATGTATGAGCAGTACCATCCACTTGGTGTGGTTGGCATTATTTCTGCCTTTAATTTTCCAGTGGCAGTTTGGTCTTGGAATGCCATGATTGCATGGGTATGCGGTAACACATGTGTTTGGAAACCTTCCGAAAAAACGCCTCTAACAGCAGTTGCTTGTCAGCACATCATTGCTGCTGTATTTCAAGAAAATAATATTCCTGAAGGGGTTTCCTGTTTGATTGTTGGAGATGCTCAAATTGGTAAAGCCATGGCTGCTGATGAAAGAGTTGCCCTTATTTCGGCAACAGGTTCCACTGCTATGGGAAAATCTGTTGCGTCAACTGTTGCACAAAGATTGGGTAAAAGCTTACTGGAACTTGGAGGCAACAATGCCATCATTATTTCGCAAAACGCTGATCTCAAACTTGTAATTCCTGCTGTTGTTTTTGGTGCTGTGGGAACCTGTGGGCAGCGATGCACTACCACACGGAGGTTGATTGTTCATAGTGCTATTTACAATGATGTTAAAATTGCATTGGCCAATGCTTACAGGCAATTAAAAATAGGGAATCCACTTTTATCTGAAAATCATGTGGGTCCATTAATTGATACTGATGCTGTTCATTCTTTTTCTGCTGCGATAGGACAAGCAAAAAAAGAAGGCGGGAACTTACTCGCTGGTGGCAACTTGTTAACCGGAGAAGGGTATGATTCTGGTTGTTATGTGCAACCTGCAATTGTAGAAATGTCAGCTCAAACAAATATTGTAAAGGAAGAAACTTTTGCTCCGATTCTTTATGTACTTGCGTATGAAACTTTAGATGAAGCCATTGCTTTACAAAACGCTGTACCACAAGGACTATCGTCAGCCATCTTTACCCAAAATCTTTCCGAGGCGGAAACTTTTCTTTCGGTGAAAGGATCGGATTGTGGAATTGCCAATGTTAATATTGGAACATCCGGAGCAGAAATTGGTGGCGCTTTTGGTGGTGAAAAGGCAACAGGTGGCGGAAGGGAAAGCGGCTCCGACAGTTGGAAATTTTACATGCGCAGACAAACCAATACAATCAATTATGGAACAACCATGCCTTTAGCTCAGGGGATCAAGTTTGAATTCTAAGGTGTTTTAGTTGTAACGACTTTTCATTCTTATATTTAATTCCTATGAAATTTTTGTTAGTTATTTTAATGATGAGCTTATTTATGCAAACAACAACGAATGAGGCTTATAAATTTACAGCAGCTACTAATGTAAATGAGTGGCGTATCGTAAATGATGGTGTGATGGGTGGAGTTTCAAAAAGTTCGTTGGGCTTAACTGATTTGGGGCATGGGCAATTTTTTGGTCATGTGTCACTAGCAAACAATGGTGGATTTGCCTCCATACAATTGAATCAATCCATTAAATTGACGGATGAAATAAAGCACGTATTGTTGCGTGTAAAAGGTGATGGTAAGGCGTATGAATTCCGATTAAAAAGTCAACTTTCTCAACCAGAATCTTATGTTCATCAATTTATAACTACAGGTGATTGGGAAATTATTAAGTTGCCAATTAGTGATTTTTATCCTCAATATTTTGGTCGTAAACTAAATAGACCCAATTTTAATTTTAGTAGTATTGCTCAATTGAGTTTTTTGATAGCCAATAAGCAAGAAGAAGATTTTAGACTGCTAATTGATTGGATAGGTTTGGATTAAATGATTTTTCAACAAAAATCCGTAAATTCAGTATTACTTAACACCTAATACATGAAAAAACTAGTACTTTTTATTGGCTTATTAGCATGCACAGCTATTACACAATCTATTTCCGCACAAGACACTGCCCTAATTTATAGAAGGCTTGATTCTATTGCCGTGATTGACCAAAAAGTAATGATGCCTATGCGAGATGGTATTCGCTTGGCTACAGATATTTACCGCCCAAAAGGGAACGGTAAACACCCCATTGTGTTTTCTCGTACGCCCTATAATTTTAATACTTGGGTAGATGGAAAAATGACTACGCGTGCGCTAGAGGATGCGTATCAGGCCGTGAGTCGTGGTTATGTGTATGTCGTTCAAAATGAGCGTGGCCGATTTTTTTCGGAAGGTGAGTGGGATATTTTAGGGACACCAATTACTGATGGTTATGATGCGCTCGATTGGATGAGTAAACAAATATGGAGCAATGGTAAAGTGGGCCTTATTGGTTGCTCTTCTACAGCAGAGTGGCAAATGGCAGTTGCATCACAAAACCATCCTGCATTAGCCGCAATGGTTGCACAGGGCTTTGGTGCAGGTGTGGGTAGGGTTGGTAAATTTATGGAGCAGGGTAACTGGTACCGCGGTGGTGCGCAACAAATGTTATTTACATCTTGGTTATACGGAACGCAACATGATAAAATGGCTCCTAAACTTCCTGTTGGTGTTGAACAAAAAGATTTGCAGCGTATTCAGAAGTTTTATGACATGGGTCCAGAAATGCCTCGAATAGATTGGGCGCAGGGCTTAAAGCATTTACCAGTTCAAGACATTATTAAAAATGCACAAGGCGCTGATGGTATTTATGAAAAAATGATTGTAAGAAAACCAAATGACCCAGCTTGGTTTAATGGCGGATTGTATCATGATAATATGCCAATGGAAGTTCCTGCATATTGGTTTGTAAGTTGGTACGATGTGTCATCTGCTCCCAATATTGCTTTGTTTAATCATGTGCGAAATGCAGCTAAGTCTAAAAGTGTAGCTGATAATCAATACCTAATTATTGCTCCTGTTTTACACTGCTCTTATAAGCGTGCTACAGAAAATACGGTTGTTGGTGAACGAAGCGTAGGCGATGCTAGGTTAAATTATGATGATTTAACATGGGGTTGGTTTGATATGCTATTAAAGGGTCAGCAAAATGATTTTAAAGCAACACAGCCTCGTGTTCGTTATTACACAATGGGGTCTAATAAATGGCAGCAGGCAGAAAGTTTTCCTTTACCAAATACCGAAGTAAAAAATTTCTTTTTATCTAGTGCAGGTAAAGCCAATAGCCGAAATGGTGATGGTGCTTTAGTATTATTGCCTCCAGCAAAAGACAATGCAGATGCATTCACGTACGATCCCATGAATCCAGTAGGTTCTTATGGTGGTAACGTTTGTTGTACGGGAAATGCGGTTCAGGGCGGCAGCTTTGATCAATCGCAAATGGAATTACGTAACGATATTTTAGTATACACTTCAGATGCTTTAACAGAGGGTGTTGAAATAACAGGTTTTATTGAGTCTACGCTTTTTGTTTCGTCTACAGGCCCCGATACCGATGTGACAATTAAATTAATTGATGTGTATCCAGATGGTAAGGCGTATAATTTAGATGAAACAATTCAGCGTTTGCGTTATAGAGAAGGGTATGATAAACAAGTGTTTATGGAAAATAACAAGGTGTATAAAGTAGATTTAACACCAATGGTTACAAGTAATTATTTTGCACCAGGTCATAAAATTCGAATTGAAGTGTCTAGTAGTAATTTTCCTCGATTTGAGCGTAATATGAACACAGGAGGAAACAACTACGATGAGTCTAGAGGTGTTGTAGTAGAAAATAAAATTCACCATTCTAAACAATATCCTTCGGTGATTAAGTTGCCTATTGTAAAAAAATAACTTGCCAAATGTTCTAGTAAATTAACTTAATATTATATATTTAGTTAATTATATGTAACATGTCCGCAAGTAGCCTAAATCAATCTATAACTGTAAGCATTGTAATTCCATGTTTCAATCATGGGCAGTATATTCAGGAGGCATTAGATAGTATTGATAATCAAAAAATAAACTACAATACACAAGTCATTATCGTAGATGATGGATCTACGGATGATGGTACACTTCAAAAATTAGAGGCGCTAAAAGCGTTAAATTATACCGTTATTCATCAAACAAATGGTGGTCCAGGCAAGGCGCGTAATACAGGAATTGAAAAGTCTACTGGACAGTATATTTTACCGCTAGATGCCGACAATAAAATTCATCCCGACTATATCAATAAAGCCATTCCTGTACTCGAAAAAAATAGTGCTGATATTGTTTATGCGGCTCCCATATTTTTTGGAAATACTACATTAAAAAAGCGCCAGTTTAAGGTTCGTCCTTTTGATGATTTAGGGCTTGTAACAGGTAACTGTGCCGACGCTTGCGCCATATTTAAAAAAGAAGTATGGGTAAAAAACGGAGGTTACGATGAATGTATGCCTAGTTATGGGTTTGAAGACTGGGATTTTTGGATCAGTGCTTCAAAAAATAATTTCGTCTTTCATTTCATAAATGAAAAGCTATACTATTACCGAATTGTGGAGGATTCTATGATTTCAGTATTTAATAATAAAGACCGAAATGTTATTATACACCGCTACTTAGCAAAAAAAGCACTCCGATTTCTTTCTAGAAAAACTTGTAAAAATCACCTACATAAGAGAAAGGTATTTTTATGATTTATTGCGTTTTCCAATTACCCCAATAATATACTTATTATACTGGTTAGGCATCCTTGAAAACACAACCAAAAGAGCAAGAAAGAAATATGCCCACTATGAGGTTCTAAAAAATGGTTAGATTGACAAATAATTCATACATTTAAAACTATGAAAACACTTCAATCTACTAGCTTTAATTATGTTGGAAGCATAGCAAAGCTTTTTATCATTGTTTCTATTTTTACAACCAATATTTTATCTGCACAAACAGTTATCGATAAAATTGTACAGGAAGAAACCAATAATTCCCAATTACAAAAATTGGCGCACGAATTATTAGATGGAATTGGGCCAAGACTTGTAGGAACACCTCAAATGAAAAAAGCCAACGATTGGGCTGTAGAAAAATACGCTAGTTGGGGTATTAATGCACGCAATGAGCAGTGGGGTGAGTGGAAAGGATGGGAGCGTGGCATCACGCATATTGATATGCTTTCTCCAAGAGTAAAAAGTTTAGAAGGAACTCAATTGTCTTGGAGTCCTTCCACAAAAGGAAAATCTGTAAAAGCGGAAATCGTTATTATACCAGATGTTGCAGATTCACTAGCTTTTGCTAGTTGGTTACCTTCTGTAAAAGGAAAATTTGTAATGATATCAATGAATCAGCCCACTGGAAGACCTGATGATAACTGGCAACAATTTGCAACGTCGGTGTCATTTGATAAATTAAAAAAAGAACGTGCCGAGCAAACAGAAGCTTGGCGTAAACGAATCAATAAAACAGGATATTCATCCCGAATGCTTCCTATTATTTTAGAAAAGGCCGGAGCTGTGGGTATCTTAACCAATGGTTGGTCTAACGGTTGGGGCGTTGATAAAATATTTAATGCGTACACTTCAAAAGTTCCAACAGTTGATATTGCACTAGAAGATTATGGATCATTGTACCGACTAGTAGAGTCTGGTTCAAATCCAATCATTAGCATCAGAACCGATTCTAAAGATTTAGGGACTGTTCCAAATTTTAATACCATTGCAGAAATCAAAGGCACAGAAAAGCCCGACGAATATGTAATGTTATCAGCGCATTTCGATTCTTGGGATGCTGGCCAAGGTGCTACCGATAATGGCACAGGAACATTAACTATGATGGAGGCCATGCGAATTTTAAAGTTGGTATATCCCAATCCTAAGCGTACTATTTTAGTAGGACACTGGGGTAGTGAAGAACAAGGCTTAAATGGTTCAAGAGCATTTGTAGAAGATCATCCAGAAATAGTTGGTAAACTTCAGGCTTTGTTTAATCAGGATAATGGAACAGGCAGAATTGTGAATATTTCTGGACAAGGTTTTAAATATGCTGGTGAATTTTTAACAAGATGGTTGGCTGCAGTTCCTAATAGTATGAAAGATTCTATTAAAACAACTTTTCCGGGCTCTCCAGGTGGTGGCGGAAGTGATCATGCTTCTTTTATTGGAGTGGGTGCTCCAGGGTTTTCATTAGGAGCTTTAAACTGGTCTTATTTTAATTATACTTGGCATACCAATAGAGACACGTTTGATAAAATCATTTTTGATGATGTAAAAAACAATGCAATGGTTACCGCAATTTTGGTATACATGGCTTGCGAAGACAATGCAACTTTTCCAAGAGACAAAGCAGATTTAGGAATTGATAGAAGAACTGGCAAGCCAGTTCAATGGCCAGCACAAGTAAAAGCAATGCGTAAAGGACCTGTTGCCCCTACCAATTAAGCAACACTTCAAATTATTATTAAATTTACTCAAAATAGATTCAATGAAAAAGATCACAAGTTTTATACTTAGCCTTTTTATTTTAGCGCTTATTAGTTTGCACACTGCCGCCCAAGATGAAAGTAACTATCAGCTTCCTCCAAAAGAAATTGCAGACTTATTATTAGCGGCACCCACGCCATCTATTAGTGTAGACGGTAAAGCAAAATACATGCTAGTGATGGAGCGCCCTTCTTATCCATTAGTAGAAGAGCTTGGACAAGCCGAATTTAAAATTGCTGGCCTTCGTTTAAACCCAAATAATTTTTCGCCAACGCGACAAAACTATATCAAAGGATTAACCATAAAAGATATTGCTACAAGTAAAGCACTCGTAATAAAGGCTATGCCTGCTTCAATTGCAGCGTTAAGCCCTACCTGGAATCCATCAGAAAATAAAATTGCATTTTACAATGTGTCAGCAAATGCAGTGGATGTATATGTAATAGACTTAACAACATTAACTTGTCAAAAAATCAATAAAACAGCGGCTAATTTAATTTTAGGATCTAGCCTGGTTTGGTTAGACGATGTAACCCTACTTTACAAAGTGAATGTGAATACGGCAAGCGCTTTGGCCAAAAAAACCTATTACGCCGAGTGGTCCAACCATTCAAGAAAACTTAGGTAAAGCGGCGCCAAGTGTTACCTACCAAGATTTAATTAAATCCCCTTATGACGAGTATGTTTTTGAATTTTTAGCAAAGAGTCAGTTGGTTAAAAATAAAAATGGGGTAGAAACAAAAGTGGGTGCGCCTGCGTTAACCAATAGCTTTAGTATTTCTCCCGATAAAAATTATATGCTTACAAGAACTTTAAGTAAGCCTTTCTCTTATTTAGTAACCGCAGGTGGTTTTGCCTCTACTATGCAAGTGCTTGACAAAAATGGTACGCTGGTAAAAACAATTGCGCAATTGCCTTCTTCAGAAGGAACGCCAAGTGGTTATGATAATGTTCAAAACGCACCTCGTGGTTTTGAATGGAAAGATGATGAAGCTGCTACACTTGTGTATGCTATGCCTTTAGATAGTGGCTTCATTAAAAAAGCAGTTCCTTTTCATGATGCGGTAATAGCCATTTCTGCTCCTTTTACAGAAGCGCCTCGCGAATTATTTAAAACTGCGGCTCGTTTTTCAAATATTAGCTGGGGTGATGAATCACTTGCACTTGTTACAGAAGTTTTAAGAACCAAGCAGCGCTATAAAGTAAGCGTTTATAGTACTAAAGCAGGTAGTTTAACCACTTTATATGAAAGAAGCTTAACCGACGCTTATAGTAACCTGGGTAATCCTGTAACAATAAAAAATAAATACGGCAAAAGTGTTATTGCAACCCTCAATAGTGGCCGTTCGGTATTAATGAACAATACTACAGGTGCTTCTGATAAAGGAGATTTACCTTATTTATCTATTTATAACCTAGATACTAAAGCCAATGAAATTATATGGCGTAGTAAAGAAGATTGTTTCGAATATGTAGTAGATGTGTTAGATGCTGCTACATTACAAATCATCACGCGTAGAGAAACTGAAAAAGAAGTACCTAATTATTTCCTAAAATCTTTACAAACAAACACTTCTGTTGCGATAACTAATTTTAGTAACCCATACGCAAGTATGGAAGGCGTTACAAAACAAAAAATCAAATATAAAAGAGCCGATGCCATAGACTTAACCGGTGATTTGTATTTGCCTAAGGGATACAATAAAGAAAAGGACGGCCCATTACCTACATTGCTTTGGGCGTATCCCCGCGAGTTTACAAGTGCTGCAGATGCGAGCCAAATAAGAGGTAACCAACATAAGTTTACGCTACTTAGCTGGGGTTCTCCTGTATTTTATGTAACTCAGGGCTATGCTATTTTAGACAATGCCGAAATGCCTATCGTTGCTACTGCTCCAGATAAAAAACCAAATGACGATTTTGTGAATCAATTAATTTTAAATGCCAATGCTGCTATTGATAAATTAGTAAGCATGGGCGTTAGTGACCGTAATAAAATGGCAATAGGTGGTCATAGCTACGGTGCCTTTATGACAGCAAACTTATTAGCTCATAGTAATTTGTTTAAAGCGGGTATTGCACGCAGTGGCGCTTACAACCGTACCTTAACACCTTTTGGTTTTCAAAATGAAGATCGCACTTTCTGGCAAGCACCTCAGTTATACCTTGATATGAGTCCATTTGCACATGCCAATAAAATTAAAACACCAATTTTATTAACCCACGGAGAAATGGATGACAATACCGGAACCTTCCCTATTAATAGTGAGCGTTTATATGCTGCTATTAAAGGTCACGGCGGTACCGTAAGGTTTGTTTACTTACCATATGAGGCGCACGGCTACAAAGGAAAAGAAAATGTGTTGCACTTGTTGTATGAGCAAGGACGTTGGTTGGATAAATACCTAAAAGGAAAATAGGCGGGACTCGTTTATTTAATTTTATCCGCCTGATGCAAAAATATTTGTTATTTGCTGCGTTAGCTTAATGGCCCACTTGGTATATTCCAATTTAGAGGGGTGTAAGCCATCATATGCTAAATAGTCGGTTTTATACCCATCGAGGCGGTATGCGTCAGTGATATTTATATAATTAGCGCCGTACAACTTTGCGTTTTTTTCGCAAATTATATTGTAGTTGTCTATTTCTGTTGCAATTTCTTTACGGTCCCGACCTGATGCAAACGGTGTTATGCCCCAATCAGGAATACTAATTACAAAAACTCTTTTGGATTTATTTCCGGTGAGTGTAATGGCCGATTGTAGCAGAGAAATAAAAGCTGTTTCAAAATCTTTGATGGGCCTACCTTGGTATTGGTTGTTAACGCCAATTAATATACTGACCACTTGATAAATACTTTTTTTATCAGCGCTGGCTAAGCCATTTTTTAAATCATCGGCAGTCCATCCATTTTTTGCAATGATTTGAACCGAATTCATTGTAAACTTAGCTCCTTTTAATAATTGAAAAGTTTGATTTGGATAACTATCCAGGACATCAACAGATGTACCAATAGTATAAGAATCTCCAAGTGCTAAGTAATTGATTGAATCGGTAAAATTATTTGTGATACCAGGGTTAACGGTATTGGCGTTCGTACTTTTTCCCTTAGAACAGGCGGTAAACATCCAAATAGTTATGGGAATTAAAATATAATTTTTATTCATTGGATGTGATCTGAT
>Ga0256317_1000022_pt1 | contig 12382 bp, 9 predicted proteins | sample LawtaT_4_FD_183801 | JGI IMG/M metagenome (GOLD analysis project Ga0256317, IMG submission 183801) | Metatranscriptome of freshwater microbial communities from St. Lawrence River, New York, United States - Law_Atlam_RepB_8h (Metagenome... | ecosystem: Environmental > Aquatic > Freshwater > River ... | reverse complement strand
GTCGGACCTTGAAGACCTTGAGGTCCTGTTAAACCTATTGAACCTGTAGTACCAGTTTCACCTTGAATACCCTGAGGACCTTGAAGGCCTTGAGGACCAACTGTACCTTGAGGTCCTGTTGCTCCAACAGTTGCGCCCTGAGGTCCCTGAAGACCTTGTGGACCCACTGGACCACCAGGGATACCTTGAGGTCCCTCTGGTCCTTGAGGACCTGGACCACCCACAGTTGCTCCTTGAGGACCAACTTCTCCTTGGAAACCTATAGGACCTTGAACACCTGTTGCTCCAAATGAACCATCGATTCCTTGGAAACCTTGAAAACCTTGGAGACCTTGTGTTCCGTTAGTACCTGCTGTACCAGTAGGACCTTGAAGTCCTTGCGTTCCTGTACCAGTAGCACCTTGAAGACCTTGAGGACCTTCAACACCTTGAACACCAGTAAAACCTTGAAAACCTTGAAGACCTTGAAGACCTTGAACTCCTTGGAAGCCTCTTGCTCCTTGAGAACCTGTTGCTCCAATAGATCCTTCAGGACCTTGTACACCTTCAAAACCTTGAAGACCTTGAGGTCCATCTGATCCTTGAAAACCTGTGTCACCAGTAGGACCTACTAGACCAGCTAGTCCAGTAGCACCCGGTACACCTTGGAAACCTTGAAAACCTCGAAGACCTTGAGGACCTTGTAGTCCTTGTTCTCCTTGAATACCTTGAGGACCTTCTGCTCCTGTACTACCTTGGAGACCTATTAATCCCTGAGGACCCTGAGGTCCTAAATTTCCCGTAGCACCTGCAAAACCTTGAACTCCTTGGAAACCTTGAAGACCTTGAGGACCAACATCTCCCGGAGACCCTGTTAAATGTATAGACCATGAACTGAAAGAACCTCCTCCGACTGATTTTGCGATAGTGAAAGTGAGTTGTCCAGTTGATGAGTTGTACGTAACTACTGAACATACTAAGTAGTTACTTGAATTGTTGTATATAAGTATAAAATCTCCTGTCTTGTAAGCCAGAGTAGGGATAATATTAACAGTAACTGTTGTTCCTACTGGTTGAACAGAAAGAGCAGAATTGTAAACAGTGTAGTAATTAACACTGGGTCCTTGAAAACCTTGGACTCCTTGATCACCTTGTGGACCAAAATCACCCTGAACACCTTGCACTCCTGTTACACCAATCACACCTTGAATTCCAGGCAGACCTTGAAGACCTTGAGGTCCTTGAAGGCCTTGGTGTCCTTGAGGGCCTTGTAAACCTTGTGTTCCTGTAGCTCCAGCTACACCAACAGGTCCTTGGAAACCTTGTGATCCTGTAACACCAGCTGTACCTGCTGTACCAGGATCACCCTGAAGACCTTGAGGACCTTGAGCGCCGGTTGCTCCAACTGTTGCACCTTGAGGACCTTGAAGACCTTGAGGACCTACTGGGCCACCAGGGATACCCTGAGGACCCTCCGGCCCTTGTGGACCTGGACCACCGACAGTTGCTCCTTGAGGACCAACTTCTCCTTGGAAACCTATTGGACCTTGGAAACCTTGAGTACCAGCATCACCAGGTTGCCCAGCATCACCAGTAGGTCCCTGAAGGCCTTGTGCTCCAATTCCTTGAAAGCCTTGGAAACCTCTAAGACCAGTAGTACCTTGCAAACCTTGAGGACCGGCAGAACCTTGAACTCCTTGGAAGCCTTGAATTCCTTGAGCTCCATCTGCACCAGTTGGTCCAGTGATTCCTCCGCCTCCACCTCCGCTTCCGGAGACAAATTCAACTAAATCAGAATCAGCAACTCCGTCTCTATACCAAAATTTTCTAGCAACTCCGGCTATTATTAATCTCACTTCTAAAGATTGGAATCTAACAGCAGAAGGAATAGTGGAATTCGCTAGATCTTTGGCAGTAGTCTCATCAGCCCCATCGTAAGGTCCAGACCACGAGTCGACTGGTAAAGGGTTAACGGGCTGAATCCCGTACGTTAATTGTAAACCTGGTGTTAAAGCCATTTTATTGTTGTATATTATTATGTTCTAGATATCTGGTGTCTATGTGAAGTTGAGTAATTACTTGCGTTCACAAGAGTGTACACTTTATATGTCGAAGGAGTGCCTAGATAGTTGTTTACTCCAAACTGTGTTCCTATGTAAGAACCTAAAGGAGAACCTGGAGTTCCAGATTGAACAACTGTTATCGATGCGTTGAGTGCATCTAAGTCTACGACGCCTGTTACAGTACTTGTAGCTGGCACTGCTATAGTAAATGTTTTGTGTGTTGTTCCTGATAATAGATTGAAAGGATTCGATAAAGAATTTAATAAAGTTTTACTAGGTAAGCTCTTAACTGCTGTTGAGTTAGTCGGTATCGAAGAAGACGGACCGTAGAATACAACAGGAGAGAACGTAACTATAGTTACAGCTGAAACTGTTTGTGAACTTATACTTTGAGTGTAAGTATCAATTACAAGAACTCTGTACCTTATAGTTGAGCTAGTCTGTAGTGCAGTATCAGAATGCAACAACGTAGCTATCGTAGCTGAAGTTGAAGAGATAGACACGTTAGTAGCTCCAGGTAAACTTATCCATGTAGATCCACCATCTGAAGAGTACTGTAATGTGTAACTGATCAATGTTACTAAGTTAGATGATAAAGAAACTCTAGATATAGATCCTGACAAGTTAGTGTCAACATTTCCAGGTTCTCTATTTAAGTTAGTTTCTAAACCAGCTTGTAAATTAGGAGCGACTACTGATAAGTTTATAGTAGGTGCAGAGTAAGCTATCGGTGTAATAGTTAACGATGCTGTAGTAGTTGCGCCGGCTGTATCAACTACAATGTACTGGTAATTGAAAGGCTGAGAGTTAAATGCAGTATCAGTTAAAGTATGAGTATATGAACCTGAAGAGGATGTGCTAGTAGATAAAGTAGTCCACGAACCAGTATTATTACGTCTCCATTGTAAAGTGGCACTAGCAACTGTAGCACCTAATGTGTTAATAGTGTGACTAAAGTTTAGTACGTTATTTATATCAGTCTGATTGAAAGGAACTGTAGTAGAAGAAGATAATGCAGCCGTAGGGTTGAGAGCCTCTGCGATAGCCATCATGATAACTTCTCTAGGTGTTTTACCAGCAGAAGGTATAACTTGTCCTGTCGTGTATTTTCCAAATGTTTTTCCTCCTGAGAGAGAAACAGTTAAGTTAGTATCGTACTGTCCAAGTGCTTTGTACTGTGTACCAGTCCAGTACCAACCTTCGTTAGTATCTTGAGCAACATAGAGTGTAGAAGTAGAACCAGCTCCTGGGAATCCTGCAGTAGAACCAAACTGTAACAATCCTCCGCCGCTTCCCGAAGTTATACTAGACCAAGAGAAATCGTAATCAGTGTTACTGTTCTTTATGAGAACTTGTCCAGTTGCACCTCCAGTAGGTAATCCTATTCCAGAAGCACCAGTTGGTCCTGCAGGTCCTGTTGGACCAGTTTCACCTATTGGACCAGTGGCACCAGTAGGTCCAATTGGACCAGGCACTAGAGAATCTGGACCTTGAGCTCCTTGAGCTCCAGTTACTCCCTGAATTCCTGCGTCTCCTTGCAATCCTTGAGGTCCTTGGAAACCTTGATCTCCCTGCGGTCCTTGAATACCTGTAGCACCGTAAAAACCTTGAGGACCATCTATACCTGTTGCTCCGGTAGGTCCATCCGGACCTTGGAAACCTAAACCAGTAACACCTTGAAAACCTTGAGGACCTTGAAGACCCAGATCACCCTGAGGACCAGCTTCTCCCTGTACTCCTATACCTGTAGCTCCCTGAAAACCTAAAGAGCCTTGAGAACCTGTCACACCCTGAAGACCTTGAGGTCCTTGAAGACCTTGAGATCCCTGAGGGCCTGCTACACCGTTCTGTCCTTCTAGACCAGCCACTCCCTGGAATCCCATAGGTCCTTGGAATCCTTGAACTCCTTGTGGACCTTGAAGGCCTTGTGGACCTTGAAGGCCTTGCGAACCTTGAGGTCCTAGAAGACCTTGAAACCCTTGGAAACCTAAAGGTCCTTGAACTCCAGTTCCCTGGAATCCTTGAGGTCCATTACCTTGAGGTCCTTGAACTCCAAAGAGACCTTGAGGTCCTAGAAGACCTTGATAACCTTGAGGTCCTTTCAATCCCGGTACTCCTTTAGCTATCCCTAAGTTAGTAATGTTCACTGTTCCGGAAATTACAACCGGAGTATTGATAGACGAAACGTTATGAACGTAAGGTACACAAGTTCCAGGTGAACCAGAAGGGCATTGAACATTAATACCCCATGAAGATGATAACTGAGCACTGTAAACTTTAGCGACTAGGTAACAGCCACTGTTGTTAGCCATGAAAGGTATAGTTAACGATCCTGAAGTAACGTAAGGGTATCCATCTGGTGCCAGTTCTGGGTACGTAGAAACTGACCCAGGATAAGAGAATCCTTTCAGAGGATCTATTTTTCCGTTTAAACCTGCAGTAAATAGAGATCTATTAGCTCCACCGTGGTTGAATGTAATATCTCCAGTGTACCCTGAATCGTGTATAACATTTCCTGCAGGGTACTCTAAAATTAATCTATCTGGTGAGCTTAATCCGTCAAAAAAGACGTTAACAGTTCCAGCTGAATCATTTATCTGAACAGGTAAAACTACTCCGTAACCAAAAGTAAAACTTGAGTAAGAGTAAGTAGCTCCACAAGGTACAGTAGAAAGTAAATTGATAGACACAGTAGCTCCAGTGAACGAACAATCGTTGAAACTAACCTCTCCCGAACCTGTCAATCCGTATGTTTTACAAGTAGAACCTTCTACTCCCTGAGGACCTTGATGGCCTTGCGCTCCTTGAACACCTGCTCCAGTAGCGCCTTGAAGACCTTGAAATCCTTGGACTCCCATTCCCTGAGGTCCTTGTGCTCCTTGGACACCTGCTCCAGTAGCACCTTGGAGACCTTCAAGTCCTTGAAACCCTTGGTAACCTCTAGGTCCTTCGAAACCGGCGAATCCTTGAGATCCTTGAAGTCCCTGAAGACCTTGTGGCCCTTGGAATCCAAAGAACCCCTGGGGTCCTTCTGCGCCCTGAGGTCCTGCAGAACCGGACGCAATTAGCGTCCAGGATGTAGTAATTTTCGGGTCTGTTCCAGTTAGATAGTAGAGAGTGCTAGTATCTTGGACAATCAACATTGATAGGTTCTGTGAGACTTTATCTGGGATAGAAGCGAACTGTGTGTTCAATGTTGAATTATCGAAAGTCGAGACAGTTCTAACACCACCTCTAGCATCTAAAATATCTATTATAGCGTAGAGAGGATTGCTATGCCCAAGTTGACCTCCTAATGTTACCTCAATCATATTATTATGCTATTGTTATTGTATTGTTCCATGAATTATCTGCGCTTGCTACATATACTCTGTAAGGAACAAGTGTTCCTGCTATAGTAGTTATATTCACATCAGGCGTTGCTCTCTTAAAAGTCCCTGCTTGGTTGATAGTAGATCCTGTCACAGTAAGTGTAGTGATATCTCCAAGAGAAGCTGGATACGCAAAAACTACTCTCCATCCCGGTCCTAAGCCGTTTGTAGTTCCATCGTTGCTAGGAAAAGAAGTAGATTTGCCTGCTAACTTGTACTTTAACTGTGTCAAAGATTGGACCTGAAGAGAAGTTATACTGTTAACCATGGCTTGGGGTATACCCGTTCCGATAGGACCTATTTGCAAGTAACCGTGATAAAATACTGTACTAAAAGTGACACTAGCTGATGCGCTTGAAGTATCATTTCCAGAAGCTCTAACTACTTGTGAGCCAGAAACTACTAGACCAGTTTTTGGTTTAGATAAGTTAATAGAAAAAGTAGTATTTGATGTAAGCTGTGAACCTGGAAAAGTTGCACCAGAAGCAGGAAATGAAACTGGTGGATTAGGCGAAAATGAATAAGCTCCAGAAACTAAAGTCGGAGCACCTTGACCTGATCCAGGAGCTGGAATAGTAGCTGTTCCACCGTAAGCTACTCTACAACCTATTGGTACTACTAAATTATTAGATGTTGAGTTAGGTCCTAGTACCGATCCTGACAAAGTTTCAGTGAAAGGTGATCCATCGCTCTTGTAGATTAAACTGACAGATTGTATAGATGGACTAACTATAGTTGTAGCTTCTAAGTTAAGCATGAGACCTGTTGCTCCACCAACTGTTCCAATAGAAGTAAGAGCAAAATCTGTGTTATAAGACAAGTAAAGAGGATCAGTACTTGTAGATCCTTCACCATTTAGAGGTGCATTCTTGTAAATAGTAGCTAATGGGTTAGAAGCTTGCGGTCCTTGAAGACCTTGTGGTCCAGCAGGACCTCCTTCAGGACCTTGAAAACCCTGAAAACCTGCAGGTCCTTCAACTCCTTGAAAACCTTCTGCTCCCTGAGGACCTGTGCCCTGAGGACCTTGATTTCCCTGAGGACCTACATTACCAGTAGGACCTATGCCCGTTTCAAGCTTCAAAATAGTGAAGCTTGATCCTTCTGCATATCCGCTAATATTAGACTGACCAGTGACTGTTATTATGATACCGTATGTAGTCGGAACAAGAACTCTCAATGCTACTTTAGTACTTCCTGAAACTGTTACAGCTGCTCCTGAAGTTGAAGGGTACAGTGAGTTCAAGTAAAATTTAGTACCCGGTACTGGTGAATTCGTAGTGAAGTTCCAAATTTTACATTCTGCAAACGCAGAGTTAGCTGCTCCTACACCTACAGTTCCAGAAACGTTGACCATTAGTAAATAATCTCCACTCTCGTTAACTGTTACAGTGTTTCCGTTTGGAGCAGAAACGTTATTAGCAGTTCCGTACGTGTAAAGTAGAGGATCACTGTTGATCCTGGTAGTAGGTAGAGATATGTACCTGATACTTCCTGCTGCAACTGACCAACCAGCTACATCATCGTAAACATCTATGTACCTGAGAGGAGCACTTAGTGTTACAATAGGACCACCTGGACCTTGAGGTCCTTGAAATCCTGCACCAGAAGGTCCTTGGACACCATCTATACCGGCTGGTCCTTGAAAACCGTTCAAACCGTTGGCACCAGAAGCACCTCTTAAACCCTGAGGTCCTTGAAAACCTCTAGCTCCTTGGGGACCAAATATTCCTTGAGGTCCTTGAGACCCGTTAGTTAAAGTAGAAGTAACTACTACATCATTTCCTATAGTACTTACATCTATACCATAACCAGGTAATAGGCTTCTGAAATTAAGATTAGATCCTGACATTCCAGCGAACACCATAGATCCAGTAGGACCTGTTGTTCCTATATTAACACCTTGAGAAGAAGAGCCAGATCCAGAAGAACTTATTTGAATAAGATTTCCGGATGTAGTGATAGTGACATTTGAACCAGCAGTTAAAGACCTGAACATTAAATTGTCACCAGTCATACCTGCATAGATCATTCCCGGACCTCCTCCAACATTGCTTCCGCTGTTGTTTCTACCAGTAGAAGATAAAACTATTTTATCTGCAGTCTGTGTTCCAGACATTCCTGTTCCAAACTCTAGTCTTCTAAAAGTTAGATCAGCACCAGACATTCCAGCGTAGACATCTGCGCTAGAAGTAGCTCCTCGGTTGATACCTTGAGCAGTAGAACCCACAGAAGGAACATCTATTACGATGCTATCACCCACTGTGTTAACAGTAACTCTTGAACTTCCTGCTGTAAGAGATCTCAATCTAAGTATCTGACCAGTAGAACCAGTGAAACCTGAGAAAACTCCTTGACCTGATCCTGTGTTCGTAGCTCCTACGACTATTCCAGAGTAAGTTAAACCTATGTTTATCTCATTAGTAGATCCAGAGTAAGTTAGAGTTATTCCGTTAGTAGATGTTAGAGTCCTGTACTGGAGTTGTGAACCTACAGTTGCTTTGTAAACTCCTACACCTCCACCTACATTAATAGCAGTCATAGAACCACCTCCGCCTGTAGAACCTGTTCCTCCTCCACCTCCGCTAAGAAGCGCTAAGTTTCCAGCTGTAATATCATCTGAAATTGATGAGTAGTCAGAGACGAAAGTTTTCTTTGCTACGTATATAGTGTCCGATGTGTTATCAACAACAAACTGTCCCGGAAAGAACAGTGTAGTCAAAGAGTAAGGAGTAACTTCTTTAATCTTAGTTCTTAGAAACTCTGAAGCTGTAAGTGAGAACTTAGGGTAGTAATCACCGTAATCAGAGACTGTTAAAGGAAAAAGATCGTACCCTGTAGCACCTGGATAAAGCATAGCTACACCCAAAAGTATAGAATTTGCAGGTGGTGCGGGGTAATTTTCAGTGTCCGCTACTGTAGCAAAGACTCCAGAAGGATCAGCTGTACCGTTAGCTCTAGTGTAAGATATACTCAACAGAGGTCCTGAAGCTCCCATTGACATGGTAGGTTCAGCGTAAACGAAAATTAGATCCGGATCTAGAGAAGTATTAGGCGTAACGTAAACATCTGTACCAGATGAAACGTGAAAGTAAGTAACGCCGTTGATAGCTGCTTGTCCAGAAGTAACATTTAGCTTGTTGACACCAGAAGTATCTTTTTTGAGCTCTAAACCATAGAGAATCAGGTTCTCACGATTGAGCTCAATAATATTCATCCCATCGGTAGTATACAACTTTCCGTTGGAGAACTGGACAGATAGTTCGCCAGGGTAGATATCAGTGTCCAACCAGTCAGAATTAACATGATCAGTTCCTGGAATTGGAACTGTTGACCTGGTTGAGACAATTTTCTCTATCCTGCGAACAAAATTTTCGACTAGACTAGCCATTTAGATTTGTTTCTTTATCTATTTATCTATTCTCGAGGAGAACTCTCGAACTATAAACTAAACTTTTTAGCTGTAACTGCACCTTTCTTGATATCCAAGAGAGTTTTGATACTCACATCTGTCATCCCAAGGTTGTTTTTGAGCAAGGATACTAGCTGTTCTAACGTGTATCTTTCGTAATCGTAAGTCCCTGGAGCATAGTACTTCACGTCTAAATTAGCACTAATCTTAAGTTTTTTCGCATCTTCCATGAATTTTTCAGCATCCTTTTCATTGAAGAAACCTGTTACTGAAATTGACTTCAACGGTTGATTCCCTTGGCTTCTAACTGATCCGTAGTAGATCTTGAATTCTTTACCGGTGATTTCAGTTTTTCTATCAGCGTTAACTTGCTTATCGAACCACTCTGCTATAACTTCTCTCTGTTCTTGACCAAGTTCACTTCCGTAGTTTCCTAAGCCAGAAAGTCTCAAATAGATTTCTTTACCTACAGCTCCACTGTTTGAACCGTAATCACTTCCTGCCGTATTACTGGGAACTGCTACAAAAACTGGCTCATCGAACAAGCTACTCAAAGAGAAACACAAAGAAACTATTCTATACTCTCCTTCTTTGTCCATAGTGATCTTTTTACCTTCTAGATCGTAGACATTATCAGAAGCGGACAAAAAGAAACTCTTGTTCAAGTTTTCCGCTATAGCATCTTTGTTCTTTTCAAAAATCTCGAAATCGTCAGTGGGTCTAGCAGCAAATTTTGTTTTCATTCTGACTGTCAAACCTGGAGCAACAATTCCTAGAACGTTATTAAGGTACATAATTTTTCCTGAGAGCCAAACTTTCCCCGAGTCTTCTATTTTCATGTAAAAAGCTCCACCTGTATTGCCCTTGGCTACAGTGGGTTCCCATGATTCCCAGTTTCTTCTTCGAATACTGACAAGTTCGTTAGAAGCAGGGTCAGAGAAATTGACATTGAACTTTACTACACTTCCAGCTGGCCAATCTTTAGCCATCTCATCTAAGCTATCTTCAAAGAACTTGTCTCTGCTCGTTAAATTTTTCATATTATTTGCATTTTATTCTATATATTTGTGCGGGCACAAACCTTTCTCTAATGAGAGAACAAATTGATTAATTTTGATAAAAATTGAACCCATAATCTCAAGAAATGAAATACGTATCAATAGATATCGAGACAACCGGCTTAAATCCGGAAACTTCTCAGGTACTTTCTATTGGAGCAATCTTGGAAGATACAAATAATAGATTGTCTTTCAGAGAAGTTCCCAAGTTCCACGCAGGAATTGTTAGAAGAGACATTAACGGAGACCTGTACGCAGTGAACATGAACAAGGATCTGATAGAGAAGATATGTAACTTTGCTGGACTAAAAACAGAAGAAGAAAAAGTCAAGTACAGTGAAGAACATACAATGAGTTTTTTTGAAGAGGATGAAATTGTGCAACAGTTCTACTGGTGGCTGTACTCCAATTTCAGAGAAGCTTTTCAGAATCCAGTGACTACTGTCACAAACCACGAAGAATACGGAGCTGTTCCATACGTTAACAATAAAAACGTTGAAAAGGTTGTCATAACTGTAGCAGGAAAAAACTTTGGAACTTTCGATAAACTTTTCTTAGAAAAACTTCCACGATGGAAACAACTGGTGAAAGTGAGAAGCAGAATAATAGATCCCGCAGTAATGTTCACTGACTGGGAAACTGACGATGCACCTCCAGGTTTATCTGAATGCAAGAAAAGAGCTGGATTACCCCAGCATGTATCTCATGATGCAGTGGAAGATGCTTGGGATGTGGTAGAACTAATCAGAAAAAGCATAGATGAAAAAACCTCAAGAAATTAGGAACGAGCTACTCAGTGCTTTCATGCACTTGGATGAACACTATCGTTCATCTCCCGCTAACCACGATGACGGAGAGTTAGTATCACACCTTGATATTGAGCTGTCAGAAAAGCTCATGCAAACTATATCATTGATGATGGAGCACTACAAGAAAAGAATTCCCGAGATGAAAGTAAAGAGGAAATGGGGAGAAGAGATGAACAGAGCAGATAAGTTACTGAAAAAGTACGCGGATTTCTCAGGAAAAGAGATAACACTAAAGAGAGAGTTTGACAGTAGCGGTTTCCTGGAAGCTAGAGATTTTTACAAGTTTGATTTCTAATGAAGATTGTGGGAAAGTCTAGAATCTCTGGACATTTAATAGCCAAACTAGGGAAAAAGATGTACAAGGTGGAAGGATCTGACCACCTCGGGTTCTCTCAATTAATTGAAAAATTACCTTCTCTAGAAGATGACATTTACCAACCTTACACGAGAGTCTTTGACCCAATTATTTTTTACAAAACCTAAAAACATGAAAGATTTTTTACAAATAACATTCTCTTCTTTTTGGCACTTCATAGGTGTCATGATGCTCCTAGCTCTAGTGGGAAACTTTATCCTTGGACTGTTCAAAGTGATACTGTGGAGAAACACCCCAGAAAAGAAGAAACCAAACTCTAGCATAGAAGATCTCTTGTAGATCATAACCCAAATTTAATCGCTGGGCTGTCTAAGTCTTTGTAACCTTCAGATTTGAGTTTTTTCTTCTCTTTTTCCATTTCTTCTTTAGTCTTAAATACAAGCTCTGACCAAAATTCATTAGTACCCCACATCTTACCTTTATGAACCATTAACTTAAAAGGGTGCTTTCCAGATGGGGATTCTTTAAATTTTCTGTCAGCAGATTCATTTAAGAACTCTTTAAATGTTTGCATTTCTATTTTTGTCTTATTAAGATACACGTTTCAATAGTTCATTTTTAGTGATTATATTTGCTCTATAACTCTAAAAATGAACCTTATGAAAGTTTATGTAAAATACGATTACTTAACAGAGAAAATAATCTGTGTTCATTCAAAGCCTTCTAGTAAATGTGCTAAATGCAAAAAATTCGAAGATCCAGATTTATTATACCCTTTAAAAGTGATCAAGAAAGAAGTTAAAATTTAACTTCTACATGGGCGTACGGTTCAGAGGAGTCGAAACCTATCTGTCTAGCGACATATCCCATTTCTTTCAATTTTTCAATTGTTTCAGCTTGTGCCCATATAGGAACTTGACAAGAGGTGTTGCCTCTGTCTTTTGCATTTTTCACTACCATTAAGCAGTAATCTAGTTCATTCATATTATTTATTTAAAAGTTCAATAACTTTTTCTAGCTACTTCATTGTCTATATTAATTAGTTTCAAGTTCTGAATTTTCAGGAGCAACTTCAGGCTTTGTTCCTGTTACATTAAAAATAGTGAGCGCAAAGTCATTTCCACCTATCAATCTTCTCATCTCCTTGATAGTAGATCCTCCTGTAGTAAAATCGTCTACTAAAAGTATTTTTCCACTTGCTTGTTCACCAGCAGGTGTCAATCTCATGAAATTCTTTAGATACTTTCTATAAAAGACATGCACTTGTTTAGATAATGAAATTCCTTTGTCCATTTTTGAGATTCTGTCTATCAAGGCATAAACTCCTTTCTTGGTCTTCTTATCAGATATCTTCTCAATAGCTTCAATGTCCCATAG
>Ga0256317_1000020_pt1 | contig 12641 bp, 14 predicted proteins | sample LawtaT_4_FD_183801 | JGI IMG/M metagenome (GOLD analysis project Ga0256317, IMG submission 183801) | Metatranscriptome of freshwater microbial communities from St. Lawrence River, New York, United States - Law_Atlam_RepB_8h (Metagenome... | ecosystem: Environmental > Aquatic > Freshwater > River... | reverse complement strand
CTTCACTATGGCGATCAACCTTAACAAAATCAACCTTCAAAAGGAAAAAGTCATTAATTTAAAAAAATCCAGTGGTATGACCACAGAGGCTCCGGCACAAGTTGTTCTAGCATTGGATTTTTCTGGCTCAATGTTAAATCTTTATCGAGATAATACGGTTCAAACTGTTGTGGAAACAATTCTTCCATTTGGTTTAGCGTTTGATGATAATGGAGAGGTGGATACCTATATTTTTGAGACTGGGTATAAAAAGATTGCAGAACCAATCACCTTAAAAAATTTGGAAGGGTATGTTGAACGAGAAATAGTGAAAAAGCATAAGATGGGAGCGACTAATTATGCTCCTGTTTTGGAGGCGATATATCAGGATTTTGCGAAGACAAAGGGCTTTTTCAATTTTTCTTCTTCTAGTCAAATGGACTACCCGGTTTATATAATTTTTATAACAGATGGGAATAACGCAGATAGAAATAACACAAAGGAAATTGTAAGAAAAATGGCTGAAAAAGCGTTTTTCATTCAGTTTATTGGTATTGGGTCTGAAACATTTGAATTTTTAGATCGACTTGATAATTTGACTGGGCGAAAAATAGATAATGCAAATTTCTTTAAAGTGTCAGATATCAGAAAAATGACAGATGATCAGTTATACAGTGGGTTAATGAATGAATATCCATCTTGGTATCAACTGGCTAAAAATATGCAGTTATTTAAAAAATAATAATGTTTTTATGAGCATAAATTTAAACAAAGTAGTACTTGAAAAATCAGGTGATACTAAACGGATTAATTTGGCTAAAGATAATTCCGGAAACATTCTGTCAAAGGAAATCACCATTAATCTTAATTGGACACAAGAGAAAAAGGTAGAAAAGCCTTCTGGGTTTTTTGGGTCCTTAAGTAAAATGTTTGCCAGTACAGATGGAATCGACCTTGATTTAGGTTGTTTTTACGAGCTTCGTAATGGAACTAAAATGGTAATTGACGGGCTTCAATTTTCTAATGGTAAAGGTGGTATTCGCTCGGCACTTTCGAATCAGGGAAGGTACACTGGTCAGCCTTGGATTTGGCATTCTGGAGATGATAGGTCAGGAACTGGAGATGGAGAAAATATTCTCTTAAATCCAACTGGGGTTAAAGATTTGAAACGATTGACGATTTATTGCTTTATATATAAAGGAGTTGCTAATTGGGCCCAAACAAATGCAATTGCTTCGATTAAAGTACCTGGAAACCCTGATATTGTAGTTGAAATGGGGCAGCAGATCAATAAAGAAATGATGTGCGCATTGGCTGAAATCAATTTTGAAGGAAGTGATGAAATTAATGTGAAAAAGCTTGTTACTTTCCACAATGGGCATGCAGAATGTGATCGAGCATACAATTGGGGACTCCAATGGAAAGCGGGAAGTAAATAAATCGCAATCGAAATGAAAAAGTTAATCCTATCAATAATTCTTCCAACCCTAGATTTTTCAATTGCTTCTTTTCTTGCAGTTCAGAAATAATTAATATTGGGTTCAAGCGATCAACCATCGTACAAGTAAAATTCGAATTGCTCAAGGAATATTGGTATCTAGTTCTTTTTGCTTTTCTGGCACTTATATACGTCAGATTCATTGCCCCAAAGATATTTAAAGACTAAATTTAAATCACCCAAAACAAACATATCATGACAAGAAGACTACCCGTCTATTTAGTATTAGACACATCCGGATCAATGACCGGAGAACCAATTGAAGCGGTAAAAAACGGACTTTCCACTCTTTTGACCGCCTTGAGATCAGATCCCCATGCGTTAGAAACTGCCTATCTAAGCGTGATTACTTTTGATTCTGATGCGGCACAAATAGTTCCTCTAACGGATTTGGCATCTTTTCAGGAGCCGCCTTTAGCAGCTCAAGGAACCACCTCATTAGGTGAAGCGCTTACTCTTCTTGCAAATTGTATAGATAAGGAGGTAAAGAAATCTAGTCCAGAACAAAAAGGAGATTGGAAGCCGCTTGTATTTTTTATGACAGACGGACAACCAACCGATGATTGGCAAAGAGGATTAAATGATTTCAAGACCAGAAAAACTGGAATGGTTGTCGCTTGTGCAGCAGGAAGTGGTGCGGATACCACCGTTTTAAAGCAGATTACTGACAATGTAGTTATGCTAGATACAGCAGATAAGGCTACGATTGCGGCATATTTTAAATGGGTTTCATCTTCAATTACTACAAGTTCAAAAAAGGTGGAAAATGCTGGAGTTGAATCAACTTCCTTGAGTGAATTACCACCACCACCACCTGAAGTTAATGTTGTGTTTTAATCAACTCATCGAATGATAGAGCTAAAGAAAAAAGGTGAGTCTCATAAAATTGATTTGGCAAAGAAAAATTATGTCAAAGACGATAAAAAGGCTCACATAAAATTGAACTGGAAAACTGCAGTTGATTTGGATCTTCATGCCTATGTAATAGATTCAAATGATAAATTTATACATGTGTATTTTGCGGAAAAAAAATCCCCTTGTGGGAATATTGTCCTAGACCAAGATGCTGGAGTTGGCAATACTTCCGGTGATAATGAGGAAAATCTAATTGTTCAAGATGTGACAAAAATCAAAAAAGTCATTTTCGTTGCGAATATTTTTAGATTTTTTGGGAGCCTTTTTTCTTCTGGAGATAAATTCAATAACTATGATGGACAGATAGTTATTAAAACATTAGGCGAAGAAATAAGGATGTTTCTAAATTCTGAAGAACTTGGTCGATGGGCAGTTATTGCAATGATTGATAATCAAAATGGTGTTTCTGATTTCAAAAACATCAATACAATTTTAAAAAATGAGCCAACGGTAGAATATTTAAAAAATTTATCTTGATGTAAAGAATGATTGCATATTTTAATCGAATGAAAAAATATCAGAATCGGTTGGATGAAATTCAGGCAGAGGTCGTCAACATCACTTCAAAAATGAATATTCTTAAAGCTTCCATGACTCAGTTATTAACTCAATCAACACAATACGAAAGAAATGTAATTCAACAAATAATCTCGGGCTTTAATAATTTAGTTGCTGTAATGAATGCCTTCCCAAATTTGAATGGAAATGCGGTGTTTGTTCAGAACTATCAAGAAATGGAGAAGCTAGAAGTTGAATTACAGCGCTGTTTAAATAATTACAATGGAACAGTTAAAGTTTACAATGATGGGATTAATACTTTTCCAGCGATGATTCTTGCTTTTATTTTTCGATTCAAGAAAAAGAATTTTGCCAGGAGGAATTAGGTATGGAATTAAAAAAAGGGAATAGAGCTGATATTAATGCATCTAGATTTAAAATTGGACTCGGCTGGGATCCAAGTGTTCGAGATGATGAAGAATTCGATTTAGATGTTAGTGCTTTTATCTTAGATCAAACTGGGAAAGTCATTTTTGACGGTACGTCAAAAGGGGAAAAGTTCATTGTTTTTTACAACAGCGATGACCGAATTGTTCCAAGTGATTTGGATAAGAGTATCTTCAGATTAGAGCCTTATGATCCAGAAAAGTATCCTGATAAAGAAAAGGACTATAGAGAAAAAACCAGACCGGTAAGCCCTAATTTTGAAGTAATTGGTTCAATAGATGACAAGGATGGTCGAACTAGCGATGGAGATGACGATGAAGATATGTTTATCGATTTGAGTAAACTCCATCCTGAGGCGAAAGAAATAATCATTGTTGTGTCTATATATGAAGCAAGTGAAAGGAATAATCAGAATTTTGGTCAGGTAAAAAATTCGTACATCAGAGTCGTAGATTACAATACAAATCAAGAGATTTTGAAGTACGAGTTGGATGAAGATTTTTCCTCGGAAGATGCAGTTGAGTTTGGGCGTATTTATAAGAGAAATGAAACTTGGCGGTTTGAAGCGCTAGGAAATGGTAGTAACGGAGGTTTAGAGTTTTATATAAATAAATATTCATCTTTCCTTCAATAAAATAAACATAGCATATATGGCAATTTCATTGGCAAAGGGTCAAAAAATAGACCTTACAAAATCCTCTGGAGAAAGTTTAACCAACTTCTGTGTTGGAGTGAATTGGGGGGCAATTGTTACAGAGAAAAAATCATTTTGGGGAGGTATTAACAAGGAAGTACAAGATGTTGATCTTGACTTGAGTTGCGTGCTTACAGATGCTTCGGGTGAATTGGTAGATTACATCTATTCACCAGACTACAATGGTTTTTTAGAAAAAAACAATCTTCCTTTAGGAAAATTGTCAACCAGAGATGGTGCATTAAAGCACAGTGGCGATGATAGAAAAGGAGATCTTGATGGAGATGATGGACTTGATAATGAAATTATTTCAGTCGATTTAAATAAGGTAGATAGTAACGTGGATAAAATATTTTTTTTCCTAAACATTTACCTTAATAAAGGCCAAAACTTTGATTTTTCGCATGTTCCTTATGCAAAGATTAGAATGTATGAAGGGACGAGCAAAAAAGTGAATACTGTTTTTGCAAACTATGATATTGCAACAAATAGTTCCTTTGCGGGTAAGGGTGCGCTTGTTTTAGGAAAGTTGTACCGTAGAAACAATGTTTGGCGATTTGATGCAATTGGAGATCCAACTGCTGACAAAATATTTCTTCAAACGTTGACGCATATCTTATCTAACTATGCTAAATAATTCATTTTTGAAATGAGGAGATTGCCTGTTTTTATCTTGATTGATTCTTCTACTTCTATGAAAGGAGATGCAATAAATGCGGTGAATTCGGGGTTGAAGGCACTAATTCAGGATTTGAGGAAAGATCCTTTTGCATTAGAAACTGTTTTTTTGAGTGTTATTTCTTTTAATACATTGGCGTTTATCGTTCGGCCTTTTGAAGATATATTGAACAATGTATACGTGTCTATTGAGGCTAAAGGACAATCTAATTTTGGGTTAGGGCTTCAAATGCTAATGGACGAAATGAAAGTAAATATTAAGAAAGCAACAAATGAAACAAAAGGAGATTGGCGGCCACTCGTGTTTTTTATGACCGATGGTCGGCCTAGCGGGGCTTGGAAGACTAAATTGAAAGAGTTTCATTCAATCAATGATGGTAAATGGATAATCTGTGCCTGCGGAGTTAAATCTAATTTACAAATTATTGAAACGATGGGTGGGGATATGGTGGTTTTAAATAATAAAACGGAAGATAGTATTAGTGCTTTCTTCAAGTGGGTTAGTTCCTCTATTAATATTCATTCCAAAAGTATTGCACAAAATAATAAGGATAGTTTTTCGAAAGAAAAGTTTAAAATTTATCTGAATAAATGAGAAGGTTACCAGTATACATACTTTTAGAAACGGCGGGCGGAATGCGGGGTCAAAGAATTGAGGCCGTTAAGAATGGACTAGATGTAATGGTTAGTCGTTTGAGACAAGATCCTTTTGCTTTAGAATCAGTTTTTATTAGTCTGATTAGGTTTGATCGAAAACCAGAAGTAATTGTTCCACTTACTGAATTAGAACTTCTTCAAATTCCAGAGATAGAAATTCATCAATCTTCACCTCCACATACTGGTGAAGCATTGGAATTTTTATGCGATCAAGTAGAAGCGGAGTTAATTAAGAGTTCAGAAGACCAAAAAGGAGATTGGAGACCCTTATTGTTTATTCTTACCCGTGGTGTTCCCGCAGATAGAGAGACGTTCAAGACAGTAGTAGATAGAGTAAAAGGTAAGAATTTTGCTACAATAGTAGCTTGCACAGCAGGTTCAAGGAGTTCAGATCAAGACATGAAATTACTCACAAACCAAGTTGTTCACTTAGATACTGCTGATAGTACGACATTGGCCTCTTTTTTCAAGTGGGTATCATCTTCAATTGGGGTTGGTAATTTAAGTAGTTCAAACAATGAGGATATAGTCCTTCCGCCCCCTCCTCCAGAAGTTCAACCTGTGATTTAAAGTATATGATTGTAATTATTAAGACTACGATTTTATTCAGCCTTCTTTTAGGATTATTTGTATATTCCAAGCTTCAGCCACATGCCAACGTTTTAAATCCCAAGTCAGCAAAGTATTTTTCCATTTTAGATGGAATATATAGACCTGCATTTTCATTTTTTTCAAGGAATTTTCCTTCAAGATTGAAAATTAGTGATACTGGTTTAGTATTGGATTTGGGGCAAATTATCATTTTCGTTATACTGTTAATTTTATTTCGTTTTTTATGAGAAGACTCCCAGTGTATTTTCTAATTGATGTCTCCGAATCTATGGTTGGAGATCAAATCAACTCCGTAGAGGAAGGGATATCGCATGTAATTCAGGAGCTTAAAAAGGATCCTTATGCGCTAGAAACTGTTTTCATCAGTATTATTGTATTTGCTGGTAAGGCAAAGACAATTATTCCACTTACCGATATTATTACTTTTTATCCTCCAAAATTTTCCATTGGTAGCGGAACTAATTTAGGTGATGGGATTGGGCAGTTGATGTTTGAGATGAGAAAAAATCATGTGCCTACAACTCCAGATAAGAAAGGAGATTGGAAGCCGATCGTATTTTTATTTTCGGATGGTGCTCCAACAGATAGGCCTGAAAATGCTTTTATTGAATGGAAAAAGCAATGGTCAGGTAAATGTAGTTTAATTGCCATTTCCCTTGGTGATTCAGAGAGTATAGTTAAGCTCAAGGAGCTCACCGAGGAAGTGTACTTGGTTAATGACACTTCAGCAAGTACATACAAGAATTTTTTCAAATGGGTGACAGCCTCAATAAAAGCTTCTAGTATTAGTGTAGCTGATAAGGGAAATCATCAAATGGCAAATACCTCGGGGTTGGATTTGGAAAAAATTGATCTGGTTAAACATGAATTAGATTCAAATACCATTGATCCAAATTTTGCTGTCTTTATAGCAAAATGCCAAAACACCAAACGAGAATATTTGATAAAATACAAAAAGCAAATTCAAGAAAATGAATTTTCATCTAGTCTTGGGTTTGGGACTTTGATATATAGGTTAACGGGAGCCTATCAAGTAAATCAAGATTATCATGAACTAAGTTCGGATAAGCAAATTGACCAGAAGATTTCAACTGAAAATTTACAAGGATTCCCTACTTGTCCATGTTGTGGAAATCAATTTGGTGTTTCTGTTTGCTCATGTACTAAAATACTATGTACTGGTGAAGAAAAAGTTACAACTTGCCCTTGGTGCGGAGTTCAAGGTGAATATGGCCAGGGTTCAGGATCCATTGATTTAAATCGAAACCTTGGTTAATATGGAAAAAGAATCTCAATACTTAAAAAATTTGTTGCAAGCGAAAGGCATTTTAGTTGAAGAAAAAAATGTTGGCTTGCTAAACATACTCTGTGAAACGAAAGAAATCAAAGAATCATTCGAATCCATTGTATTAATTCAGGATAAAATGATAAATGCTTGGAAAAGGAATTTAAAGATTAATGACTTTGTTAATTCACCGATAAGTATACCCAATGCGACTGTTGGTAAATCTTACACGCATAAGTTCGATTTTTCAACTGAACCATTTAAAGGGGTAAAAATTCTTAGTGTTACTGGGCAGGATCTTACTATCGGTTTCGATTCAGATGCAAGTACAATTACAAGTACATTCGATAATCCGGGTCAGTTTAAATTAGAATTTAGATTTAAACTTGAAGAAGATCTTACCGATGAAATTGCTGGTGTTAAAGAAGTAAAAATTCTTGTCAATCCAGACCCAAAATCATTGTGGAAAAATCTTGATTCTGATCGTACCGATCCATATTGGAAGGAAGATAATACATCTGCCTCTGGCATTCTGGGAACAAAAAAGTTAATTGTTGGTTCAAAGCGAGGACGATCACATGCACATGAGGGGATCTTTAGAGATGACGACTTTGCGTTTAATTTCTCTGAAGAAACTGGCTGGGGAATCATTGCTGTAGCTGATGGTGCTGGCTCAGCAAAATACAGTAGAAAGGGCTCAATTCTTGCGTGTGACAAAGTGATTGATTATTTTAAAAATATACCCCTTGAGGAGCTTACTAAATTATCGGAAGCTATCACTTCGGAATTAGCGGAATCCAATGAATTGAATCAAAAATCTATTAGCACTTTCTGTATTACCCATCTTGGCAAAGCTGCATTTGCAGCACTTACTGCAATCAAAGAAGAAGCTACCTTAAAAGAGGCTCAAGTTAAGGATTATTCCACCACCCTGATTTTTGCATTTATCAAAGAATTTGGCGAGAATATGTTTGTCTCGTCTTTTTGGGTTGGGGATGGAGGAATAGGAATCTACTCAAAGGATCCAAATAGTGTTAATTTGATGGGAGTACCAGATAGTGGTGAGTTTTCGGGTCAAACTCGATTCTTGACCATGAATGAGATATTTGCTGAAAATTCATACATATCGAGAATAAAATATAAGATTGTTAATAAATCGTCTAAACTTTTTTTAATGACTGATGGAATAACCGATGCAAAATTTCAAACAGATGCTGCTTTGGAAAAGATTGAAATTTGGAATGGGTTCATTGCAGACCTAGAAGGATCGAATGAGGACGATTTAGCAATTGATTTTGCTGGGGATATCAAACTGTCTGAAGAAAATCTGATGAAGTGGATGGATTTTTGGAGTCCAGGAAATCATGATGATAGGACAATCGCAATTTTGTATTAACTAGTAATATTATGGCAACAATTTCAGTTAGATCATCAAAAGGGACAACCTATCAATACGTTGATAACGGATCTCCAATGCAAGGAGGGATGAAGGATGTGTACTTCGCGCCTGATAAATCCTATGTAATTGCATTTTTTCGAGATGATCAAGACACCAACTCTAAAGATCGTTTAGAAAACATCGTTAATCGTTTTAGGGAGAGCATATTCAATCAAGTAGGCGGAGATTATTGGAAAGATTTGTTTTGTTGGCCATATGACCTAGTTGAACATAATGGCAAAGTGGGAATAATTGTCCCAATTTATAACAGTTGCTTTTTCTTTAAAAAGGGCTTCAATGATGGTGCAGCTGGCTTATCTAGTATCAAAGGGGATGAAAAGCAGGGCAAATGGTTTGCTTCAGCAAGATATAGGAATAGAGCTTATAAACTGCATCTCGATTCTGCCGAATTGGGTGATTGGGGGAAGTTTATACGTATCTGTTTAAATGTTAGTAGGGCTGTTGCTAGGATGCATGCCGCTGGACTTGCGCACTCTGATTTGTCTTACCGCAATGTTTTAATTGACCCCATCACTGGTAATGCTTCAATCATTGACATTGATGGATTGGTTGTTCCGGGTAAATTTCCTCCTGATGTAATTGGTACTCCTGATTTTATTGCTCCTGAGGTATTGGCGACTTTAAAGTTGGATAAGAAAGATCCCAATAGAAAATTGCCTAGCATGTTAACTGACAGGCATGCTTTAGCGGTCATGATATATATGTATCTACTGTATAGGCATCCGCTGAAGGGGGGGAACTATTTTGGGACCGGAGATTCAACTGAGGAGGATAATTTAATGATGGGGGAAAAAGCGTTATTCATTGAGCACCCAACGGATAAGGCCAATAGACCTAAAGCAAACCAATTGGACCCGAAAGAATTACCATGGGTTGATATTGACAAAATTCCTTACACAGTTTGTGGCCCTTACTTAAAAGCTTTGTTTGATCGTGCATTTATAGAGGGCTTGCATAATCCTAATAGACGCCCGAGTGCAGAAGAGTGGAAGGAAGCATTAATTAAAACAGTTGATTTGATGCAGCCATGTCAAAATTCATCATGCGAGCAGAAATGGTTTGTCTTTGATAATAGTAGTAAACCGAAATGTCCGTTTTGTAACAGTGAATACCGTGGTCAATTACCGGTTCTGGATTTATATTATGCGCCAACCCCAGGTAATTACAGATTAGACAATCACAGAATTATGGTTTTTTCAGGACAAAATCTGTATCAATGGCATGTGAATCGAAATATTACACCAAATGAAAGACTGACAGATGAACAGAGAAGGCCTGTTGGGGATTTTCATTTTCACAATAACAAATGGATCCTTATCAATCGAAGGATGCAAGACCTCATGGATGTTCAAACCAAACAAAATATTGCTATTGGATCTTCAATTGAGCTAACAGAGGGGAAACAAATTTTATTGTCAAAGGAACTCGGTGGAAGGTTGATAAATGTCAAATTGATTAGCAATTAGGCTATAAATTTTGTTTTTCAACTAAAGTATAAAGTAAACCTATGGTTACTGAAATCGAGTTGCAGACTGGTACTCTGTTCATTGAGAGCGAAGATGAACTCGGGAACTTATGTGGGTTTGCATCTAGAAAAAATGCGAAAAGGGGATTTTTGTTTTTAAGTAAAGTTCTTGGTAAACATTATCCTTCTTGTCCAGATGAAATGCGTGAAGTACATGAGACTCTCGCAAATAAAATTAGGCCGATTCTAAAAGAGGGTCCAACTGTTGTAATCGGATTTTGTGAAACTGCTACATCTTTGGGGTATGGTGTTTATGAATCCTTGGATTTAAAGGATTCATACTACCATCATTCCACACGGCACAAAATTGATCATCCAATATTTCTGACTTTTAGTGAGAGTCATTCTCATGCTACAGATCATTATTTGTATTTGCCAGAAAATTTAACCCATCAATCAATTCTCAATAACCCGGCAAACATTATTTTTGTGGATGATGAGTATACTACTGGAAATACGCTGTTAAATACAATCGCGGCATTTAAGGAGAAAGGAATAGTCTCTAATTTCAATGCAACAGGAATTCTTGATTGGACTGATAAGTCAAAGCATAATTTATTGCCCGAGTTAGTAAGCCTTGTCAAAGGGAATTTTATTTTTTCAAGTAATAATTATACTCCGTTTTCCCAGCATGTTTCAGAATGCAATTTTTCTTTGGTTCACGAAGACCTCTGCACACCATATGGGCGGGTTGGTTGTGAGAAGTTAGCCATAGATTTCAAAAGTCTAATTTCAAGTTTGCCAAAAAAAGATGAACGGGTTTTGGTAATCGGAACCGGAGAGTTCATGAATGTTTCTTATTTGCTAGCCGGATTTTTGAAATCCTATTCTTCTGCCGTTTTTGTTCAAAGTACCACTAGGTCGCCAATCATGCTAGGGAATGATGTTCAATCGTTGTTGGAGTTCAAAGACAATTATGGGGAGCAGGTCGATAATTTCTTGTATAACGTTAAAGATCAGGTATATGACTATGTATATGTATGTTATGAGACGGGAAACTTACCTGCTGAACATACTTTATATCAGCAGCTGAATCAATTGTTCCCCAATGTTATCCTGTTGAACTTTAAGTAATACTCATCTATTTTTTAAGGATGATTTTATACTTTGATAAATGGAGGAAAAGTAATATTTTTAGAACACCGAAGCTAGTGACAGCTTTTAACATTCTCACGAGCCCAAAAAAATATAATTCATAAATCAAGAGCCATGGAAAATTCACATCTTCTTGTCAAATTCTCAAGTAATAAGATGCCATCCATTATGGATGAAGGCAATAACATTTGTAAATACGATCCTAAAACGCAAATGACCGAGTATTCAATGGGAGGACCTTCTACCTCTAGTCATAGAGTGACGAATGGTACCCAGCCCAAAAATGAGGCAGATCGAATAATGGACGATAATTAAGTTTTTACCTATGCAAAGTATATTTGAATTTTATCCGACCACTGATTTTAGTTTAGAAAATAAACTGATCTATTTGCAAGCTGTTGCCTTTTCTGCTGCGGCAGATGGATTTTCTCCTGCTGAAAAAGAAGTTTTTTTTGTTTTGAGTGATCAATTTGGAGTGCCTAGAGATAAGGCAAATGAGATTGCTGACAATCCTAGCTTCGATAAAAATCTGTTTGTTGGCAAAGAAATATTTAAGGTATTCGCACCATGTCTTCTTCGGGATTGTACAGCTGTTTCCTTTGGAGACTTTGACCTATCAGATGAAGAGAGAAATTCTATCATGGAATTAGGTGAAGAACTTATGATTGAACAGAAAAAAATCACCTACATAATCAATGCCGTACTTAATCAAATGAACGCAATTAAGTTATGGTCTAAAGCAATTAGGGTTGAAGAATGATATCTGAAGATGTAATTTTAATTATTACATCTGTTGATGATGGTCATGCAAACGCAGTCGTAAGACACCTCAACGAATCTGGATCTGATTTTTTGCGAATCAATACAGACGAACTTCTTAATGGCGTGCACACGATTTCTTGGCAAGAGAAAGACAATAAAATTTTCGTTCAATTTTTTAATGGCCATCGAGAATTTAGTTTTAAAAGCGTAAAGTCAATTTACTACCGCCGTCCCTCTAGGCCAACCTCAAATAACATTTCTACGATTCAGCATGAGGGGGTGTATATCGACGAAAGTTGGTCAGGTCTTCATTCCATATTGTTTTCGCTAACCGAAGCCCGTTGGTTTGGTCATCCTCACTTGGATAAAATCAATTCATCCAAGCTTAAGCAGAAAAGGATAGCAGATGAGTTGCAAAAAAATAGTTCCAAAATTCAAACGCCGGCCACAATTTTATCCAATAATCCTGAAGAATTGACTGCGTTTTGTTCGAAGCATTCATTTATTCTAATTAAGCCAATAGAAAGTAGAGGAACT
>Ga0256317_1000004_pt1 | contig 19404 bp, 22 predicted proteins | sample LawtaT_4_FD_183801 | JGI IMG/M metagenome (GOLD analysis project Ga0256317, IMG submission 183801) | Metatranscriptome of freshwater microbial communities from St. Lawrence River, New York, United States - Law_Atlam_RepB_8h (Metagenome... | ecosystem: Environmental > Aquatic > Freshwater > River... | reverse complement strand
AAATTTACTTCTAAAAAAGTGTCTGTAGGTTTGGACAATAATTCTGTCTCTTCTCCTACATCCAAGTCTAAAAATTCATCCCACAATTCTTTTAATAAAGGAGATTTATCTAAAGCTAAAAGCCTTATGTCAGTACGAGAAGTTAGTCCTACTACTGTTCTGTACATTAAACCACTATTAGTTCTGATAATAGTCTTAGCTCTATTAGAGAACTGACTATATTTCCCCTCTACGAACTTTTCTACATCACTTTTAAAATTGGGATTAATACTAAATTCTAAGTACACTTTGTTGTTTTCATCTGTGAATTCTGTATACTTTGGAATCGAACCTTGTACTAAGATAGAGTCAAAGACTTCTACATAGATACTAGTCAAATCTTTCTTTAAGTAAGTGTCTATAAAGTTAAGATCACCACCAAACTTTGATTTAGATACTCCCGCTAAAGGTAGTATAAAATAAGTACAAAGATTATGTTCGTTTAATTGTGACACCATTTGATTAAAATCCATACTTTAAATTTGCCTTATGCTATCATGGCATTATTTGAAAACTTTCGGGGTTAGAAAATACGCCAATCGAATGAAGAAATGTAATCTCTTCTTTGTAAGTTTCCCAGTAAGGATGAGAAGGCATAAGCATTTTAACTGTATTAAAAGTTTGATCGTAGATTATACTACCATAGTACTCCCCAAAGTACTTAGTGTATTGTTCTTTAACTAGGAAATGAAGTTCCATGTCAAAGCAATCTGAGTCTGGTAAAACTTTTGAAAATAGTTCTGATACCTTTTTAGGCCCTAGTCCTGGTACTCCTTTTATATTATCGACGTCATCACCGCATAACATTTGAGTCCAAAAATTTACAGAAGCTTCATAAGAAGAGACTACTTTAATACCTTCAGTAGGTTTTTTGTAGTCAAAATGTAAGCCTGCAATTTGTTTCATGTCTTTGTCTGGTGAGCAGATAATAACTTCTTCCGTTGTGTGTAAAACAGAAGCTGCTGCAACAATATCATCCGCTTCTAAATCTTTTGGAATTACAAACCCATACTTCTCTATAAAGTAATTCTTAATTGTACTTTCCCATTGAGTAACCCAGTCTGGTTTAACACCTCTGGTACCTTTGTAAGGAGCATACAAATATTCTTTATCTCTAAAGCTAATTTTAGGTGAGAAACTTCCAAAATGATGTGTCGCTTGACTACCTTCCATAATCATTTTATACACAGAATCACAAGATTCAAGTACTAAAGATTCTACGGATTCTTTGTGATTGTAAGCAATTATGTAGACAATACTGTCTGCATCAATTAAAGCGAGTCTTGACATGTTAAAGTTTGTTGTGTTAATAAAAGTTTGTTTTCTTTTTTTAATTCTTCCAATTGTTTAACCATTTGAAAAAAGTCATGTTGATACATAAAAGCATATCTTTCTTTCACTAAAAACTTACTACCTGTCTTCGCTTTTTCTGTTTTCTTATGAAGCACTACGTTAATTAGTCCCGGAGTTACCGGAATTTCTCCTAGAATCTTTTGATAAGGTATTGTACCCACCATACATTTAGCTTGTACATTGTAAGGAAGTCTGCCTTGTATTGACTCATCAGTATTAGCTAGATCAATCTTTTGTGCGTCTCTTGTTCTGTTACAAGCTCTCGATGTGGCTACATCTGCAAATCCAATTTCTTTAAAAATGGTTACTAATTCTCTTTCGTAAGAATGGCCAACTGCTGTATTTCTTGGTTTACTCATGTGTAGTTTTAAAAACAAAGGTACAAAGTTTCCCGTGTACCTTTAATGTTTGAATTAAAAAATTAAGCTAATGCTGAAAGCTCTTCAATAGAACTTTGAGAAGCATCAATAACTTCTGAAAGTAAAGAAGCAAACTCAGCATCACCTAGTTTAGCGTACTCGCTACTGTGATAGATACCTTTGTTTGGTCCAGCAAAACTAGAGTGTACAAAGTATCTACGTACAGTCATTGCACCGTCTTGGTTGTTAGTAGCATTTACTGTATGGATGTCTGAAGGATCAACAAAAATGTTGTGAGTTACTGTACCTTCTACTTGGTAGTTTTTGATGTAATTTAAACCACCACAATGCAATCCTGGGCCCATTGGAGGTCCAACTTTATCCCAAGAATCTAACTCATGACGACAACCTACACGAATAAAATGACCTTCAGAATTGTGACCATTACCAATACAAGAAAAAGCATCTCCGCTTGTACCCATAATAGCTGGTTCAAACAATCTGTCTTCTGCATAATCTGGAGTGTCGTAAGTAATCAATCCAGTATCAGGGTCAACATTCATGTTGTAACGAGCTACTACTTTTACACCACTTTGATCATCTTCTGCTACAAACTTAGTAGTAATCTCTTTAGATACTTTATAGCAAACTAATAAGCCTTCTTGAGTAATAGCTACTTGAGTTGTTGTTGCTTTCTTTTCAGCAATTTCTCTTGAAAAGCCTTCATTGTTTACTAAGTTTTCTACAACATTTTCATCAACGTACAAAGCAGAAATGTAGTTTGCAAAAGCTTCCGCTCTTTCTTCACTATACTCAGGTCTGCCTTTTGCAGGGCGTAAATAACGTCCCCAACATTTAACTAATGGTGTAATGTCAATACCTTTCTCAACTGATGTCAAAAGCTTGTCAACAAATACTTGAGGTAAAGGAGTACTAGAAACTTTAGTTCCTAATTTTAGGTAATACTTACCTGTTTTTGGGCTTACATAGATGAAAGGTGAAGCTGTTTCTACCTGATCTTTGTAAGTCTCTTTTGTGTACGGAGTAAACTTTTCTACAAGAGCTTTCATTTCTTCTTGTGTAGCTACTGTACCTGCTTCTGCAGCAATATCTTTCATGAGATGATAATTCTCTTCATGAAATGTTACGCTGTAAGGTACGCCATTCACTGTACCAGTGATTTGGTCTTCGATACGATTTACTGTAATCATCTTTTTTGGTTTTTAAAATACTAAGTTAAGTTTTTTGTCTCTAAATACGAAATAATAGAGAAGTGTAAGTCAGTTGGAATTGGACATTCTACTCTACTCTTGTATGGGTTGTAGTCTATAAATGCATCTTCTACTTTAGCGTACCCTGTTAATACAGGAATAAAGTTAAACATGTTTTTAATAGACGCAGACCATTCAATTAAGTTGTCTAAAGATTCTAGTAAAGTTAAATCAACTGCATAACCATCTGTAACAGTATCTGAACGCCACATTTCTACTGCTAGTGTAGCAATATCTTCTGGGTTGTTACTACTTTTTACAAAGGTTTGAAATTGTTGAACTTTATCAAGATGATTTATCATTGTCTCGTATGCTTGACTGTTCTCATCTGAGATTTTACCTAGATTTTTTAAGTCTGTAAAATGTTTATTTGTGTACTCGACAATCTTTCTATACTCTTCTTGTTTTTCAGGTACTAAACTAAAGTTGTAAAGAAAAGCTACTTGATTAATTTTTGTAGCTAATTGTCTAGCTGTGTTCCATTGAATTAGAATGTTACTCATTGTAATAGTTCCATTGTTAATTTGTGCAAAAAATTTGTTGATGTGTTTGAAATCTTTAAAGTACTTACTAGAAGACTGTGAAACTTTAATGATACGAATGTCATCATTTTTAAAGTAATGAGCGCATCTAAAAGCTTCTGAGCAGTTTAACCCATAAGAACGAAGTAAATCAAAGTCGTTGTACATAAAACCTGAGTTGTACGTTTCAGCATTAGCTCTTGGAAACACAATAGATTCTTGTCTTGTGTCTCTAGTAAGCAAAGCAGTAAACTCTAAAGTTTTAATGTCAGCATCATTACCGTAATAGATTTCTCCTACATCCCAGTTGTTAATTTCTGCAATTGGTACTTCTAGTTTTTGCCATTCGTAAAGTCTTGCATCGTAAGCATTATTGTTATCATTAACTGAGTTAGAATAATAACTTGAATTAATTCCACCGACTGTTACTTTAGATCTTGGAGTGTTTACAATTAGCTTACCTTCAAGTTTTCTACGTTCTTCTTTAGATAAATTAGCTGCTTTTAATTCTTCATCAGATAAACTTTCTGTTTCTTGTTCTTCCTCATCATCTGTGTCTGTACCTTTAAAGTTTTCTGGAACCTCAATGTCTTCATAAATTAAAGGAATGCTAGACTTTAACAACTCTGCCCAGATTAACTCTGTAACATGTACTCTAGAATTAAATACGTCATTATCTAGTTGGTGTATTTTAGTACCTACTAAGAACTCAAAATCATTCTTACTTGTGTCTTTTATACCATTCTCTAAACCAAACCAAAAAGGTCTGTCAATTACAAGTAATTTGTCATATATAGACAACAAATACTTGTCCTTACGATTAGATGTTGAAGAAGATTTTAACACTATAGTAGTTTGTGAGAAATCCCACATAGACTTAGCTTCTACACGACTTATCTTTGTCTTTACTTTATTCCTTTGTCTAGTTATTTCAAAGTGTACTTTTCGTACTCTAAGAAAGTCTAACAAGTAAGGAGTTAATCTAATCTCAGTCTCTCTAAACAAAGGACTAACCTGACTAATATCAATGATTTGAGACAATCGTCCAAGTACTGAATTACGGTCTAAAGAAGAGTTAAGAGAAGCGCATTTTCTAATCCAGTTAACAATGTCAGTTTCACTACTAAGTTCTTTCTGTACTAATACAGTAGCAGATGCTTGAGTATCTCTAAATCTGTTAAGAATCATTGTCTTAGTCTTCTCTGACCAAACAAGAGATTCTCTAGAAGGAGTTACTTCTACGTCTTCAGGCTGTACTTTAATACCGATGTTACCGTTCTTGTTTTCTAATTCTAACTCAGAGAAATTAATGAAACCATAGTTAACTCTGTTGATTAGAATATGCGGCTTATCATAGTACCTGTTATCTGACAACAAAATGAAATCATCCTCAAAAAGTATATTAGATTTTACAGGTATTTGAGTACTTGAAGAAGGGCTTACTACAGTAAACACAATATTGTCAAAGTATGTTAGTTGGCTTTTTACTGCATCTTCATACTCTGATCTATGATGTTTTTTAGCATCAATTATAATAGTTACACCATTAAACTCTGTTGTAGTTTCAGCATACAAAGAAATGCCTCCCATTTTAAACTCAGTGTTCTCTGTACCAGTTGTTAAGTTCATCTTTGGGATGATACTTTCTACCTTACCATTGTACACCATAAATCTGAATAAAAAGCCATTGTATCTACTTTCTACTGTGTAGTGAGAGTTAATTGATAATGGAGCTTTATTACCTAAGCCAAACTTACCTAAAGGTAATTTGCTTAAACGTTTGGTAGAATAGCCTAGATTAAAGTACTTTTCTAATCTATACTGACCTAAGCCTACACCGTTGTCTTTGATTGTTACAAAATCTTTTTCTAAATCAGAATTAGAATGGTACGTAATGTACACATTTGGATCTGTAGAAAACCATTTTAAATCATAATAACTAGGGTCAAACTTACTGTCTTTGTACATGTCACCTTCTAAGTCAACAAAGTAGTCTTCTACTTTTGCTTTTCCAGTAAGGATTTCACGAGCTACTTCTCTTTCTTTTATAGAGTCAATACCATTAGATGTTATCTCTCTAATAGAAGATCTAATTGGAAATTGGTATTGGTAGCGTTGTAAGATTTCCATCATTAAGGACATTGCACCCTCATCGATTTGTTTCTTAAACCCACCTTCAATCTCAGTTTGAGACTGTTGTAATATAGCCATTAGTTTAAAAGTTTAGTTTTTATAAAAAAGTCATCTTTAGTGACTGCATGTCTTTTTCCATCTCTAAAGATGAGGACTACTTGTAAAGTAGCCTTAGAAGTATCTAAAGCTAGTCTATCAAGTATACCTGTTTTCTCTTGGTCTCCATACTTAGGAGTACTAAAAGAAAGAGAAACTACTTTACCGTTGTAAAGTTTCTCTAATGTTTGCTCAGTTTCTGAGACTTTTTCCCAATCTAAAGTCATAGTAAATCAAGTATTAATTCTTTTGTCTTTTCAGGGCCAAAGATTGCACAGTAATCTGTTGGATCTTTTATACCTGTAAGTAACGGTATTTGAATATGCTCAAAAGGATACAAATGCTCACTAGTTTTACCATCATTGTCAAATAATGTAACTACACGTTTGTACCTCTTCTTTACGTACTCTAGTAACTGTGGATTTGGTATATGATTTTCACCCTTTGGTGCAATACTTTCAAACCCTAAACTTCTTAAATGGATGACATCTTTCATAGCTTTTGTAATAATCAGTAAGTCGTAACTTTCTAATTGTTGAAAACCAGGTATACAAGAGTCTGTCCAGTTGTTTGTAAAGTATTTAGGAGATGGACAGTATAGTTGGTACTTGTCGTAAATTCTGTAAGCATACATTTTTCTTGGAAAGTATGGGTCTACTTGGTCGTCATAAAGATAATAGTAATCTACAGCAGTTGTATTGTACTTTGCTAATAAATCAGCATTGATATTATACTGTTGCCAGTAGTCTAAATCTTCTTTAGACCAGTTTTTACTTTTAACTCTAATATTAGCAGCTGGTCTTATTTTTGGTACTTTTTGAATGTGCTTAGCTAGTTCAAAGTTTCCTTCTACTAGTTGAAAGTCACAAGCAACTTTAACCATTGCTTCAAGTCTAGTTTCTAACCCATATAAGTTTCTTATCAAGTCAAATATATCTCCATGATTTGGAGCAGGAAGTGCATTGTCTTTCCACAAATATTCGTGTGGAAGATTCCCTCCATAGCTTCTTACAAACATTCCAAATGAAGGTCTTAAGTCACCTTCTCTTAAAGGAGAAGAGTACGTAGCTTTCACTACGGGTTCAAACCCTAAGTAAAAAGAATAGAGCGAGTACTCATCGACTCGCTCTAAAACTTCTACTTCTGTTAAATCGGCTAAATCCATTTAGAAGTATTTCTTTTTGTATTAAACAATTGGTGGTGGAGTTGTTGGCGTAGTGTCAACATCAATCCCAACCTGAGGCGCACTGCCCATTGCTGTAGTGTTCAAGTTTAATGCCGCAGACAAGTCAACTTGTGGAGCATTACTGTCTCCAAATAAAGAAGCAATTTCAGGTGTTGTTTGTGAAATAGAATCTGTTCCTCCTACTTCTGCATCACTGTCTAATCCGTTTGTGATCTCATACTTAGTGAATGCCAATTTACTAGCAGCTTTAGGTACTACCATCATCTCTACAAAAGGATACTCATTAATGAACTTATCTCTAAACGCAGGGAAAGCTTTTGCTTTACTTTGTCTTTTCAATAGTACACGTAATGGGAATTCCGCTTTGTTAAAGAATGGCGTTACCATTTCTATAAATTGTCTACCTAAGTTAAGTGTGATGTTAACTAACACTTGCTCGTCTAAAAGACAAGTCATGTTGTTTCTATCTAACGGTGGCATTCCTTTGAATCTATCAAATTTAACCTCACCAACAGTTAAGTACATTTTAGCCCACATAGCAAACATATTTTGCATTTCTTGTGTGGCTTTAAATGATTCCTCAACTCTTTGGCTTATTGTTTTAGGTGTGCCATTTGCACCTTTTTCGTCAGGTACTCTTAAAGGCCACACTTTAATTGTACGTCCGCTACTAGATGAAGTAATAATCATTCCGTTTGCGTCGCACTTCTCATCAAGAAAAGCTAATTCGTCATCTCCACCTTCAGAAACTCCCTCAGCTAGAGTGAAGTCTATAGTGTACTTTCCGTCCTTTTCTACGATTTCAGTTTTACGAAGGATAACACCTTCATTAATTCCTATTTTGATCATATTTTAAATTTTAAACCCAAAGATAAGCTATCCTCTCAGGAGATAAAAATCAGACTGGCTAAATTTTAGTTAGCACTTGTGTTGTCTTCGTTTGCAGCTAAGATAGCAGCACCTTCTTCAGAAATTGTAGCATCTACTGTTGGAACATCAGCCAACGTTGTATCTACTGTAGTTTCTGCTTGTTTAGTACTTGCTGAAGCTGGAACAAGAGGGAACAATGATACATTCTCACGACGTACATATTCTAACTTACCTTTATCTTCTCCACGCACAATACGTTTAGGGAACATAAAGATTTTGTTAGATACTACTTGGTGTAATGGATATGCTTCTACAAATTCCAAATCAATAAATCCTTCTTCGTTTGGTACTGCATTGTATACAGACGCAACTAAAGGAAGTAAAGATTCTTTACCAAAAGTTGCAGCACCTTGTTCAAGTACTGATAATTTTGGACTACCATCTTCTTCTGTAGTACAAGTAGCAAATAAGTCTACTTTACCAGATCTTTTTGGAGAAATAGCAGCTAAGATTAAATCTGGATTGCTACCCCAGTTTTGTTTCTGAGTCCAATCAGCACTGTTCATAATGTCGATACCGTTTGAAGTATCACCAGGGTATGAAAGTACTTTACGTTTTAATGGCTGTCCAGCATCATCAGTTTGTAATACACCATTCTTAACTACGTCTTCTTGTGTAACTGTAGCTTTTACAAATTCTAAGTTATACTTTGAAACTAAAGCTACAGAAGGGTAAATACTACCATCTTTCCACACTCTAATACCCATGAACGAAGGTTCTGGATTTCTCTGTTTTTTCTCAACTGATTTAGTTGCCTTTGCTGCGATTTCTGTCGCTCCGATGTTCGTTAAAAACTCTAACATGTTTCTACTGTGTTTTAAAAATTTAATTAATTTCCGTAATATTCTCTAGCTTTTTGGAATACTACCGCAAGATCATTAGGGATATACAAATCCTCAAACATCTCTTGTGGGCTTTTTGCTGGAATAGTGATACCATTTATCAATGTTCGATTGGTTACGAAATTGTAAGTAGGTCTACTTTCCTTGTCAAAAGACACTGATGTGTAAAGAGCAATTGACACTACAGATTGGGGGCTGTATTGGTCATCTACCATTTTACCAACGGTCTTTATCTTTTTTGCAATCACGACGCTATTAGAAACTTCATTTTCCTCATGCATCATAATTGCAATGTTTATGTCGTTTCTCATTACTTTCGCTTTCGCCAAGATTGACTGAAATGCTTTAGCAATTTGAGTAAACTTACCATAACCAGTTTCTTGTACTTTCTCAAAGTACATGTCCGTCATTACAAAATTTGCGTCATCTATGATCACATTTTTGATATGCGGCGCTTTCTCTATTTGATCAAGTACACCAAGAATAGTTCCGGAGATTGCACTCTCGTATTTGTTCTTGTTGTCTAAAGAATAAGCAGCACTAGATCCTTTGAAAGGAAGTGGCTTACCCGCACAATTGATAATGTACGTTTCTTTTGGGTTTAAATTTCTTAAAGAAGTACTTTTACCAGTACCGCTTTCACCTACGATCATAACTACGTTAGCCATTTGTTTTATATTGTTTTAATTGTTCATAAATTACAGATAACCTGGCGGCTTCTGCATACCACGGGTACTCACTACCTACTTCTGTTGGAAAGTCGTAAAACACATTGCCAATTGGATTCATAAACAGAGGAAAGTCTAGACCCACTGCACCGTCTCTGTTTTTAATTAAGTAATTAAGAAGAAAGAAATCTCCTAAACCACCGTTTAAAACAGAACTAGTGTTAATCATTCTGTACTCTGATACATCAAATTGAAAAGGTTTTACTAAGCCAAATACCAAATCAGCATCTCTGAAAGTATACTTACTGTCGCCAAAATCTAGTCTTGTAGGAGTAATTAAACCTTCTGCGTCCTTACTACCTCTACGAGCTACAGACTCACGTTTAGTACTTAACAAATCAGTACTGAACTGTTGTATGAATACTGGAGAAGTCTCAAACAGATTTCTAAGTACAACAGCTTCTTTACTCATTCTGTCTATTGTACCTTTTAGCGTAAGATTAGATTCCTCGTCAAGCAACGAAAGATGGTCTATTACTAAAAGAGTAATAGGAACTTCCATTGTAGGCGTAAATCCAATTACTTTGCCTTTTCTGTTTTTCTTCTTGTCAGCTTCCGTAACAGCAGCTCTTTCTATAGTACCGTAAGCACTGTAGAAATCTACCATTGTGTTAAAGATAGCAGTTGGATGAGTACTTTTATCAATAATAGCAATGTCTGCTAGCATTGAGTACACGAAGTCATAACCTTCTTTTACCAATTCTAATTGCTCTGGAGTCATCTTAAGACTAGGTATTTTACCTAGCATTAAATCCATTGGAAGTTCTACATTGTGTTTAATCTTAATGTAAAACGAAACCCATTTAGCAATTTTCTTAGTTCTTGAAACCTCTAGAGAATAGTAGAAAACTTTAAAAGGTCTGTTTTCTTGCTTAGCTCTAAGCCATCCGCACAGTACGAAATAGAAGTCAGTAAAAGTTGTTTTACCAATGTTTGAATCTGCACCCACTAAATAATAAGTGGCTTTTTGAATACCATTAGTAACTGCATCAACCTCAGGCAATCCTGTAAGAAGGCCAGAATTAACACCCAGTAGACCCTGGTGGACTTGGGATATGAAGTGGTTCTTTGGTAGTGTTTGCCATGTGTCCCAATTCGGGGAGGGCTGAGAGTTTAATTCTACCAAAGGAATTGCGTGATTTCTTGACATTATTTGTTTCGTTGTTTAAGTGTTGCTTAATATTACCTTTTGAATGTTCCAAAAGTAATCTGTCGTAGTCAGTACGCCATTCTCCACTACTCATGTAGTTGCCAATAGCTTTCTTCATTCTGACTGTGTTCTTGTAATACAAAGTTACAGTTAATTTTAAAATGTCGTATTGATAACCTTCAGAAATTGCTTTTTTAAACGCTTTCATACCTTCTTCCGAGTACTTGTTAATTGAGTAAGGATCTCCTGATGGGCCAAAGCATCTATCAGGGATGTTACATTCAACAATAAAGTTCTGATACCCTCTAGTCCAGTCACCTGCAGTACTTGTTTTTGATAAAACTACTGAAGCTGTCGGTGGTGGAGGCGGAGGAGGTACGTCTGTTTTAAAAGGAACTATCGTAGTCACTTGTAATTGTTTGTGAGCTTTGGGTGTAAAGATTGGCTTACCCTTGTGAAAGGTTATAAACTGTTCTTTTACTAACCAGCTCATGATTTCATGAAACTCCATTCTTATGTATTTAAAGGTTGAATAGGAACTATATACTGTTTGATTCTGCTAGTTTCAAAGTCTGCAATAGCAGTGTTAAACCATCTTTCTTCAGCAGTGTTTATAGTTACTATGATAATAATTTGAGCTTTGTGATCCATTTTATTATACCTGATACGAACTAACCTACCGATACGCTGGATTAAGTTTCTATCTACAGAATCAATCTGAGCTATAATACCTAAGTCAGGTTCAGTAAGATTTTTACCTTCATTCAATGCTTTTACAGCGACTAAAAGATCACTTGTTTTATTCTGAAAGTTGTCAAGACCTTCTCTAGTACTTCCAGAATGATATACTGCTTTTCCTCCAATTCTATTTGCTTGTTCAATAGAACCTGCAAACACAAGTGTTCTAGTACCAGGTACATGCAATCGTTTAAGTACTTCTAGAACTATTCTAAGTTTAGAAGGTAAGGACGATAAGAATTGTACTCTAGCACTGATTGCAGCAAATTTCATTGGAAGTTTAGCAGCATTAGCTTGCGACATAAAAGTAGCTCTTTGTAGATTCTTTGTCAAGTAATCATACCTAGCTTTTTCTGTTTGTTTAAACGGATTCTTTTTGGTTCCTCCAAGAATGTTTAGATTGACAGAATCTAAGTAATACTTAAGTACAGTGATTTCAAAATCTGCAATAAGGCCTAAATCTACTGCTTGGTCTGTTGTAAGTTTGTACGAAGTAGGAAGTAAAGTTCGCATCAATTGGATACGTTCCATACTATCCCCTTCATACACTTCTTTAGGTAGTGTAGCTGTCAATCCTAAAGCATAAACTCTAGGATTGGTTAGATACACTTCTAATTTGTTCAGATTGCCTATAGTAGTTTTATGGTACTCATCGTACAAGATAAAATGATACTTACTAAGTACTTCTTTAGCTAATGCAGCATAACAGATAATCTTAACACCGTTCAAAGAAATGTCCCATTTACTAGCCTCTTCAGGCCAATCAATGTCTCTCATTTCTTCAGTTGGTACTACAATTAAAGTTTGCATAGCAGTTTGATCAAGTTCTAAAAACATGTTTCTTAACCTGTCTACTACTGACAAACCTATCTTAGTTTTACCAACGCCTGTAGCTAATTCTAAAGTGTTTCTAACGCCGGCATTAAATACAGATTCTTCAGCTTCTTTCTGAACCTTTATTTTGTTAGCTAACGCTTCCTCTTTAGTCAGCATACCCGTTTTCTTTTAAGTATGTACCGATAAGATTTAAAAGAATAGGTTCATTAAACCTTTCATCTATTTGATGCCAAGCAACTTTACCTTCTAAGCAAGTGTGATCAAATGCATTGAATTCTAAAACTCCAGCTTTATAAGCTTTTTCGATTGCTTCTGAAATCAGTTGTCGTACTTTTGTACCTTTCTGAGTTTCTGGAATTGAATCTAAAAGTGAGTTTAGTTCTTTGTCTTTTACTATTAGTGTTGTCATATTAAAAACAGTTTGTTTTTTGCTCTAGTCACACTGACATACTTAATTTTGTTACGTTCTAGTATATTTTGATTTAACTCTATATCTGTGTAAACTGTAACACAATTTTTGTAAGTACTTCCTTGTGATTTGTGAGCGGTTATTGCATAATTGTGTTTTACTTCTGCAAACCAATTTTGGAATTGGTAGTAAGCTAACCATGCCTTATTTCTAACATGAGCTTTCTTAGCAGTAGCTTCTAAAGCTGAGACTATTTGTTTGTAGTACTGTTCGCTGTCTTCATGAATAACATAAATAGTACGAATAGCACTATCTCCTTCTGCTTTGCAATCACATTTGTAAACTTTAAAAGTATGAGAACGTGATACACAAAACTCTGCAAAAGGGTCATCTAGTTCATCTAATTCTTGAGAAGATTTGTATACTAGCCAATTTACTTTGTAATCTACAATCTCAGTTTTAAGTACTTTAAACTCATCTGATGTTTTGTACATTGTAGCATTTAGCATACTGTTCATGTCAATGATTGGTTTGTCAGCTACAAGAAAATCGCCTGGTACAATCTTAGGAGGTGCTATCATATTAAGACGATAAGACCTAATGAGATTATTGTACTGTTTAGCAGTCTCATTTCTCCAAGTAACAACTTTGACAAAATCTTGATCTTCATCAAAAGGCTTACCAAACATAGGTAAAACCTCTTCTTTGAATTGATCTAAATTTATCAAATCTATACCAGTTTGACCGTCTACAGAAGTTCCTAAGAAATCAGCAAAAGGTATAACTTTAGATGAAATGTTACTTCTTAAGTAAGTTGCAAATCCTAAGATAGGGTTTTCTTTTGCCTGTCTCATTGGATCTCTTAGAGTGTACACATCAAAATCGTATTCTGCTCTAGAAGCTGGATCAAATACAAATGATTTAGCTTTTCCAACAGGAGGGATTTGAAGTGGGTCACCAATAAAGATAACTTTGAGTGGCGTAAGTTTTTTAGAAGCTACTATACCTTTTTTGTTGTAACAAGAAACTGTTTTACCAATACTAGCATCTCTTTTTTCTTTGTACGATAAGATGTGTTTAAACAATGCTGTGTCTAACATAGATACTTCATCTACTAATAGTACATCTACAGCGTCTACTCTACAGGCATTTTGATTCTTCTCAGGCTCGTAAGTAACCACACCGTGGTCACTTACTTTTTGTCTAAGCCCTAGAAAAGAATGGATAGTACCGTAATAAAGTTTGTCTGCATTAATGCTATTTTGTTGAAGTACTTTTACTGCTTTGTGTGTTGGTGCAGTAATACCAAACTCAATTTTACTATGATTTTTTAAACAGAAATCTACCAAAGAAGTTATTAAATAACTCTTCCCTGTACCAGCATATCCTTCTAGGATATTATAATGTTTGGAAGTTGGTTCTAAGATAAAAGTTAAAAGACCATCAAAAATCTGTTGTTGTGCTGTACTTAAGTTCATGATGCTATTTCTTTAATTTTAGAAGTTGCATAACAATCTACAGTACCCTCAGTAACGTTTAGATTAAGTCTCAACCCAGTCTTTTCAGGGTTTATACTTAAAGCTGGTTCGCCTTTAGTAATATCTGCGTCTACTTCTGCTTGAAGAAACTCAAATATTAACTTGTACTTTAAAGGATTGATACGATTCCCTCTAGTAGAATGGCTAACTAATCTTTGAAGTAAGGACACTGACTCACCAAATATTCTTTCTGAACCTTCTCCTTTAATAGAAGCTAAAAGTTGAATAAGTGGTGCAAGTGTTTGAAACTTGTCGTTATCTACTTGACGGACAAACCAGTCTTGAGTTTGCTTAGGCAATTGCAAAAGCAAGTTCTCTGAGAAAGTAGCTAAGCTGTCACTTAGTACTTTACTGTCTTGTTTTACCTCTTGGCTGAACACATTTGCTCTAGTACCTAAATTTCTCATAGATACTTCTAATGCAGCTAAAATAAAGAGGGTGTTAATAAGTTGGAATTTTCCTTCCTTAATAACTTCTGGAGTTAAAGACTTCTCGTCTGTAAATAAACTCATGTTATCTGTTTTTGTGGTTTAAAATAAAATTGTGAATGTGAAGTGCTAAATCATCCTTAGAGTCTAAAAGATCTTCTATTTTTTGTATAGAATGAATAGCAGTAGTGCGCTCCTTGTTTATTTGTTGACTTATTTGTGCTGGCGTGGGTAAAATCTTCCATCGATCACACAAGTAACAAAAAAACTGTCTCATTAAAACTAACTCTCTTTTTCTGTTTGCACTTTCAAGGTCTTCCCATTTCATTGGGTAGATAGTGTTTCCAGCTAAGATAATTAGAGTTTTTAAACGTTCTAGTGCTGTAGTGTTAGTTTGAAACGCTACAACTGCATAAATGTTTATTTGGTCCATACATCTGAAATATTTGTGTCTGCTTTTAAAATGCCTGAGGTTACAATAACTTTACCAGCTTGTACCATTAGTTTGTCAAATTCAACTTTCCACCAAGGAGCTAATTCAGCAACACAAGCAGTTGTTAACTGGTCATGTACATTCAAAAGAATGTGAATTTTGTCTTGAAGATTGTTGTCTCTAATAAACTTATAGGTTAACCACATAGAAAGTTTAATCATGTCACCACCTGAGCCTTGAAATGGCATGTTCTTACTTGCTCTTTCAATACTACCTAACTCAGCGTTGTATTGCCCAGCTCTGTGATTAGTTAAGAACTTTTTTGAGTACTCCCAATAAGGAAACCAGCGTTTTCTACCAAATGGAGGTAACGTTTGAATGTAACCGTTTACTAAGCCAAAATAACCAAAAGCGTCAAGCTTTATTTTAATCTTAGGGAAAGCTTTAAAATAGTCTTCAATCAACTGGTCAGCTTCTTTTAAAGAAATCTTTAAAGTACCTGAAAGTTTGAACTTAGACATACCGTAAGCTAATCCGAAATTAATAGTTTTGACACCTGTTCTGAGTGTTTTGTGCTTTTTACATTTACACTTTTGTTTTCCTTTACAGAACTTAAATCCTTCTGGTTTTCCAGCTTCATTGTAAGTTGCAATAGTTAAAACGTCGTCACCTTTTACATAAGAAGGATTGTAGTAAGTACAGTTTTCTTCTTGACCTTTCTTCCAAGTATCTTTAAACACCATCTCTGCTGTTACAGAGTGTAAGTCTTCACCATTTTGAATGGCTGTAAACCACACTTCGTCTTGTGCAGCGTGTGCAATTAAAGCTAACTCTTGGCCTGAGAAGTCACTGTCGACAAACTTCCATCCTGGCGTGTACTCAAAAGCATTTCTGTATCGAGTACCTACTTTTTCTTTAGCAGGAATGTTTTGCATGTTCGGAGATGCCGAACTACTGCGTCCAGTACTTACAATAGGATTGTACTGAGTTCTGACTTTACCATCTGATTCTACATACTTGTCAATAAAAGGGAGACCAAAAGAAGTTGTAAGCTTTAACGTATCAACATACTCTGAATATGCTTCAAATACTTCATGAGTACACTTAGAAACGCTTTCTGCTGATAAGTCTTTAAGTCTTGGTTCTACTGCTTGTAGCAATGGCAATGTTTGATCTCTACTGTTCCAGTTAACTTCAATTGTACCTTTCTCAACAAAGAACTTTTCTTTTAGTAAGTATTCTTTGTGATGTTGTAACAGAAAGTCTTCTAATACAGTAAAATCTCCATCTTGTACACTAACAAAAATGTTTAGCAATTCGTTATCTTTCCATTCAGTTTTTCTCATGTAAGATGTCAGAAAAGCTTTAGATGCTCCTTCCAAATCTGGGAAAACTAACTGTAACAAACTTAACTTTTGCTTAGGAGAATTCCAGTTTATACGTAAAGTATCCTCGTTTACAATTCTGTTTAGTTCAAGAGCTTTGGCATGTAACTTTAAATCCTGTAACAAATAGTTGTTTAACATTACCTTTGCCTCATCTACAATAGGTTGAGCAAGAGCAACATTATCTCTCCATTTGTCTTTGTTTAAGAGTACTCCATGAAAGGTGCACTCACTAAAAGCAAGTAGACTTCTCATTTCTAGCCAAACAACATTTTCTAAGTTCCATTTTTTAATTTCCTCTTCTTGTTGCTCCTTAATAGAAGCCAAGTAAATAACATCACTAGCAGCATAATCAATTTTTTCAGCAGTTAAAATATAATCTCCAAAAGAAGTTTGTAGCGTTTTGTCTAACTGTATACCACAGTACTTTTGTACTAGGTCTAACAATGAGTACTCTTCGTTTTCTACACCACCCTTTAGAATCTTTTCTGCAACTAAAGTACAATAAACATTGTGAATTTCTATAGCATGAAAAGACATTATAATGTACTCGAAAGAAGCTCTGTGAATAACTTTAAGTATATCCCAGCTTTCTAAAGAATTTTTAATTACCGACAATTGCTCGGGAGTTAGTATTGAGTACTCAAGTACAAATGCTAATGTACCAGACGTATTGCCAAATTGAAGAGTAACTATTTTCTTTTCACACCAGTCGTTATGAATAGTAGTTTCTATGTCAAACTGATACTCTTTTTGGGCTACAAACCATCTGGAGAATTCTTCCCAGTTAGTGTAGTTTACGTTTTCTATTTGTTGGTTGCTTAATACTTTAATCATTTGTAAAAGGTTTAGGAATTTCAAATCTATGATCAATTAACTGGTCCTCACCTTCTATGATTTCGCTTTCAACAAAAACGTTTAAGCCAAAGTCATCAATGTGAGGTATGTTGTTATCTAGTAACATTTGAGATGTTTTAGTTTGATCATGACTTACTGTTAATTTAATCCCAAGTTTTTGTACTGCAGCTTTAGCTTCCCTTCTTGAAGTACCATAATCAAGTACTAAGTTTGTAGAACTAGGCTGTAAGGAGTCAATCAAAAGATTAGACTGCAATATTACTAAAGTACCGTCATCCGTGAAGTAAATGTTTTCTACTTGTGCCATATAATTGAAGTTTTGTTGTGAAGATTAAGAAAATCATTAGCTAACTTTAAATGATTGTTTGTGGAAAACTTATATTTTCCATAAATTTCCTCTAAAGGATGACAATCTTCTAAGATTAACTTTGTTTCTGAGTCTATGTAAGGCATAACGTACTGAAAAATTGCTTGTTTAGCAGCAGTACCCCAAGCAATGAAAACTATTGGTTGTTCAGTTTTTGCAAGTAAAGATAAAACTTCACCTGTAAATTCTTCCCAACCTTGGTTAACATGCATAAAAGGTTTGTACTTTTCTGACGAAAGCCTTAAATTCAATAGAAACACTCCTTGTTTTGCCCAATCTTCAAGATTACAGTCCGTTCTAAGTACTGGTGACAGTTTTGACTTTAGCATAGAAACAAAAACTGGCCTTAAAGCTTCATTTTTATCAGTTGTACTAAAAGCCAATCCGTTTGAATGTACTAAGCTAGGTTCATCATCAATAATTACTACTTTAACTTTTTCTAATGGTAGATCAAAAACTTTAAACACGTCTTTTTGTGCTGGAATACAAAACTTACTTTTCAGGTTCTGTGGTACCTGTGTTGTTTGTAGTGTTTTCCACGCTTGATTCAACTTGCTCTCCCACGATTTTAACATCTTCTATAATTTTACTTTTGTTGATTACCAATCCGCCAGAAATCACTTTATCATGTACTCTAACATTTTCTGTAATTAATGTGCATGTAGCTCCGTTTAGCTGTTTTAAGACTGCTTCGTCTATTTCATCAGTGCCAACTAATATAAGTTGAAGCCCGTGTTCTTTAATGATGATACCTTTAATCATGTTTAATGGGTTTTTAAAAGTTATTCATAATGGGATGAGAGATACTCAACCATGTACTTAGCATAAGTAACAAGTATTTCCTTACCTTCAAAAGTAAATTGAGTTTCTCCAGCTTTTTCTGCTGTCTCAAATGCTTTCTTAAATTTCTTGTACTTGTTTTCGGTGAACGCTATGCTAGGCGTTTCAATTTTCTCGTTGCTCATAAAAGTTTAAAGTGTTTTAGCATTTCTTGAACTTTTTCTGTAAGTTCTTCGATAGTGCCGTTGTTAGTAATAATGTAATCAAAGTTATAATGTTGTAAAGCTAGTTCAGAAGAATGAACTAATGAATTATCCACATTTTTATTACTTTCTCTAATTACTCTAACACACATACCACCTTTAGCTTTTATAGCTTCGTATTCATTAGGAAATCTCATGTCTGTAATGATCCAGTTAGGATACAGCAATTCAGGTTTTTCGCTAAGTTGTACATTTAACCAAGAGTTTTCTGCTTTATAATTAGCAAACAAAGCATTTACCCATGTATTAGTGTGTAACCCATTTCTAATAGCTTCTGTGCCTAACTTTTGCAAAAACTCTCTGTAAGTAAGTGGTATAGTTATAAAACCATCATCGTTGTTTTCATCACATTCCATTACTTGTTTACTATAAACCCAGTCTTCTGACATGTAAGTTTCTTTAAACTCTTGGTCTTCCCACTTTTCAATAGGTACTCCTGTAAGTAATGTAGCAATTAGTTTAAGCTTACCAGCAAACTTTTTGATTTCCCAATAATTTTGCCAATTATGACCTACGCCCTTTATAGAACGCTTTTGAAGATCATCCCAGTACTTTCTATCCCATACACCTTCTGTATGTAGTAAAAACTGAGCAATGTTTCCTACGGTGTCTTTACCAGACCCCATGTTTCCGTTAATTCCTATTAATGCCATTTTATGTGTGTATTTCTACGTTTAGTCTTTTAATAATATTAAACCTACCTCTCTTTTTGAACTGAAATCCTCTAGTTTTAGAATCTTCTAACGCTTTAAAGAATTTT
>Ga0256317_1000003_pt1 | contig 21446 bp, 17 predicted proteins | sample LawtaT_4_FD_183801 | JGI IMG/M metagenome (GOLD analysis project Ga0256317, IMG submission 183801) | Metatranscriptome of freshwater microbial communities from St. Lawrence River, New York, United States - Law_Atlam_RepB_8h (Metagenome... | ecosystem: Environmental > Aquatic > Freshwater > River... | reverse complement strand
TCACTATTATAGTATTTTGCCGTATGGCGTTCTTACATTATCGCCCAGTCTTTACTTTTATTTTTTGAGAAAGATTTAGATTAACACTGGGAAAAGTAATTCCAGTTTAAAACTTCAATGTAAAAGTTCAATGTAATAATGGATGCAAGAGGTATGTAGATGTTAAATTTAGCATTTTAGATATCAATTTACATTTTCTCCTGTAGTTTAAGTAAAATTTTATGAAATTATAGAATAAGATTTTCCTAATTATAATTTTGCTACAGAATTTTACAATACTGATCTCAAGATGCCTAATTCAAAAAATAATAATGCTTATAATATTTAATCGACTAGTAAAACAAGCATATTAATGATTGAACAGAAGGTTATAATTATTGGTTCTTCGGGGCATTCAAAAGTAATTATTGACATTTTTGAAAAAGAGGGTAGGTATCAAATTATTGGACTTATTGACGCATTTAGAAGAATTGGAGAAGAAACTTTAGGGTATCAGGTATTAGGTAAGGAGGAAGATTTGCCCTTCTTGATTGAAAATAATCCTAACTGTAAATTATTTATAGCAGTAGGAGACAATTGGATTAGAAAAAAAGTTAGGGATAAAATAGTTGAAATTATTCCAAATGCAGATTTTGCAACTGTAATTCACCCCTCAGCCCAAATTGGTAAAGATGTCCAAATCGGAAATGGTACAGCGATTATGGCTGGGGCAATTATCAATAGTTCCTCCGCAATAGGAGATTTTGTTATAATTAACACTAAATCTAGTATTGATCATGACGGCAAAATGTTAAATTTTTCAAGTTTAGCTCCTAATGCGACTCTTGGAGGTAATGTTTCAATAGGAGAATTTTCTGCAATTTCAATTGGAGCAACAATAAAGCATGGGATTTCAGTGGGAAGGCATTCAATTATAGGAGCAGGTTCGTTGCTTATAAAAAATTGTGGAGACCATTCGATAATGTTAGGTGTTCCTGCATATGAGGTTAGGAAACGGGAAATAGGAGAGAAATATTTATAATTACATTAGGTTCGATAAGTATAAAAAGAGAAGTTAGATTGATCGCTTACAGCTCTTCGAAAGTTTTTTACTCTCAAAAATTATTTAAGAAGCATGGATAGCAGGTACGGTTATCGATAAAACTATATTGTCAGTATATTTATTTGTGTTGAATTTATTAGAGTTTAATTAGTTTACTGTTGATAGTTTATTTAATTACTATATCAAATAAGTTTCAAATATTCTTGTAATCAAAATTTTTATATAGTTAGCGTAATTGTGTGATTTTAGTTTGGCTGGGGGAGTATTGTAATTGTGTCAAACTATTTTATAAGGATAAAAGCATTTTTTTCGCAATCAAACTGACATTTAACTTTGATTAGTTGGCTGTACTTGAATTATTAGAGCAGAATTGGTTACGTACTATTAATGAAATAAGGCAGTTTATTGCTACAAATAATTGGTTATGGTATCAATTGTAATGATTACTTATAAGCATGCGGATTACATTGAGGAGGCAATCCTCTCGATTATAAATCAGAGATGTGCCTTCGATTTTGAGTTAGTCATTGCAGATGATAATTCTCCTGATCAAACTGAACAAATCGTACGAAAAATAATTGAAGAACACCCTAGCGGGAATAAAATTCTGTACACAAAGCACCCGAAGAACAAAGGAATGATGGGTAATTTTATTTGGGCTTTCTCCGAAGTTCGATATAAATATGTTGCCTTGTGTGAAGGGGATGATTATTGGACAAGCCCAAATAAGCTTCAAAAACAAGTTGATTTTATGGAGTCGAACTTGGAATTTTCGATGTGCTTTCATTCAGTCGATATTGTTATGGCGCATGCATCGGACCATTATGCCTACCCAATACCTAATTCAGATGTCTTGCTGTTAGATGACGTAATTAATGCACATTATATTCCTACTTGTAGTTTGTTGCTAAGAAAAGAGTGCATTAATGGGGCTTTGCCTTTGTGGTTTGCAAAATCTGTATCCGGAGATATCCCACTTGAGATATTATTGTCTTCAAAGGGAAAGACGAAGTTTTTTGAAGAAAAAATGGCATGCTACAGACGCAATGAGGGAGGGATTTCTCAATCAAAAGAGCAGAATTCTAGAATCCGTTATAAGTATATTTATATGTATTATAAACTTATCGGAGAAATTGGTTTATTCCGATCTAAGCAATTAGTATTTAAAATAATTCGATTGATTTTGAGTATTTGCAAATCTTATTTGCTCCGGCCATTTAAAGCTTAACGTGAAATTTATAGTATTTTCTTTTCCGATAAAACTGGCATTAATTTTTTCTTTTTTGTTTGATGTAAATTTTATCGCAATACCTGGATTAACTACTGGACGGATTTCACTCGTTTTTCTTTTGATGCTTAGTGTTTTGTTTAAGTTTAAGGTATCAAGAAGTTGTCTTAATGCATTAGCGGTTGTTAGCTTTGTATTTTTTGTCTGTTTTTTACAATACTTAGGTTCTGGAGATTCAACCCAAATTTCACGAATTATTTGGTTCGCATTGTATGGGATTGTTACTCCGATGCTACTTGTGCAAACCTTAAAAGATCCAAAAGAGTTTTTTCATTTAATTACGATTGCTTGTGTATTGCAAGCATTTATTGCCATTTTCTCTTTCATAAATCCTACTATAAAGGCTATGCTTTATGACTTAGTTATTTTTACGGCAAATTTTGATGAGAATCAAACTCTTCGAGCGGTAGCATTGTCATCAGTGGGTGGTGCTTCACTATCAGTGGTTCAAAGCTTTGGGGTTATTTCTGGGTTATTTCTTTTCAAGTATTATTCGCCCAAATTCATGCAAGGTGTGTTTTTGTTTGTTGGGATATTTGTTATTACCCTTTCAACATTAATAATTGGAAGAACAGGTTTGGTTGTGTCACTAATTTCAATTTTGGGTTATTTCCTTTCTTTCAAAATGAAGCCAAAAACCTTTACCGTTGTTGCTAGTGTTTTTATCCTATTTACTCAAATTGATTTGATACGTTTAACTGACAAATTAATGAAAGATGTAGACGGCTTTAATATCGAATTGTTTACAGCCTGGATTGAAAATGCATTTTCTATAAAGAACAATGCGACTACGGAGGATTTAAGTAGTATGCCAATTCCTCCAATTTCATTTGAAACAATCATTGGCACAGGTAGAGTAGCGGATCCTGTTTTAGGTGTAAATGCTTCCGGGCATGATTCTGGATACATCCAAGCCTATTATTCGATGGGGTTAGTTTTGGCTATTCTCTTCTATCTCAGTTATGCATATTTTTTATCGAAAGCGATTAGGTCTAGTAATTTTCCCACTTTTTATGTGTTATTGCCATTGGTATTCTTACTGGAGGTAAAGGAACCCTTTATTTTTCAGTATACTCTGCCTTTTTTTGTTCTTTCTTCAATTTTGGTAGTTACTAAAACCTCTCAAAGCTCCTTTAATCAATATTCTATTTGCAAAAATATTTAATTTAATGTGTGGTATTTACGGCTTTATAAGTACATCATATGATCGTTCTGTTGACGATTTAGTTGCAATGAAAAATAGTTTAAGGCATAGAGGCCCTGATCATTATGATTTTTTCACCGATTCATATTTGGATTATAATATTAATCTTGGGCATGTTCGCTTATCTATTATTGATGTTTCTAGCAATGGTAATCAGCCGATGACTAGTAAAAGTGAAAGGTACACGATAGTTTATAACGGAGAAGTGTACAATTTCAAAGAAATTAGAACGCAATTGGAAATCGATAATCCTCAATTAAAATGGAGAGGTAGCTCAGACACAGAGGTTATTTTGGAGTGTATTGAGCATTATGGTTTGGAGGGATGTTTGACAAAGATGGTAGGGATGTTTGCTTTTGCTTTATGGGACAAAACTGATAAAACGTTAGTACTTGCACGAGACAGGATTGGAGAAAAGCCTTTGTATTATGGACTTCAAGATGACACGGTTTTTTTTGCCTCAGAATTGGTAGCCATTGAGTCTCATTCAAAGTTTGACAGAAAACTAGATAAGGAAAGTGCCGTTGGATTTTTGACGCGAGGTTATATTCCAAATAATTACTCAATTTATGAGGATATAAAAAAGGTTCAGCCTGGCACATATTTTAAGCTTGATTTGAAATTAGATGGTTATAAAGGCAAATTACACAAGTATTGGTCATTAGAAGATGTAGTAAAGAACTCTCAGGTTAACCAATATAAAGGAACATATGACCAGGCGCAAATTGATCTAGAACGGTTACTAATTTCAGTAGTAAAAGATCAAACCATTTCTGATGTACCCTTGGGAGCATTTTTATCTGGTGGTATAGATTCATCTTTAATTTGCGCTATCCTTCAAAAGCATGCTATAAAATCAGAGCTTCTAACTTTTACTATTGCTATGCCTGCTCCAGGGTCAAATGAAGCGCCCCATGCGGCGAGGGTGGCGCAAAATATTGGAACTACTCACACCTCTTTGGAATTGGCAACTAGCGAGATCGTATCAAGAATAGATGATATACTAAATTCTTGGGATGAACCATTTGCTGATAGTTCACAAATCCCAACTTATTTCGTTTCGGAACTTGCAAAGAAATCTGTCACTGTTACTTTAAGTGGTGATGGTGCTGATGAATTTGTTTATGGATATCCAGATTATCTTTTGTATTCCAAGTACAGCAAGTATGTCCCTCTTTTGCGTGTAGGCCTTCCAGAATTCTTCACGATTTTGAGTAAGAGTTATATAGGAAGGTTGTTGCCACGAATCAGCAGGGTTAATAATTTTTTTTATCTGTTAAAACTAATAAAAAAGAATAATCTTGGTGCAACATTATTAAATTGGAAAAATAAATTTCGAGGCAGTAAGCTTCCAATCCAATCACATCTGCATAAGTTTGCCGAAAAATTTTTAAGTTATACTGGCCCACAATTTGACTATGTCGGGTACTATGACGTTAAAGATTACTTACCTAATGACATTTTAGTTAAGGTTGATAGGGCAGCAATGGCAGTTAGTTTAGAATCGCGAGCACCCTTCTTAGATCATCGTGTTCTGGAATTCTTGATCAGGTTACCTTTAGAATATAAGATTGATACCCAGTCCCTAGTAACAAAGCGAATTTTAAAAGATATCTTATATAAGTATATTCCAAAGGAAATAGTTGATAGGCCAAAACAAGGGTTTTCAATTCCATTGACATATTGGTTACGCCATGATTTGAAAGATTGGGCATTCGAAATTATTAATGCGATTCCAAAGAATTCTGAATTTTGGGACAAAGATGAAGTGGTGTCTTTATATAATGACCACATACATGCTCTTAGCGATAATACCGAGCGGCTCTGGAATATATTGGTTTTAGAGTTGTTCTTTAAACGAAAAAAACTTTTGCATCATATCTAATTTTAGTATGAGGATTTTGTTGATTGACAATGATGTTTTTGTTGATAAAGGCAATGAACTTTGTGTTTATAAAAATACTGGTGAATTTGCACTGGAACTTAAGTCGCTCGGAAACTCTGTTGAATTTTTTCAAACCAAACATGCAGTTCAGTCCAACTTCCATGATTTTAATGTTTTAAATCGTGGATTTAGAATATCCGCATTGAAGAGGTATAAGCATAAAGTGGCAACCTATTTGAATGCTTACATTTATGGAATCTGGCGTTTGATGCATAGTGATTTCCTATATCTTTACTATCCTACAAACTATGAGTATTTAGCTATTTTTGCTAAATTATTCGGCAAGCAATACGGCTTAAATATTAGAGGTGAAAGGGATCTCTACAGTAAAAAATCTTTGCTTCTCTACAAACACGCTAAAATAGTTTCGACTGTTTCTCCCTATTTTACTTCAGTTGCAGAAGCAGCAGGAGCTCGAGCTATTACTCAAAAACCTGCCATTTCCTTTGATGAAAATGATATTATTGCTAATAGACAATATGAGTTGAAAGCTAACTACAACTTATTGTACTTGGCTAGATTGGACAGGGCGAAAGGTATTTATGAGCTCATTTATTGTGTAAAGAATTTGTTGAACATGAATTATAATGTTTCATTGGTTGTTGTTGGGGATGGTATGGAGGATTTAGAATTAAAAAGGTTAGTCAAGGAATTAAACTTGAGTAATTATATCCTTTTTGAGGGGGCGATTACTGATAAAAAAAGAATTGCTGAGTATTATAAAAAAGCGGACCTATTTGTGCTACCAAGCTATCATGAAGGTTTTCCAAGAACACTGTATGAAGCAATGATTTTTGGCACACCAATCGTCACCACATTTGTAGGCGGTGTATCGTATTTAATGAAAAATGATTTTAATTGTGTGGAGATTCAGCCTAAGTCTGTGGACAGCTTAACGGAAAAAATTAGCAAGGTATTGGATAATTATAATTCTGTGGGAGTCATGGTAAAAAATGCAATTAATACAGTGCGGGATATTGTGGCTTCAGACAGGCCAACGCATGCAATGGTTCTAAATGCAATATTAAAAGAAGAATAGTTTGTTTATTGTTTCTGACGAAATTCTTGTATCCGTTATCATTCCATTTTACAATAATAAAATATGGTTGCAGGAGGCTCTTGAAAGCGTAGGTGCACAAACTGAAAGAAATTTCGAGATTATTTTGGTTAATGACGGGTCAAAGGAGGAAATTGACGACGTTATTGCACTTTGTAGCTGTAAAATAAAAGTTGTGAATACTGAAAATAGGGGAGCTGCAAACGCACGCAACACGGGTATTTTGCAATCCCGTGGTAAGTATTTAGCATTTTTAGATTCAGATGATTTATGGCTCCCAAATAAGCTAGAAAGGCAAGTACAATTTATGCAACTAAATAATTACAAATGGTCGCATACAGATTATACAAAATTTGATAATAATCGTACGTTTGTGAAGTATGTTAGTTGCAATTTGGCAGGCAATATTTTCCCTAAGTGTTTAGTTTGGAATCCAATTGCAACGCCATGCGTTATGATAGATAGAGAAACAGTGATTCATCACAAACTAGGTTTTGCCAGTGGAAAGAAGGTTGGGGAAGATAATTTTTTTTGGGAGCAAATGGGGAAAATTGCAGATTTAGGACATCTTGATGAAGCTCTTACGGAGGTTAGAATACACGGTAACAATATAGCATATAATGCAATGCTTCAGTTACGTGGTCGCGGAGATTTAGTTTCGAATATTAAATCTAACAAGTTATCCTTTCGAAGTAGTTTTACGTATTACTATCTATTGTTAATAATTTATTTTTGCAAGTATTCATTTCAAATAGTCGAAAGGTTTGCAAAAGCCATAAAGATTGATACCATGAGACTGCAAATAGTTTTTAAGTTTCTTTTCGGAATTGCCTACATCAATTTTAGAATAATAAGAATAATTATTATATAGTTTTCATGGCACAAATACCTTTACTCAAGGATTTATATTATACCTATAGTGGCATTCGTTTATACGATAAAATGTTGAAAGAATCGTGCTATTGGCCTCGTTATAAAATTGAAAAATATCAGTTTGAAAAATTAAAGAGTTTATTGTTAGAGTGCTATGATAGCATTCCCTACTATAAGCAGCTTTTTGATAATATTAACTTTAATCCACGATTACATTTTAACGAATTATCTGACCTGAGCAGGTTACCTATTTTGTCAAAGGGATTTGCAAAGGAGAATAAAGAGGTTTTTATTAATCAGAAGTACGTTAAAAATTCCATTAATTTTAAGACATCTGGATCCACTGGTGTTCCTTTTGAAATTCTTGTTCATCCAAATCAATGGATTATGGAACAGGGTGTTGTGTGGCGTCATTGGAAATGGGCTGGATATAATTTTAGGGATCCACTCGCTATGGTTCGAAGTTTTGTACCAAAAAACTCAGATGTACTTTGGAAGTACAATCCTATAAATAACTTCACGTATTATAGCCCATTTCATCTGAATGACACTAATATCAAGGATTACTTACATTCAATGATTAAAAAGAAAATTGTTGTTTTGAGAGGTTATCCGTCCTCAGTGGTAGCACTTGCAGAGTACGTCTTAAAGTACAAGTGTAAGATCCCGCCAATAAAAATGGTGTTAACTGCTTCTGAGGTGCTTACAGATACAGATAGACAAATTATTGAAACAGCTTTTAAGGCTAAAGTTTCAAACCACTATGGCTTAGCTGAGCAGATAGTAATGATGGGTGATTGCGAGAAACATGAAGGGATGCATAACTATGATGAATATGGCTATTTGGAACTCCTTGACACCGATGTTCCAAATGTAAAAAAGATAATTGGTACAAATTTGCACAATTTGACGACTCCCCTATTGAGATATGATACTGGGGATTTAGCAGTAGTTGCAGAAGATCCCTGTAGTTGTGGAAGGTCATTACCTATAATTAAAAACATTATTGGGCGAAGTGATTCTCAAATTATCACAATTGAAGGATACAAAATACCAACTGTAAATTTTTACACGATGTTTGAGTATTTTCAAGAATTGGATCGTTGGCAAATTATTCAACATTCAATCTCTGAAATCGAATTCATTATTAAGTCAAATAGTATAAGTCAAGATAGAATAGAAGAACTTCGCCAAAGCATCTTAAGTAGACTTAATTCCAAAATGGTAGTTCGGATATCTCTTAATGGTGAATTTGTTCAAAAAAGTGAAGGAAAAACAAATTCATTTATATCAAATTTAAAAAAGTAATTGTGAAGACATTGGCTTTGTTTGATTTTGATGGTACTATTTCAGATTATGACTCTGCAACACTCTTTTACAAGAGTTTATATAATAACAGATTTGTCTTTTTATACAGACATATTTTTCTTTGCCTCCCGCAGATTGTTGCTTATCGTTGTAATTTGACTAATTATTTGCCATTAAAAAGAAAGAGATTGCAAATACATATTGGCGTTTTATCAGATGATGATTTCAATAAACACTTGTTAAAATTTCAACAAGTACATCTGCCTTCGATATTAAAAAAAAGTGCCATCGAACGTATAAATTGGCACTGTAATCAAGGTCATGATATATGGGTAGTTTCAGCTTCATATGATTTTTTATTATCAGAATGGTGTAGACAATTGAATATAGGTCTGATTGTTAATAAAACAGTAAAAAAACAACATAGTTGTATTTTTGAAGGTGAAGATTGTAATTTCAGCAATAAAGTTCACCAAATTATAAAAAGAATAAATCTTTGTCATTATGATAAAATATATGCTTATGGTGACTCTGAAGGTGATAAGGATATGCTAAAATTGGCACATGAATCACACCTTAATTATTTTGAATAAAAAACGACAGTAATGAAAAAAGAAGAATTTAAAAGCGAGTTTCTAAAGTTAAAAAAAGATAGCGGCACACACTCCCCTAGCATTGCTACACTTTTAGAGGCATTGCCTGAAGTTAAAATTGAAGTAGATGCCTGTTTTTTATCTAATCCTTATGCTACAGAATTGTTTTTAAAATATCTTGACCAGGATTTAATTAGAACGAATAAACTTAGGGATGTTTTAGAATTTTATCCGCCACAAAATCAAGATGTAAGCCGATTTATTTCAAAGGCAATTGGTGCGAATCAAAAAAATATATTTGTTGGTAATGGCGCTATAGAAATCATTCAAGCTGTACTTCACCGTTTTGTGGGCAAAAAGCTATGCATCATCATCCCAACTTTCTCCTCTTATTATGAATTTGTAAGACCTGATACCGAGGTTATTTACTATTCACTTTCTAAAGAAGATAATTTTATTTTAGATCCAGAGATCTTCATTTCGTTTGTTAAGAAAAATCAGGTTGATAGTGTAGTAATAATTAACCCAAATAACCCTAATGGAGGGTACCTGAGCTTAGAAGACTTAAATCATATAATTGAAAGCTTAAAAGATTTAGATAACATAATTATTGATGAGAGTTTTATACATTTTGCCTATGAAAATATAGATTTGTCCCAGATATCTTCTGAGGATCTAATTAAGAAATATTCAAATTTAATTATAGTTAAGTCACTCTCAAAAGATTTTGGAATTGCAGGTGTCCGTGCTGGATATGCTCTTATGAGTGAGGATAAGGTAAGTTCTTTATTATCTAACGGCTATTTGTGGAATGTATCGGGGTTGGCAGATTACTTTTTTAAGATATATAGTCAATCTGATTTTATTCAGGAGTATAATATTGTTCGAAAAAAATATATAATGAATACCTTAATGTTTTTAACCGAACTTAATTCAATTCAGAATATTAAGGTTTATCCTTCGAAAGCAAATTTTGCGTTAATTGAATTGAGTGAAGGATCTTCTTTTGATTTCTATCTAGATTTATTAACAGAAAGTGGTGTTTATGTTAGAGATTGTTCAGACAAAATAGGTTTGGAAGGCCAGTTTGTGAGAATTGCCTCAAGGACGTTTGAAGAAAATTTGAAAATTATTAGTGCAGTTAAAAAAGCAGTTTCTTAATTTAAGTCTAATGAGGCAGATTATCCAAGACCTAAAAAACGGTAATACCATTCTAGAAGAAATTCCGGCTCCTGGTTTAAAAGATGGCCATTTATTGATTGAAACTACTAGATCCTTAGTATCATTAGGTACAGAGCGAATGTTGGTTGAATTTGGTAAATCTAATTTTTTACAAAAAGCAAAACAACAACCAGATAAAGTTAAAGAGGTTATAAATAAAGTTAAGACTGATGGTTTAAAGCCGACAATTAATGCTGTTCTAAATAAATTAGGTCAGCCCCTTCCTTTAGGCTATTGCAATGTAGGAAGGGTAATAGGAATTGGCAAAGGCGTTGAAGGTTTTTCAATTGGCGATCGAGTAGCGTCAAATGGTCCGCATGCAGAATATGTTTGTATCCCTAAGAATTTAGTGGTTCAAATTCCAGAAGGAGTTTCTGATGAGGAAGCGTCATTCACAGTAATTGGAGCGATTGGTCTACAAGGAATTCGTTTGGCTAACCCCACCTTAGGGGAAACAGTAGTTGTTGTTGGTTTAGGTTTAATTGGGTTAGTAACTGCTCAATTACTAAAAGCTAATGGTTGCAGGGTAATAGGGTTTGATTTTGATTCTGTTAAAGTGGAATTGGCTTGTAAACTTGGAATTGATGCAATTAATCCAGGAGAAGGTGTTGACCAAGTAGCTTATGTTTTTAATGCGACTGAAAATATTGGAGCTGATGCTGTAATTATTACAGCTTCAAATAAAAGCAACGAATTAATATCACAGTCTGCAAAAATGTCACGTAAACGAGGCAGAATTATTCTAGTTGGTGTAATCGGCTTAGATATTTCAAGGGCAGATTTTTATGAAAAAGAATTGACCTTTCAAGTTTCTTGTTCTTACGGACCAGGAAGATATGACGAACATTATGAGCAAAAAGGACAAGATTACCCTATTGCTTTTGTTCGTTGGACTGAAAAGCGGAATTTTGAAACAATTTTAAATGCAATTGCCTCTAAGTCAATTGATGTCAAGAGTTTAATTACAGAAAGAATTCCTCTCGCCAACTATAATGAGATTTATTCTGATATGAATAATGGAAAATCAATAGCTTCCATTTTAGAATATCCCGAGAGAGAATCAAAAGAACCGGATAGATCAATAAGACTAAATAGTTCTGAATTTGATTGTGGGCTAGGTGTAGTTGGCATTATTGGTGCCGGTAACTTTACCTCAGCCATGATTTTACCATGCTTAAAAAAGACTCAAGCTAAGCTAAAGTATATTTCAAGTGCAGGAGGGTTGACCGGTACTGTATTGGCAAAAAAATTTAAGATAGCGAATTCCACAACTGATAATAGTGCTATCCTGAATGATAAAGATGTAGATTTAGTGATGGTGACAACTCGTCACAACTCACATGCATCATTGGTAGTTCAAGCATTAAATTCAGGTAAACATGTTTTTGTCGAAAAACCATTAGCACTGAATCTTGCAGAACTGGATCAAATTATAGCTTCTATTGAAAATTCGAATAAAACAGTAACAGTAGGCTTTAATAGGCGATTTGCACCTTTAGCCGTTAAAATGAAAAGCCTTTTGGGCAATAGTGGTGCGCCAATGAATATTGTAGCTACAATGAACTCAGGGTTTATACCCGGTAATGTTTGGGTTCACGATATGGAGATAGGCGGAGGTAGAATTATTGGAGAGGCTTGCCATTTTATAGATTTAATTTCCTTTATAACCAATTCACAAGTTGTTTCAGTATGTATGAATGCTCTAGGCCAGCATCCTATGGATAATACTGACAATGCAACAATACTACTTAAATATGAAAATGGGACGAATGCGGTGATCAACTATTTTGCCAATGGCTCTAAGGCATATTCGAAGGAAAGGGTAGAGGTATATCATCAAGAAAGAACTTTAGTTATGGACAATTGGCGTAAGCTCACGGGTTATGGCTTTAAAAATTTTAGTTCGGCATCCTCTGGACAGGACAAAGGTCATCAAAGTCAATTTAACCTATTAATTGAATCCATTACCAAAGGAGGAAGTCAAATAATACCAATAGACCAAATTATTAATACGACCAAGGCGAGTTTTGCTGCGATAGAAAGTTTAAGAAATGGAACATGGATAAACATTTAGTAAAGTTTTAAGAATAACATTTTGAAAATAGATTTAATTGCTGGAGCTAGGCCAAACTTCATGAAAATTGCTCCAATCATAGATGCGATTTTAGAGGAGCAATCAAAGGGTACAGATATTCATTTTAGACTTATTCATACTGGACAACACTATGATAAGAATATGAGTGATAGTTTTTTTGTTCAGTTGGGCATTCCGCAGCCAAATGTTAATCTTGGTGCAGGTGGAGGGACACAGGCTGAACAGACTGCAGCCATCATGATTGGTTATGAAAAGTTGTTGCTGTCAGAAAAATCTGATCTTTGCTTAGTGGTTGGTGATGTTACATCATCAATGGCTTGCGCTATAGTTTCTCAAAAGTTACATATTCCAGTTGCACATGTAGAAGCAGGTATACGTTCAGGAGATTGGACCATGCCAGAGGAGATAAATCGCTTAGTAACGGACTCAATAACTAATTATTTCTTTACAACGACTCCTGAAGCAACAAGAACAATTTTGAATTCAGTTGTTTCTGAGGATCGAGTTTTTTGGGTAGGAAATACCATGATTGATACTTTACTCAAACAAAGACCAAGATTTACAAAGCCCAGAATCTGGGACGATTTAGGGCTAGAGAAAAATCAATATATTGTAATGACACTTCATAGACCGGCCAATGTTGATGAAGAAGATAATTTGAAGAAACTTTTGGATGAGATAATTAATAATTCTAAAAGTCTACCTTTGATTTTCCCTGTTCATCCCAGGACAGCCAAGATTTTAGAATCTCTAAAAATAGCTTACCCACAATTACATACTATCGAACCTCAAGGATACTTAGAGTTTAATTATCTTGTTGAGAATGCTCTTGCAGTTATAACAGATTCAGGAGGTATTACTGAAGAAACAACTGTGATGGGTGTACCTTGTTTGACCCTCAGAGACAATACGGAGCGTCCTGAAACTGTAAGCATAGGAACAAATGAATTAATTGGAACCAATCCGAATGCTATCAAACCAGCATTAGAAAAGTTGTTTTCGGGGGAATGGAAGAAAGGCTCTATACCTGACCTTTGGGATGGTAATTCTGCAAAAAGGATTGTTTCAATTTTAAAGAACTTACAGGTTGCTAACTAGGGCAATTAGATTGTACCATACAGTAAAGTATCTCAAAATCAAGCAGTTTGTTTGGCGGGTTATACATTATTTACCACGGTTTCAAACTCCTGAAACAAGTTCCCCAAAAACTAAGTCAATATCATTTTTCAACATCGCTAAGCTTGGAATTACTGAAGATTACAATAAATTTCTATTCCTTAATGAAGAAAATCAGCTATCCAAAGTAGGATGGGATAATTTCTTCCAGTCTAAATTGTGGCGATATAATTTACATTATTTTGATTGTTTGAATCAGCTTGAATTGACTGCTGAAAGAATTGAACTTCAGAATAATATTATCAATAAATGGGTAATTGAAAATCCGTATGGTAAGGGAACAGGATGGGAACCCTATCCAACATCTTTGAGAATTATCAATTGGGTAAAATGGCAATTCAGAACAGGTAGGCTTAGCAATGAAGCAAAGTTAAGCTTATGGAACCAGGTTAATTGGTTAGCTAGCCGACCAGAGTATCACTTGCTTGGAAACCATTTATTTATTAATGCCAAGGCGCTTCTTTTTTCTTGTGTAATCTTTGGGCTAGATGAAAATTCAGTTATTTCCAGAAAGGCTTTAAATATATTAATTGAGGAGTTAGATGAACAATTCCTTGAGGATGGCGCACATTTTGAATTGAGTCCAATGTATCATGCTTTAGCAATGGAAGATCTTTTAGACTTGTATCAACTAGAACCTGCACTCCCTTCGAATTTTCCAAGTCAACAAATACTTAAGAAGTATAGCCTAGGGATGAATTGGCTTGCATTAATGAAATACGGAAATGAACAGTTAGCCCATTTCAATGATTGTGCAAATGGTATTGCACCAACTTTTAAAGAGTTAAATGAATTAGGTGTCAAACTAGGATTAAAACAGTCATTTGGGACGAATAAGAATTTTTCTCATTTCAAACAAAGTGGTTTTGCAGTCTTCAAGAATGAAAAAATACATCTCATAGCAGATATCGGAAATATTGGGCCTGACTATCTGCCTGGACATGCGCACGCAGATACACTTTCATTTGAATTAGCCATTAAAGGACAAAGAGTAATTGTTAATTCAGGAACAAGTGAATATGGTTTATCAAATGAGCGATTAAGGCAAAGGAGCACGTCAGCGCATTCCACGATTGAAATTGATGGTGAAAATTCCTCAGAAGTATGGTCAGGGTTTAGGGTTGCAAGGCGGGCAAGGATAACTGAAGTAGAAGTTATTGATGAGGATAAGAAGTTAGAGTTTGCAGCTGTCCATGATGGGTATAGACGAAAAGCTTCAAAGCCTTTCCACAAGAGAAAATGGAAGGTAAATGATGGGGTCCTTGAAATAATTGATGAGGTAACGGGTTCTGGAAATAGCAATTCAATTGAGATACTACTTTCATACAGATATTCAAATTGAATTGCTTGATAATATTATCGTTTTAAGGAACGCTACGGAAAAGTTGGCTAAAATTAAAACTGATCGAAATGTGGAAGTTGTGGACACAACTTACCATGACAAATTTGGGTCATCTCAAAAGAATAAGTGTTTGTTGATTACTGGAACCACTCCATTTAGCAGTAAAGTTTCAATAAGCTGGATTTAATGAAACGAATTGTTTATCTAACATTTTATTACGAGCCGGATTTATGTGCTGGTTCCTTTCGGAATACCCCTTTGGCAATAGAGTTGGCTAAACAAGCCCTTGAGAAGGATATTTTTGTTGATGTCTATACCACACTTCCTAATCGATATAGCACTTTTGAGCAAAGTGCGCATGAATTTGAAGAATTAGGAAATTTAAGGATTCATCGAATTCCATTGCCACCGCACAAGAGCGGAATGTTGGATCAGGTATTTTCCTTCAAAAAGTTTTATTCGGAGGTAATAAAGTTGAATAAAAACAAGAGAGCAGATTTAATATTCGCCTCATCAAGCAGATTGTTCACGGCATATTTGGGGCATAAAATTGCAAAAAAATCTAATTCCCCGTTGTATTTAGATATTAGAGACATTTTTGTTGATACAATGTCTGATGTATTTAAATCAAAGATTCTCAAGCTCGGTATGCTTCCATTATTAAGGTTGATTGAAGAAAGGACTTTCAATTATGCTAGGCATATCAATTTAATATCGGGTGGATTTAAATCTTATTTCTCTAAATTCCGAAAAACAGAATTTACTTTTTATACAAATGGCATTGACGAAGAATTTTTAGAGCCAGCTCCGTTTGTTTTGAAAAAAGATAAATTTAGTTTAAAGAAATCGATAGTTTATGCAGGCAATATTGGTGAAGGCCAGGGCTTACATAAAGTAATTCCACAGGCCGCAAAGGAGCTAGGTAGTGAATTTGAATTTATTGTTATTGGGGACGGGGGTACAAAAAAGTTACTACAAGAGGAGATTGAAAGTTTGGAATTATCCAATGTAGTTCTCCAAAACCCAATGAATAGAAAAGATTTACAAACTATATATCGTGATGCTGATTATCTTTTTATTCATTTGAATGATTATCCTGCTTTTAGGAAAGTGTTACCCTCTAAAATATTTGAATTGGCTACTTTTAGCAAACCAATAATTGCAGGAGTTTCTGGTTATGCTGCTGAGTTTATAAGGAGTGAAGTTTCTAATAGTTTTGTTTTTGAGCCATGTAATTCAAGGCAGTTAGTTGACTTTTTAAGATCAGACATGGCTTTAAATCCCATTGATAGAAAGGATTTTAAATTGAAATTTCGACGAAGCAACATCAATAAATTAATGGCTGAGTCAATTTTGAGTTATACATGAGCATTTTTTTAACTGGGTCTTCTGGATTTGTAGGTTCTTCAGTTCTAAATTATTTTGGTACTGATACCATCATTCAATACAAAAGGGGGGATAATTTCAAAGTTGATTCAGCATCAACAGTCATTCATTTAGCTGGAAAGGCTCACGACCTTAAAAACACATCCAACCCAGACGAATACTATCAAGCTAACACTGAACTCACCCAAAAAGTATTCAACGCATTTTTAGCTTCAAATGCCAAGGTGTTCATCACACTAAGTTCCGTAAAAGCAATAGCAGATCAGTTAGAAGGAGAATTAACCGAGGAGCAACTTCCTAATCCTGTAACTCATTATGGTAAAAGTAAATTATTAGCTGAACAGTACATTTTCTCAAAAGAAATTCCAGAAGAAAAAAGAGTATATGTGCTAAGACCTTGCATGATTCATGGACCTGGTAATAAAGGGAATTTAAATTTGATGTATAAAATTGTTTCTAAGAATATTCCTTGGCCACTTGCAGCTTTTGAAAACCAGCGTTCGTTTTGCAGTATTGATAACTTAATGTTCATTTTTAGAGAACTTATTGAAAGAGATGATATTGTATCAGGGGTTTATAATGTAGCGGATGATGAACCTCTCTCAACGAATGAACTAATTTGTTTAATTGCGCAATCACAAAATAATAAACCGCGGCTTTGGAAAATTTCCAAAGAGTTTATTGAATTCGTTTCGGCATTAGGTGATAAACTTCACTTGCCGCTCAATACAGAGCGATTAAAAAAACTTACCTCATCGTATATGGTGAGTAATGCCAAAATTAAAGTGGCAATTGGCAAACCCTTACCGGTGTCGAGTAAAGAAGGATTAATAAAGACATTTAAATCATTCAATAACCAGTGAAGCGCATTTTCGATGCCCTATTTTCATTTTTTGGCCTAGTTTTTTTAAGTCCAATCCTAATTGTTTTGATGATCATTGGATTTTTTGATACGGGTTCTCCGATCTTTCTACAAGAACGAGTAGGGAAGGGTATGCAGCCATTCCGTCTGATGAAGTTCCGTTCGATGCATGTAAACGCTCCATCAGTGGCTACCCATTTAGCCAATGCTAGTTCTATAACACCCTTTGGAAGTTTCTTGCGCAAATCCAAACTGGATGAACTGCCTCAGCTGTGGAATGTATTCATTGGTGACATGAGCTTGGTTGGACCTCGTCCCAATTTATTCAATCAAGAAGAATTGATTGAAGAACGTTATTCCCGTGGAGTGTATTCAGTTCGTCCAGGAATCACGGGCTTGGCTCAAATCAATAAAATTGATATGTCTACTCCTAAGCTCCTTGCAGAAACAGATGCTAAGATGATTCAGAATTTAAATGTGTTGAGCTACTTCAAGTATATCTTCTTGACCGTCTTTGGTAAGGGGTTTGGAGATAGAATTAAAAATTAATGTTTAAGCGATTTTCATTTCTTTTTTTGTCATGCTAAAAATAAAGCCATCCTCTATTTTTTTGGCATGGGTTTTTTGGGCAATTCCAAATGTATTGTTTCCCCAATCCTTACCTGCAAATCAAATTATATTCGAGGATTACTTGCGAAGAGGCCAATTAGTAGGGAAAATTCCTTCTTCAAGTTTTTTATCCCGTCCTCTAATTAGTTCTGATTCAATAAAATTAACAAACCTTAATTACTCCCATATAATTCTAGAAAAAGACTCCACTCGATTTTTCAGTCCTGAGGTAAAATTGTTACCCATCAGTATGGGGAGCCAATTTGGTTCTGGAAACCCCTATCCAGAAGGGAGTAAGTTTCTCCAAGCGAAAGGACACCAGCAATGGTTATCTGCAGGCATTTATGGGAGCTTTGGGCCACTTTCTTTTCAGTTTCAACCTGAATTTATTTTTGCACAGAATAAGCGTTATGATACAGGATTTTCCAAGGAGGATCGTATAGAGTATGTTGAAATTTTTGGAGAAGGGGCTTATTCCAAATTACTTCCAGGACAATCTAGCATTCGATTGAATTATGGGGTATTTTCTTTAGGTGCTTCTACAGAGAATATTTGGTGGGGCCCAGGACAATGGAATTCCTTGTTGTTTTCGAATAATGCTTTTGGATTTCAGCACCTCACCTTGAATACGAGTAAGCCTGCCAAAACATTTTTAGGATCTTTTGAGGGTCAATTAATAATGGGCAAATTGGAGAATTTTGCTCCCTTGGTTCGGGATGGAAAGGAAGATTGGAGATATGTAAATGGGATTACTTTTTCCTACCAGCCGAAATGGATTCCAGGATTATTTTTGGGAGCATCTCGCGTTTTCCAGCAGTACAGTTCCTATAATGACCAAAGTTTTGCCTATTATTTCCCACTTTTTGAACCTTTTCAAAAAATCAATTTGATTGACCCGAATTCACCAGATTTTAATTCAACTGACTACGACAATCGTCTACAAAGTCAACAATTGACAGGTTTTGCACGGTTGGTTATTCCTAAGGCAAAAGCAGAAGTATATTTTGAATATGGACGCAGAGACCATGCGGTTGATTGGCGAGAATTTATTATGAATCCCGAACATGCAAGAGCATATTTATTCGGCTTCAAAAAGTTAATTGCCTTATCCAATGAATCATTTTTTGAAGTGAATGGAGAAGTCCTACAGCAACAAGAATCTATAAATATTCTAATTCGGGATGGAGGAGCCAGTTGGGCTGCACACTCTATTTCGCAAGGATTCACACATCAAGGACAGCTATTAGGCCCTGGAGTTGGTCCAAGTAGCAATGTTCAGACCTTGGAAACCTCCTGGGTGAAAGGAGTGAAGAAACTAGGAGTCCGATGGGAGCGATTGAATAGACATCAAGATGTTTATATTAGAAGATTTAATAATCCTTCCGAAAATGCAAGGTGGGTAGACTATTCTGCTCGTCTTTTGGCAGATTGGCAATTCGATAATTTATTGGTGAGTACGACCACTAATTTTGTTTATTCGTTGAATAATCAATGGGGCCTTTCAGATACCAGTACAGGAGAATTCCCTAAGGGTAAAAACTCTTTTATGATTGTTGGCCAAGTAAATTTGATTTACTTTTGGGACAGAAATTTGAAAAAGAAAGACTGATTACCTTCCTGCCGTAGGCAGGACGTTAATGGAACCATCTTTTTAGCACTCCAAAATATTCTAAAAAGTCCCCATTTATTATATCTATTAGCCTGCCTGCCGCAGATTAACCTACCGGAGGTAGGGAAACCTGCGGTAGGCAGACCATTAACGCCATTAACATTTTTAACAATTCATAAATTATGTCCACTACCAATTACATCCCTTTCAAAGTCAAAGACATCTCCCTAGCGGAGTGGGGAAGAAAAGAAATTCGTTTGGCTGAAGCCGAAATGCCAGGATTAATGGCACTTCGTGCTGAATTCGGTCCATCACAGCCCCTCAAAGGTGCGCGCGTGGCTGGCTGTCTTCACATGACCATCCAAACTGCCGTGTTGATCGAAACTTTGGTTGCCCTAGGCGCTGAAGTAACTTGGTCTTCGTGCAACATTTTCTCTACCCAAGACCACGCCGCTGCGGCCATCGCTGCTGCTGGCATCCAAGTATATGCTTGGAAGGGACAAACTGCCGAGGAATTTGACTGGTGCATCGAGCAAACGCTATTTTTTGGCGAAGGTCAGCAGCCGCTCAACATGATCCTAGATGACGGTGGTGACTTGACCAACATGGTCTTAGATCAATACCCTGACTTAGTGGCAGGAATCCGTGGTCTTTCCGAAGAAACCACCACTGGGGTGCACCGCCTTTATGAGCGCATGAAGAACGGTACACTTCCTATGCCTGCCATCAACGTAAACGACTCGGTGACCAAATCTAAGTTTGACAACAAGTACGGCTGTAAGGAATCCCTAGTAGACGCGATCCGTCGCGCTACAGATGTAATGATGGCTGGTAAAGTAGCCGTTGTGGCTGGATATGGTGACGTAGGAAAAGGATCCGCTGCCTCCCTTCGTGGTGCAGGTGCACGCGTAATAGTAACCGAAATCGATCCAATCTGTGCGCTTCAGGCCGCCATGGACGGCTTTGCCGTGAAGAAGATGGCTGATGCGATCAAAGAAGCAGACATCGTGGTAACAGCCACAGGAAATAAGGACATCATCACGGGTGCTCACTTCAAAGCAATGAAGGACAAAGCGATTGTGTGTAACATTGGCCACTTTGACAACGAGATCGACATGGCCTGGTTGAACGATAACTATGGCAGCACGAAGAACGTGATCAAGCCACAGGTAGACTTGTACGAGATCGACGGCAAAGAGATCATCATCTTGGCGGAAGGCCGCTTGGTGAACTTGGGTTGCGCTACAGGTCACCCATCCTTTGTAATGTCCAACTCCTTCACCAACCAGACGTTGGCACAACTAGAGCTGTGGGCCAACTACAAGAGTTACACCCCTGGTGTGTACGTACTTCCAAAGCACTTGGACGAGAAGGTAGCCTTCTTGCACTTGGCCAAGTTGGGCGTACAGCTAGATACCCTTTCTCAAGATCAAGCGCAGTACATCGGCGTGGAGGTGAAGGGGCCGTTCAAGCCGGAGTATTATAGATATTAAAGGTCCACCCGCCGAAGGCCTGCCTGCTGAAGGCAGGATTCTAATCGTTACAGGAACTATGAATGGGGCTGGGATGATTAGCTCCGAAGGAGTATGACAATTATCACCCCGTACGCCGCGGCGTGCGGGGTTGAAGTTTAGTAGAATTGTCAAGAGTCCCGTAGTGGACGATACTAGATAGTCGCGCCCCACATGGGGGCTTTAAAAAATTACATTGCGCCCTAACCCCCGGTTTCACCGGGGGTCATCAAAATTGTCTCCGCTTCGCGGATCTTATTCTACTAAATAGTAAATCTTCAGTTAACCAATTAACCAGTTAACCGATTCAACAAAAAATATTTCT
>Ga0256317_1000002_pt1 | contig 25896 bp, 33 predicted proteins | sample LawtaT_4_FD_183801 | JGI IMG/M metagenome (GOLD analysis project Ga0256317, IMG submission 183801) | Metatranscriptome of freshwater microbial communities from St. Lawrence River, New York, United States - Law_Atlam_RepB_8h (Metagenome... | ecosystem: Environmental > Aquatic > Freshwater > River... | reverse complement strand
AGGAGGTGTAGGCCATTCTCTTCGCACCATCGTCAGCCTATGCCTAAACTCTCCGTTCTCGTAAACGTAACTCATTCTCCATACAATATAGTTTCCTGAGACCGTCTTATCTACAGCAATCGGGCTTTCAAAAGCTTTTACAGCTGGAGTTTCAGCGCTTGCATTAGGATCTCCGTTAGCAGATTCTCCACTCTCATCCGCGGGTTGGTTAGCCATTTTTCTAGTAGAATCTCTCTTGATAACGCAAACTATAGGTATAGATTGCATCATTCTGATATTAAAGTTAAGAGCTTGTAACGTGACTTCCAGACCCATTTTTGGGGCATGGATATTATTTTGAAAATTATGAGTTTTTGCTATAAGGTACTTTTCATGAGAATTTTCCCCATTTTCACCGTACTGAACTCCCATCCAGTTACCTTGCGTCTGCTCTAAATAGAATTTTTCTTTAGCTCTTCCTTTAAGGAGCTGTAAAGTGTCCTCTGCTCCTTCAGTAGTTTTAGGATCTATGAAAACTACTTGAGGCTCTTTAAGTAAAGCGTCATAGTAGTGAACATACCTTTTGTAGCCGTATTTCAAATTGACAGAAGATGTGTTATTGAAAAGGGCATACTTTTTTATAAAGAAAGGTGTAGCTTGATGTTCTTCCCAATTAGTGAGTACCAGTTTTCCTTTCTCTTTAGATTTCTTAGAATCTTTACCGTAGTCAGTACTGATAAGATCCACCATCATAGATTCTTCTATCTCAGTTTTTTCTGCAAAAAGAGGTTCCATGTTCACAAAATTCATGTAATAGAAAATGTCAACGAAAGACTTATAGAAAGAATTATCGTCTTTGTAAGCCGACAATGAAACATCATCGATAAAATCTTTAGTTCTTTCAAAAGCACATATCCAAGTCTGTTCGTCTGCTGTATCAACTTCATTAGAAGCGAAACCTAACTTAAGGTCAGTAGCAGTTTGCATCAATGCTTTCATAGAAGTGCCTTTTTTAGAAAAACACTTTAATGCATTATAACCCGGTACGTTAAGTTGTCCAAAAACTGTCATACTATCATAAGAAGTCTCATCTCCTCCTTCGTCAGTAGAGATAGAAACCGATGTTATGATGTAATCATTTCTGATAGGTTTGAACAAGTCATCTTTACCCCTTATGAAAACTGACATAATATCACCATCTTTAGGGAAAGCTCTTGAGTAAAAACTCTTGTCTGTTATAAGGAAAGTTGCAGTGCAAGTAGGCAAACCTTCTCCCACGTTTATGGTTAAGCTGCTAAGTTCTTCTCCTGAAAAAAGCTTAGATAGTATTTGAACTAAAGGTGTAACTCCCCCTAGTTGCTTAGTAGACTTGTATGGAATAGGACCATCTTGTTCTTGCTCTCCACTTTCAGGAGTATCAGGTTCATCTGTAAATGCTCTAATCTCATCTAAAACTATAGTAGGCTCAGTGAGAGCCCTTATTAACTGTTTCTCGTTCGGCATAGTAATAATCTATTTCATGTTTCTTTACCAATTTCCATCCAGCTTTAATATTTATTTCCACGTAAGCTCTCATGAATCTTTTTTGTATACTATCTTTTTCCATTAAATATGTCACCCCTTTGAATTTTTTAATGGACATCTTTTCTTTAGATAGATCAGAAGTAGAATGACCTTTAAGTGCTTTGCTTATATTAATTCCATCCCAAGTTTTACCTAAAGTATTAGACCTGTATTTACTTCTGGCAATTTTCATTTTTTCTATAGTTTCAACAGAATGTTTGCTTCCTTTTCTAAATTCGTTCCCTTTAGCTGCAGCAATTCTTAATTCTTCATACATTCTAGAATTTATTTTAAATGAATTATTTTTACGATGCAATAAGTTGCTCATAGCGAAAAATGCACTAGCAGTCTGTCGATTTCCGTGTATTTTCCATAATAACCAATGTGCGATAAAATGCTCTCTTGCAGTCAAATGTACCAAGTTATCTTTGTCATTATTACCTCCCATAGATTTCATGACTATGTGATGTTTTTCATAATACGCGCCTTCTATTAAGTCTCTTTGCTTTCTAGTTTCAATTAATCTATCATAGTGCCATGCATGATTCATTTAGCCATTTAGTTTATTTTTAATAAGTTTAGCAATGAACTCACTCTTGCTGAGAGGAGATTCACATTCTTTTTTCCCTTTCGCTATGTTAGGGCCGAATTGAACTTTTCCTCCTTTGATTATAATTTCTCTATCTCCTTCTTCTGCGATATTAGGTGGAAGATTATTGACAGATGCAACACCAATGTTCTCAGCTTTCTTCTTTTGAGCTTCTCTTCTCTTCTTCTCTATCTCAGCAAGTCTAGGATCATTCTTAGCCTTTTTAGAGACATCTATGAATTGTTCTCTAACTTCTCTTGCTATTTGGTTAGAAGAACCAGAAGGCGCCAAGTTCTCTCGCATATCATCAAGAGATGGAACAAATAATCTATCATCCTTACACAAAGAGAATGGGTTAGATATCCCATTGTACTTCAAAATTAAATCCCAAAAATTATCTACACCGTAAGCGCTCTTTGAAGCTATGTCAGGTCTCATCTCTGTCTTTTCATTGACAGCGTATATTCCTATAATATAGGGATCAAAATTGTACCGGATACTTGGATACTTCATGTTAGCGAAGCTTTCTTCTCCTTTGGTGACAATAGGTTTAATCTCAAAAACTGTCATCTTTCGAATTATTTTTTATTAGCACCTAATTTTAAGAACATTTTTTCTGCAGTTTCCCATGCTTCTTTTCCTACTTGAGCAGCCTGAGTTCCCATAGTTCCTATCACTCCTGCAATTTGATCAAATTCTGCACCACTTCCTGAAAGAAGGCCTACTGACTTAGTAGATCTAGAGTATCTGGTAGCAGTATTTCCACCTGATGGTGTAGTTCCTCCTCCGCTTCCTCCACTACTAGATTTTTTACCCCACGAAGTGTCGTTCTTAGAGTTTCTTGTAGCAGAAGATTTGTTCAACCAATCAACTTTTCCTTCGGGTGGATAGTAAATTCTACCTTGACCTCTGTTAAATATAGATTGAATATCACCAGCATCCCTAGGTCTACCATGTTCTACCGCTATAGCTACTTTGAGTTCAGTAGGAAAGTTGTCTGCTCCTATAACATCATTGAACTCGAACTTAGCTTCTGTACATATAAGATTACCGATTGTAGCTATCGGGTCATAGGGACTTCCTACTACCATGTGCCATTCTCCAACAGGCTCACCAGTTAACAACGATTTCATAGAAACTATTGAAGGTGCTCTACCTTTTCCCATCTCTATCATACCCAATTTAGCTGCACCAGTTGCTATCTTCTTAAGAGTTCCTATTGGATCTTCTGCAAGGTTTCCTAGAATTTTAGAAATGTTATCGAAAGCTCTTGTGACTTGAGCACCTACAGCTTTAGCGAAACCGACAGGATCTCCTCGGTACCAGGCGTTCATACCCGCAGGCCCTCCTAAGAAAGGGTACGTAGGAGCTTGTGGAAAATAGCGGTTAGCACCACCCCAGAAACCAGCATTATTATATGTTAAAGCTAATAAGTTGGACATTAAATCTAGCATAGCTGCTTTAGGGTTAATGTTTCCTATGGATTTAAGAGAGTAGTGGAAATTAATAGTCATAGACTGTTTGAAGTCTAGACCTCTATCTCGTTTGTAAGTTTTTGAAATAGTGTTAACTGGTCCATAGACTCTATGGGCTAGCGGACCGTTATTGTAAGGATCGTACTGAGAATTGGCAGTAGCCATGGGCGTATTAACATTTCCTGTTAGAATACCTAACCATTTAGCAACACCTGGCATCGGAGAATCTTCACTACCCTGTTCATTACCAGAAACAGTATTAACTTCAGCTTCTACTACTTTCCAGTTCATAGAGACAGTGAAACTTAGAATCTCTGATAATTTATTCCCTGTTTCTTCACCAAACCATGTAACAGCTTGAGCTATGGGGTAAAACTCCTTCTGTTTTACTACATCAGGTGGTTTGATCTCTTTGCTAACTGGTTCACCGTTTTTGTCTACTTCACCAGATGCGTTCTTGTTCATAGAAGGCACAGCTAAGTTATCATAAGTCGGTGCAGGATACCTTCTTAAAGTTATCAGTTGGTTAAGAGGGATCTTACCAATGTATTTACAGTACAAGAAATCTGTATAGTAGTAAGGAGTCTTGTCAGCTAGTACTGGGTCTGTGACCAGCTCATTCACTGTAGGGACAGATTTTTTAGCAGGAGCAGAAAATAAATTCCCATCATAAACAGGAGAGCCACTGTTACCCTGTTGACCACCATCTAACAATTTGTTAGTAAGATCTCCATTTTGTGACTGGAAAGCTGTTCCATCCGCATTAGGGAAAACAACTAGAGCGTAAGGGTTGAATAATGAAGGAGTACCCTTTTGTAAATCTGGAATATCTCCAGCTACATGAGTTTTTCTTTCTCCTGGTGCAAATTCCATGTCGATAAGATCCCTGTACGGTATCTTACCTTCTTGTGGACCAACATTAGGCCCTAAATTTATGGGATTAATAGCCATAGCAATATCCTTTTTCTTTATATATCAAGAAAAGAAAAATTGCCAACTTGTTAGTAAGATTTACAGACTACTTCAAACTCTGATCCGGTTTTCATGTAGACTACTTCATACTTAAAATTAGCTGAAAGTGAAAAATTGAGAAGGTCTCTACCTAAATCTTCTCTACACTCTTCTACTAGAAAGAGAACTCTGTAGAACCTTCTGCTGTTATTGAAAGCTTCCAACCTTCTAGTTATCTCATTGTTGAGAATAAAAGAAGTATGATCATCTAAATTCAACGACGTCAAGTAACCCAATGATTGGGCTATCTCTTTGATATCTATTACACCAAAATCCCTCAGAAAGGGATGTTCTTTTTTAAGTTCTTTGCGATTGCCTTTAGCTATCCAAAGTTCCATCATTTTCATCATTTTTAGTTGAAACAATTGCCATTGCTTCTTCCATAGTATGTCCTTGAGCTACTAAATCTTCTACTTCAGTTTGCATCAAAGCTTGAGTCTTCTCTTCTTTGAGATTGTGAGATCTTTCAAGGTTACGTTCTACGTTTCGGAGATGGATCTGTTTTCCAGCTTCCATAGTTCTCCGGTTTATCTCTAACTGTTTAATTAGAGGCAACTTGCTTTTATCTTTTAATAAGCCCATTTGCTTAGCCCAAGCTCTTCTCTGTTTTCTATTAGGCAATTCCATTATTGAGATCGTTTTTGTAAAGATTAGTAAAAAGTTTAAATACACAAGAAAGAAAAACTGAATCGTTAACTTCTTGAATTTTACTCAACGCAACAAGTTCAAATTGAAGAGATTTCTCTTGATCTGAACCATCACCGTTTATTTTTCCTTGTGAGATACCTGTGATATCAACTGCGTAACAGTAAAGAGGCTCTACTATTATTTTAGAAGTGTAAAGTTCACCTAAAAAAGACCATCTTTCAGGATCTTCCACTTCATAACCAGCTTCTTCCAATGTTTCAATTCTAGCTCTATGGAAAAGAGACGTGTCTTCAGACTCAACTTTTCCCATCACTAAGCTTGAAAAAGTCCCATTTTTGAAATGAGGATTCTTTTCAGTTATTAGACCTACTTTGTCTAGCAAACCATTTTCGTCTAATTCATAGACTACTACAGCTACAGCTGAATTGTTAGTCTTGACAGCTTGGTAACCATCTAGAGAAACTACTTCTAGTGAAGGAATCATTGAACTTTCTTTCTTTTTTGGTATATAACTTGAAGTTCTCTCTTCAGCGCTTCTCTAAGAACATTGTCATGGATCTGATCCATGATGCTCTGTAAAAGAATCTCATCAGTGTTTTCAAAATTTTCTTTGATTACACCATAAAGATCTGGAGAAGGTATCTTAAGATTAAGAGTAAGAGTGATCTTTTCTGTTTTCTTCTTTGTTTTCTCTAGAATAGCCACAACTGGATCTATTTCCACTGGTTTGTGAATTATTGAAGAGTTTCCGTAGACTGTTGGAGAAAAAATTTCCTGAGTTACAGCAGACTCAAACGGCTGAGCAGTAGGAAGTCCTAAAATCTCTTCTGGGTACTGATGCATTAACACTACGTCTCCAACTAGCTCTTCTCTTATTCTTGAGCCGTCTTGGAAAACAACATAATCTACTCCGTTCTCGTGAACAAAGTAAGAGAACTTGCTAATATCACCCTGTCTTTCAGTTTTTATCCACTCAAAATGAGACTCTGAAAATATTTCTTCTTTAGTTTTTTGTACTTTTTGCATTGGCTTTGGTTCTGGAAACATTTGAATGTCTCTTGCGTACATTCCTTGTTGACTATCACTCATCTTAAAATTAGTCTGCTGAACATAGATTGGTACCTCTTCATCCAGTCTTCTGGAAATTCTTGTTCTTCCCAGTCTAAAAAGTCTTCTCTGAATTTTGTCAATGTTAACGAGAAATGATCTGAATAGTTCAGACCATGATTCTCGTAAACTGTGACTGCTTGAATTCTGAAAACTTGTTCCGTGTTTTGAATTTTCCAGCATAAATATGAAATTCCAGCAAGAAAGTCAATACTGTAATTTATTGTTAATTTGGTAGCCCAACCTTCTACTTCTATCTCCACTGTTTTATCTAGAGCAGGTTGCATAGAAAAAACTGTTTCCATGATAGAAAAGATTACATGCTAGGAACTGGTCCTGTTTGAGTAGTGAAAGCTTTGATAGCTTTGTTAACTAATTCAGCATCGTCTAAAGTAAAAATTCCTTTTGATTGAGAAACTCTTGCTGCATCAATAAGAATTTGAAGAGCTTGTTGCTGAGTCAATTTTTCAGGAATAACAAACGAAGGGTTTGAATTGTTATTAGAGTTATCGTTAACGTTGTTCTCGTTGTTGTTAACGTTGTTCTCCGTTTGTGGAGCTTCCATTGTGATCTCTGTAGATTCCATTTTTTTTGTTTTTATGTTATTATTCGTAATTTATATCAGAATCCAGAAAAAGTTCATTTTCTGGGGTCATTACCTAAGGAAAGTAGCGTGTTGTACCACTTGGTATTTTTTCCATTCTTCTCAAAAGGATTTCCTACCATTCGCTTTCTCATTTTTTTGTACCTAGAAACAGTCGAAACTTGTTTCTTGCAAAATTTCCAGTCCAAAAGCTTCCAATTTTTAGAAGCTTCTTCGAAAGTTTTTCCGCTTTTAAACATTACAAGGAATGTTTCTGTAACTTCATTTTTTTCAAAATTAGAATTCTTATGAAACTCTTCAATCTGTTTAGCTGTCATGTTTATGTTAGCTTTCCAGATTTCCCATAATTCTTTATCTGAAAAATCTTCTTCTTTTACTCTACTTTCTTCTAAGTACTCTGAAAATGTTTTCATCTTATGATTTTTTCTCTCCTGATCCTGTAGCAGCTTTCATCACAGCATCTCCTACTTGTTTAGCTGAATTCATAGGAACTTTTCCAGCTTCAACCATGATAGTAACTAGTAAGTTGACTAGAGCTCCGACGATCTTGATGTAACCTTGTCTGTTCATGACCTTTTTTCTTATATATCAAGCTTCACTTGCTCTGCTATCCACTTATAAGTTAAAGCTATCCCTCTTTCTAGTGAAAAATTAGGCTTCCAACCAAGTTTTTCTCCGATGAGATCATTATCAGAATTTCTTCCTCTCACTCCTAATGGGCCATCTATGTGGTTCTTTTTCAGAGTTTTTCCCTCTACTGACATAGCTATATCAACAAGCTTATTGATAGTAACCATCTCTTCTGAACCGATGTTCACTGGTCCTTGGAATTCCGAATCCATAAGCCTTTGTACTGCTTCTAGGCACTCATCTATGTACAAGAAAGACCTAGTTTGGCTACCGTCTCCCCAGATCTCAATTTCTCCGTCTGTTGCAGTTATAACTTTTCTGCATATTGCAGCAGGTGCTTTCTCTTTTCCTCCTTTCCAAGTTCCTTCTGGGCCGTAAATGTTATGAAATCTTGCTATTCTGACATTTAATCCATAGTTTCTAGCGTAAGCAAGAAATAATCTTTCTGAGAACAACTTTTCCCAACCGTATTCAGAATCCGGCGCAGCCGGGTAAGCTGAATCTTCTGAACATTTCGGGTTGTTAGGATCTTCTTGATTATAAGCAGGGTACATGCAAGCTGAAGATGAATAAAAGACTTGTTTAACAGATTTTCTCACTGCTTCTTCTGCGACATTCAAGTTGATAGTAGCAGAATTATGCATCACATTAGCGTCATTCTCTCCTGAAAAAATATAACCTGCTCCACCCATATCGGCTGCAAGTTGATAAACTCTATCGAAAGAGTTCGCTTTATCGTCCACAGATTCTTGATGAGGCGCAAACATGATAACGGAGACCAGGCTCGGATCTCTTAAATCACCTACTATAAAATCATCTGCTGCAGTTTCTGAAAATTCAGGTTTCTTTAAGTCTACTCCTCTGACCCAGTAACCTTCTTTTTTTAATCTTTTTACTAGATGGCTTCCTATAAAGCCTCCAGCTCCTAAAACAAGTGCCGTTTTCATTCTATTGTGTAATTTTTGCTACCATTATATCGTTCGGTTCTTCCCCGTCAATATACATTATTGAGTAATTGGGATTAATTTCTAAAAGCTTTTGAATAACTATTTCTTTAACAGTCCCTAGACCCCAGCCAAGTTTACCCAAAATTCTCATATCGTCTATAAGTATAGTATGATCATTTCTCTCTAAGTTTTTGATCAAGTCAAGTTCTTCGTACAACGGACAAGGTCTGATTTCAGGAGTGATTCCTGGAACATAATTTCCGCCGTCTATATGAGCATCTAACCAGAAAGTTATAGAGCCTTCTATTGTAGGAAGGACTTTTTTAAGAACTTCAATAGAATCTCCCTTTTCAAATTGTATATCATAACCTGCTGACTTAGCTTTAGAAATTTCATACAAGTAATCTTGCAATTCTATGGTGACAACTTTTTTGAAACCTGCGTCTTTAGCTGCCCTGGCCGTGTTTCCGTGATACGTTCCAGTTTCTATAAAAACGTCTGAGACAAAATCGTTTAATTGATCTAAATGTTTAAAACTCATTTTTTTAACTACTGTTTTATGTTTTTTATATTTATTTCAGTGAAATAAGCGATGTTATTCGCTGACAATCTCATTAGTGACCTTGATTATCTACGTAACTATCAATAATCTGGATAGCTTCCATTAGTCTGAATTCAGAAGTTTGAAATTCTTTATCATGTTTTTTCTTAAGAACAAAAAAGAAAAGATTTCCAGATCCTTCATAATAAACGTCTTTCTTTTCAAGAATTTCAAAATCTTTTTCTAAAACTTCAAGAAGCTTTTCATCTACATAATATTTACAGTGCCCTTCCCAATTTCCTTTTTTAGGAATTTCATTTATAAGAATGCCTCCAACTTTTAACATTTCAAACATGTTTTTCCAACAATTATACTGATTTTGAACATGTTCAGATGTGCCAAAATTCGTAACTATTTCAAATTTATTTTTGTAATTCTCAGGAATTGGAATAGAAAGATCCATTACAGTAGCTCCATTTTCAGGATAATAATCGAAAGTTGTTATCTTGAGATGGTTGAAAACATCTCTAAAATACGGAGGTCCATAATTTCCCCACTCTTCTTCCATAACAAATTGCGAACCTAGTTCAGCAATTTCTTTCGAGCTATCGAAATAGCTTTCACATAATTTGTATACTCTTTTTGTTACTGCCACACCTAGTCTTTTATTTGTTTAAATGATTATGATCAATGCTCAAAACTCATTTTTTAACTCTTGTTTTATTATGTCTTTTATAATTTCTTTCAGCGAAATAGTAATTTGCCATTCAGGATAATGATTTCTAAATTTAGAGAGATCTGAAATGTACCATATATGGTCTCCGTTCCTAGAATTTTCAACTACTGTGTAGTTTGCCCAAGCTTCTCTGCCATCTATTTCTCTTAAAACTTCATTTATATTGTCTATCGCTTCTAGAATAGAAGTAGAATTAGTTCTTCCTCCTCCCGCATTATAGACTTCTCCGCTCTTGGGATTCTGATGGTAATGCCAAAACATATTGACTAAATCATAAGAATGTATATTATCTCTGACCTGTTTTCCTTTATATCCAAAAATAGTGTACGGTTCTTTATGGACTACGCATTTTATCAGATACGAAAGGAAACCGTGTAGCTCTGCTCCTGAATGATTAGGGCCTGTCAAGCATCCTCCTCTAAAAACTACAGTGTTCATCCCAAAATACTTTCCGTATTCTTGTACCATAACATCTGCTGCTACTTTAGAAGCTCCAAATATAGAATGTTTACATTTATCTATCGACATAGATTCATCTATCTCAATAAGTTCTCCAGTGGCTCTGTTGTACGACTCATACCTGGTTTCAAGCTCTTCTGTCACTATCAAAGAATCTATTTTTCCAGAACTCATTTTTTCTGCAGTATAAAATCCAGGGGAAGTGATCCCTTCTTTCATGTAATAAGAAAAATTAGGTCTATCTCCGTACACTTTATTAGTAGAAGTGAATATAAAGCTTGCAGAAGGAGAGTACAATCTAGTAAGTTCTAGTAAGTTCATAGTTCCCATAGCGTTCACTGAAAAATCCGTCAAAGGTTCTTTTGCCGCCCAATCGTGGCTAGGCTGAGCTGCTGTATGAATGATAATATCGAAAGTATAGAGTTTAAAAACTTCTTGGAGACTAGAATAATCTCTAATGTCAATGTTTAAAGACTGAAAAGAGTCAGCGTAAGCGGCTTTCATTGAAATTCTGTTCTTTTCAGTAGAAGCTGCTTCACCAAAAAAGTAAGATCTCATGTCATTGTCTATACCAATGACATCATAGCCTTTTTCAACTAAAAATTTAACAGATTGTGATCCAATGAGACCACTACTACCAGTAACTAATGCAAATTTCATAACACTTTATCTTTGAAAAAATTGACTAGATTATTCAAGTCTGACCATTCTGTTTCAGATTTCAGGAAAGGTTCTTTCCACATTTCGTAATAAAGATCTGTGTCATTCTCGTAACTCAATACTTTCTCTACTGCACTTTCAATAGACAATCCGTTAACATCGACATAAGACTTCTCATTGAACTCTATCTTAGCAGAATCACTCCCCCAGTAGACAGGGATAGTCTTAACTAACATGGGTTCAAAAATTTTCTCTGTAGTGTACCCGTTGTGACTAGAGTTCTCAAAAGCTATACAAAACCTATAATCTTTCATGAACTGTAGTTTTTCTCTCCAACCTACTACGAATCCAGTATTATTAAAGAGAGAACCTGCAGAGTCGACTCTCTTGACAGAATTCAGTCTTTGAAAAAATTCGTTCCTAAAAATGTTACCGGGATTTCCTTGCAAAAAGACGCAAAAATTAGGTTTCTTTTTATAAAGTTCATCTTTAGACCATATTTTGGTATCAAAGATTTGATCTATACTGAGATCCATGTTACCCCAATTTAGACCTTCTCTAGCCCATATCCATCTTTGATACGCGTAAAGAGGAAACCTGTAGTGATTAGGATGATCCAAAAAGTCAAATGAAAGAGCAAAATCTCCAGATTCCATATTAGGACGCACATTCTCTCCTGTCCAAAAAACTTTTTTACAGTTATACCTCAAGTGACTCTTACCAAAGACCGAATAAAAAAGTAAATCTGGATTATCAAAACCAGAAACTATTTCTACTTTGTACCCTGCTTTTTCAATGATCCATTTAAAAAATTGTCCATCGAAATCTTGCCAAAAGTCAGTAAATGTTATTTTATATGTTTTCATTCTTTGTAAAATAAAGAGTCGTAATATTTACTACCATGTAGATAAGTAGTAGGGTGATATTCCACTTTAAAACCTAGCGAGATCAATCTTTCCACTACTTGCTGAGATTTTATAGCAAGAGAAGGATCTATAAAATCGTGAAATTCTACAGTCAATTGTCTAATCTTCTGAAGAGTATTCTCTTCAGTGTTCAATAAGCAATCCCATTCTGCTCCTTCTACATCCATTTTAACTAAATCTATTTTTTCAAATGGTCTAGCTAGTTCTTCTAAAGAAAAAGTAGGAACTTCATAAGGAACTCCTTTGAAATAATTAAAAAGTATAGATCCGTTCTGTTCCGAGTTCAAATCTTCATAAAATGTGATAGATTTACCCGTCTCACTTGAAATAGCTGCATGATGTTTAGTTATTCTTTCTCCAGATAAATGTATTTCATTGAAATTGCTTTTAGAAGGCTCGAGAAGAATTATAGTAGAAGAAGGAAACTTTTCGTAAAAGTGCTTAGCAAAAGCACCTTTACAGCTGCCTAAGTCTATAAGAACAGGATTTTCAGATAAGAGATTATCATAGTAAGTATGTTCAGAAAATGTAGTTTTCATGATCTTAAATATTTATGCCCTCCTGGGACGTTAGCTTTTTCTAATTGAATTATTTTCTTTTCGTAAGGAAGAGATAACATCTCTGGATAAGCAAATCCAGGGTGAAGTTCTTTAATTTTTATTTGACTGAAATACTTGTTCATATGAGATTCGTCCCACCACACAGCTATTAAACCTTTATCCAAGTCTTTCTGAACATTCTCTAGGCAAACTTTGTTCATTTCTAGGAACTTATCACTTTTCCCTCCGTATAAGCACCCTTGAAAATAAGTAGGATTCAAGTGAAAAGGTATGTAAGCTGCAGATTCTTCTCTATGCTCAAACGTCCCTCTGACACCTGTCTTATAGAAAGTAGAATGTAGAACAGAAGCTAGGCCGCTCTCTTCTTCTAAAGGAAGAAATTCTTCAGGCTTAATTTCTTGATTGAAAGCCATGTTAGCATTAAAGAAAAAAACAAAGTCTTGTTGAGATATTTCTTTTTCTATTCTACTGAACATTTTAAATCTCATTAAAGTATCATAGGGCCATCCTAACCTAGACTGTTCTATTTTCATCACATTTTCTTTTTCGAATACTTCATCTTTAGAATCAGTGAACACAAAGTAAGTTTTTTCACAGTCTGTCAAAAAGAATTTTTCTGAAGTTTCGTAAAATTCTTTAAAAAATCTGTCATATTTTCCTGTGCAAATATACAGCACTCCAATTTTCTTTTTCATTTTTTCTTTTTGTATACTGGTATCTCTACCATTTTATGTAAATTTTTAGTATTCAGTTCTTTAAAAATCTTTATGACTTCTGATTGTCTATGATTCAAGTTAGATTCATCTACATTTTCCATTGCCCATTCTAGTTCTTCGTAAGTAGCTCCTATCTGATCTTCGTCTGATCTATCATCTTCCCATAGTCCATCAGTCGGTTTAGCTTCTATAATAGAACTTACTATGCCTAAATCTTTAGCTACACTTCTGACTTCTGTCTTTGTTAGATCTGCTATAGGAGAGATATCTACTCCTCCGTCTCCGTACTTAGTAAAAAATCCAACTCCGAAATCTTCAACTTTATTTCCAGTTCCTACTACTATCCCATTGCGATCTGATGCAATCTGATAAAGAGTTGTCATTCTTAGTCTAGATCTAGAATTAGCATACCCTAGCTCACTATTGAATGATTCGCCTGTGTATCCGTTAATTCTAGAAGTGCCAGATGTAGTCATTTCAAAAATTTCAAACAATCTAGTTAAGTTGATTTCTACTGGTATAACATTAGAAAAATTTTCTCTTAACCATTCGATATGAGCATGTGCCCTAAAAAGCTGGTCTTCTTTTTGTTTAATTGGCATACTAACTACATAAGTAGGAATATTTGTCATAGCGCAAAGCGTAGAAACCAAAGCAGAATCTACACCTCCTGAAATTCCAACTATTAAAGATTTGATAGAATTCTTATTACTATAATCTTTTATCCAATCAGATATATCTTTAGTTAATTGTCTTGTATGTAAATTTTTCTCCATGCATTTCTTTTAATTGTTGTATTACAGCTTCTCTTTCCAAGATAGTCACCTCTACTCCTCTGCCAGCTAACATCAGTGCAAGTTTAAGTTGCTGAGATTCTACTAACATAGTACTTTCTGGTTTGTATGTGACAGTTTCGAACACAAATTTTTCTTCTTTAGATCCAAGTTTCTGTTCTAGTTGTTGTTCTAGGTGATGTTCATTGGACTTGTCGGTAGCTCTGCTTATAATTGGATCGACCTTTACATTTTGCGCAAAATTACCAAAAGCTTTATTATCTCTAGGAAAGCATGGCCCTCCGAATCCGTAACCGTACTTTAAGTACTTATTTCCAATTCTTGAATCAGATCCAATTGCCGATAGTATCACATCTGGGTTGCATCCAGCTGCTATAGCGGAGTCTCCGACCATATTAGCATAAGCTATCTTAGTAGTCAAAAAGCAGTTGAGTGCTATCTTTGTTATCTCGGCTTCTTTTCTGCTCATTAGACAGAATCGAGGAACATTCTCCACAATATCTAAGTAGATATTTTTAAGATGTGCAGCCTTTTCATGATCATCATGTCCGATTAGAATCATGTCCGGATTAGCTTGGTCTCTAAGAACTGTCCCTTGTGCAATAAACTCTGGATTGTAGCTTACAGTCCAGTTGTATTTTGACAACTTTTCCGATATAGTATCACAGAAACCAGGCATAGTAGTACAGCATATTACTAGATGCCTGTTTTTTTCCATAGTTCCTAAAGAAACTAGGTTATCTACTAAAGTTTCTATTTGGCTGTGATCATAGTCACCATTCGGTAAAGACGGAGTAGCCACAACTAAAAAGATAGTATCATTTTCTACCGCTTTGTTTAAATCTGTAGTAAAAATTACTTCTGAGTTCTCTAGAAGCTCATTCACCCCTGGCTCATCACTAACAAACATTTTATTTTGGAGACTAAATACATAGGATGAGTTAACGTCTACACCTGTTACATTATACCCTTTTTTCTCTAGAGAAAGAGCCATGCATAGACCTAATCTTCCAATTCCAACTACGCTCACATTCATATTTTTATCCATCTTTCTGGGACTTGATCATTGTTAATGTTAAGGTAAGCTTTAGATTTATCATTAGCGAACCAGTCTTTCATTATAGTAACTTTGGCTGATTTGTTCTGACTTAACCATGCTCCCCACCACCCAAAAGTAGAAGGAGAAACTATATAAGAGTCGAACTTATTCATAAAGAATAAATCTACATAATTAGATTCTTCTTCTACAAAGAAGTAATTCTTTCCTTCGGGGAGCATCTGTTTAGCTAAATTCATATTATCTGCAAAAACTACGAAAAGAGAGTCATCTGAAAAATGAGATTGACATTTTTCTAGGAATTCTTTACTGGCATAAGCATGCACATCGTAGTCATTAGAGCTGCGTCTACCTGTCCTGACTTGAACAGAAACTTTATTTTTAACCGATAAAATTTCAGAATACTTCTGATCAATGTATTTCGAAATTTGATCATTAGGTTCAAACATTTCTCTTATCTGATCTGCACAGTGTATAAAATATTTTTCAGATTGGAAATAGCCACTGAATGCAATATCTCCTTCCACGTCTTGAAAATTCACGTAGGATAGTTCATTGTAATTAAAAGCTTTATCAGGAAAAATATCTGACCTGAAAGAAACATGAGAAGACAAGTTTTTAAAAATATTCCTATAATCTCTGCCACTTATCTTACAAACCCATTCTGGGAAAACAGGCTCTTTTCCATATTTTTTAGCGTATCCAGTGACTGACGCAATTTGGAACATTTGGTTACCTAATTCGCCCATGAGTCCCAGTGAAGGAAAAACTGCGTAACTCATATTGAAACTTTTATTTTTGTGTAAAAAGTGCCATCTTCAGCAGATTCAACATTATACTCTAACGTAGTCAGCCCTTCATAGAATCTTTCTCCATCGAAATTATTTTTCATTAATTGAAGCTTATTGAAATTTTGTTGGTACAAATTCTGCTCTATGTTCCTTTCATGATGTAAAGAAGTATATTCTCCATCTTTTCTTTTTGGAACTATACCCATCATCATGCATCGATTGAAAACATCATCATCTTCTGCTCCCCATCCCCAATACTCGTTAGAGTATCCGTTTATTTTAATAAATGAAGGAATATCGAATATTGTCACTCCTCCAAAATAAGTGGAGTACGGTAAAGCATATCCAAACTGTTGAGCTCTAGAAGCCAAATGAGTTGGAACATCGCAGTAATTATAATCACTGTTCACTGGAATCATATCTACGTCATGAAAGCAGTAGTGAGAAAATTCTCCACGATAATTTTTTTCCACATAATCAAAACCTATATTAAGAAGCTTTGCTCTGTTAAAAGGTTTATCATCATGTTGTTCAACGATGAAAATTCCACCCTCTGTTCCTGAAGATTCCAAAAATTCTTTCATCTTTGGCGCGAACACTTTCAAATGTTCTTCCCTGTTCCTAAAAGGAACAACTATGCAAACTTTATTTTTCATTGTGTATAAGTATATCAAACGGAAACTCGACCGTCTTTTTCATATCGTCTATAGGAGAAAGATTAGCAACTCTTTTTTGCCAATCCGTAGAAACTATCACATGTTCAACGCCTTCAGTTATAACTCTGTCTCCGACCTTTATTGGGAGAATCTTTCTTTCTGATACTATTTCAGTTAAAGCGTTCTTCCAATGCATCGGTCTGTAACTGAAAGTCTTAGAAAATTTTTCTGAAGACATGTAAGAATTGACAGGCCTCTTAACTTTACTGGGCCACGAAGAAGCCAAAACTCCGTTAATTTTCATAGGAACTCTACACTGTCTGAAAATTTCAGCAGCAAAATCTTTCCAAGTAGTTTTTCCATTCCCTGAAAAATGATAAATTCCAGATAAAGAAGGTTCTAAATTGAGTAGAACACTGTCAATAGCTCTACATATCTCTTTAGTAGAAGTAGGAGATCCGGTTTGATCTTCAACTACGTTTAGTTCGTTCCGTTCTTGAGCAAGGTTGAGCATCGTAGTAAAGAAATTTTTAGTGTGATTACTGTAGACCCACGATACTCTAAGTATATAGTACCAATCGCACTCTTCTTGGATAAACTTTTCCCCGACGAACTTAGTTCTTCCGTAATCATTTAATGGATTTTCATCGTCTTCTTCAACATAAGATTCTTCTTTTGACCCATCAAAAACGTAATCAGTACTTATGTGAATAAGAGGAATGTTGAGCCTCTTGCAAATTCTTGCTAGATTTTGTGGTCCAAGTGAATTAGCTTTAAAGCATTTTTCAGTCTCTAAAGACTCTGCTTTTTCTACATCTGTGTAAGCTGCCAAATTTAAGATTGCATCAAATTTCATTGAAATGACAGTTTCTTCTATTTTTTGGATATCTGAGATGTCTAGTTCTTCTCTGGTAAAGAAAACACAATCCCATCCTTCTACAGGATGAGATCGTTGATACTCTCTTGCTAGCTGTCCATTTGAACCTGTTACTAGTAATGTTTTCATAATTGTGATTTAGAAATTTCTCTAAAAAATTCGACTATTGAAGGATTTTCCCATCTTTGAAAATCTAGCGAAGCTTCTATCTTTTGAAGTTCATCTAGACACTCGATGTTTCCAACTTGAGAAAGAACTCTAACTCTCACCAGATTCTTGTCATTCTCGATAATTTCTCTAGACTTCTCCCTAGTTTTCATAAAATGTTGAGTAAAGAGTAAAGAGTACTCAGCAGGTGTCAGCCCTGGAGGAGGATTGAAAGTATCTTGTAAAATTCCTCTAGTGTTACTGTCTACTATTTGGTCCAAGAGATTGTGATCTACTTCATCTCTCTTTTCTTCCATATAGTAAATCTCCCAAATACTTCCTTTATCTAACTGAAAATCATTCATCATCGTCATCCTCGTCATCAAGTTCTTCATCCTCTCCTTCCATTGGCTTGTCAGGATCAATTTTAGTCATGCTAATAAAAAGCATTCTGTTAGTTTCCTCTTCTACAAGAGGCACTTTTAAAGATTCCATGACCTCTACTATCAAGTTAGCGATTGAATGAAAATCTAGTATTCCATCTTTGAAGTACAGTTCGTATACCATCTTAGATGAAACTGTGTTATCCTCTCCTACATCGTAGAGGATAACTCCATTATCTGCTCTTTCTAGAACTACTCTAGAAGAATTGTTTTTTATCTTTACTTCCATGTAACTTTGGGTGCGATTGTCTCTAAATCAAGTTCTCTTTTCAAGAGAATCTCTGAAGCTTTTATTTCTAGATCAAATTTTTCTCTAGGAGTAAGTAATTCTATTTTCTTAGTCTCTGTCTTTTCTGCTATAATAGTGTCAGAATTCTCATCAAAGTTTACTTTAGCTTTGTAAGCTGCAATAGCTTCTTCGATAGATTCTTTAGCAGCTTCATGTGAATGAGAAGCTATATAAATAATCTTCTTGAAAAAGTTAAATGCGTTTTCTCCAGAATCTGCAGTTATTTTCCAAAGATCTGGCATCTCTGTAGCTACTCTACTGTAAGCTTTGTTCATCTTAGATTCATCGAACCATTTTTCAATAATTTCAGGATGAAGCTTTTCGTGGAATACATTTCGGTACCTTCCAAACTCTCTAACAGAAATATTTAAACTGTTTAAGTGGATTATCGAATCTATCAAGTGTTTATCAAGATCTTGAACATCTAATGTAATTTCTGCTTCAAGAACTTTCTTGATCTTGTCCATGTTGAATTTATTGTTCGAAATGTTAGATTTGAAACCGTATTTTGGTACCGTAAATCCACTTCCACACTCAACTCTCTCATAGTAAGCGAATACTGCAAAAGACATTCCGTTCCAGATAATTCTTTTACCTATTTTCCAGATCTCAGATTCATCTCCAAAAATGTCTAATGTCTTATCATTTTCTATCAATGTGACTACTATCTCGTCTTTATCTTCAAGATACTCTGTAGATTTTAAAGTAATGTCTTTGGCCGTACTAACTATAGCATCTACTATTTCAGTAAATATCACGTTAGGGTCAATTAACCCCGTAGCTTTTGGAGCTGCCATGTAGATATCGTCAATAACATTGTCATCTCCAGTAGGAACTCTTCTACCGTGAACAACTTGAGACGCAGTAGGTTTCTTTAAAACTTCTTTTACTGTTGCCCAATCGTTCAGAGTCATAGTCTCCGATAGCGCTAAAAAATTATTCTTAACTCTCAAGTGAGAAAGAACTCTCTTGATAGCTGATTCAGAGAGCTGTTCTCCGTTGACAAACATTTTGTCTTTTTGAATGTCGATATCTTCCACGTTAAAAGTTATCGTTTCTCTGCCCGTTTTTTGGCTGATCTCGAACTTGAACTTCTCAAGTTTTCTCAGAGTTTCAGCCGTGCTTGAAATTGTAGCGGTTTCCATTTTTATTCTGATTTACTTATTATTGCCTGTTAATAGTTTCTATATAAATTTATTCTTAGTTATCTAGAGTGTCTCCTGTGATCTCATATAGGTAATTAAGAGTACTTTTCCAAAAATTTTTATCCTTTGGAACATCTCCAGATGCCACTATATCTTCTACGATCTTTAAGTAATTACAAGCTTCTTCATTGATAATTAAAGTACTCTGACCTGGAGTAGAGCTCTCTATGAATCTAAATAAAGGATGTATCAATCGTAAGCTGATACTAGTGTCTATTCCTTCATCTAAGATATTATCTGCTGCTTCAAAATGTCTTTCGTAATAGTGTATATTATCTGCAGAGTGATAGTACATTCCTAATTTCAATTCAGGATAAATTTCTTTCAAGTTTAAGTACATGCTTTGGTGTATAGAAGAAAACCAAGGCGCGTCGTAAGTGAGGCCAAAAAAGATATCGTTAGATCTCATCTGAACTTTCATTTCTAAATGATCTTTTCTTATCCAAAAATTAATGTACATTGTGCAAACGAAATCTTTATTGCCTTCGTACTGGAAATAAGGAGAATTAAAGAAAGCTACAGCTTGTCTAGTATGTTTATCTTTAACTAATGAATTGTAACACCATTCTAGCTGGTTGACACCAGATGGATTAGCGATATTACTTTTCGAAGCAGGATGAGGTCTGAAAAGAAGATTTCCATAATTGGAATTAGCGTAACCCGAAGGAGTTATTCCTTTCCAAAAAGAAGAAAAGTTATTGATAAAATCTATTGAAGCATCAGCTTTTAAGTACCAAGCAAGTTCTCCTGCAAAGTATCTCCAGTTGAACCTCCTAGTCTTAAAATCCATCACTGAATAGAGTGGGTCAATATCTAGAGTAGCTAAGTTAGCTTCTTTGGTAATAAGACCTCTTGGAGAAGAGGTTTGTCCTGCTGCGTCAAGATCTTCTAAAAGTTGAAAAACTTGAAGATTGATTTGATTGTAACCAATCTCTATCTCAGAGAGATTGTTTTCTACGTAAGTCATCTATTTAAAATTTAAGAAGTTGTTAACTGAATCTAAAATTATATCTTGATCAATGTAAGATTCACCGTTAGAAACATTGATGTGCATCTTATTTATGACGTTACTCTGTTTAAAAGCATTCTCAAACAAGTAAATCTCATTCCTTTTCTTTCTCACATCATTGGTGAATGATTGACCATCATCATTTCTACAAAGAAAATCGGGATCAGCTGTAAGAAGCAACAAGTAAATTGAAGGGTCGATGTCCATCCCAAACAAATTTTCCATCTGCATTACCCATTCTTCTGGATGAGTTTCTCTGTACAATTTACCATACACAAATTCTCCGAGGTGTGCCCTGTTCATTATCCAGATATCATTAGGGTACCTATCTTTGTCAGGCATCTCAAAACGATGTCTCATCGATGCTAGTTCGAATTCTTTTTTAAAGAACTGGAATTGAAAATTCCTTTTTTCAAAATCAGTTTCTCCTTTAGCAGATCCAAAATGTCTAACAACATAGTTTTCAGCTTGTGATGTAAGTCCTTTGATAAGAGTGTTCTTACCGCACCTATCAGGTCCTTCTATAATCAGTAATTTCATAGTTATTTTAGTGAATTAGATCAAAAAGTTCACACAAAAAAAAGGGAGAATAATCTCCCTTGTAAAGTTATTTAAAAGATTATCTGATATCTATAGCACCATTTTTCAAAAGTTTAGAAACCATATCTACTTGAGCAGCTTTAACTTTTGGCATCTCTTCTCTGGGAAGAGCTTCGTTACCTGGATCTTTCGATTTCAAAAACTCTAGTCTCTTTTTAAGTTCAACTTCTCCAATAGATTCAAACCATTTCACAGCTTTGTCCTTGTCGTAAGTTTTTGGATCCATGTGAGTTCCATCAAAGACGCATTTTTTAAGATCTTCGATAGTAGCTTTAAATATGTTGATGTCTCCTCCTTTTGGAGCAGTACCTCTTGGATTTTCTAGTGCATCCCCAACTGCTCTAAGTACGTACACTAGTTCGTCAGCTGGAAGATCTATCTTAACTCCTCCTAGTTTTAGATTTGGATCATTTAGAATTGTACAAGCCCATCTATGATGTCCGTCCATAATGTAGCTGTCCTTAGAAATAATAGCTCCTAGATCACCGCCTCCTATTCCTCGTATAGCTTGGTCTAGAGCTTTTCCCAAGAACACTGTATTTTGTGAAGGAAGAAGCTTAGTAGCCGGAAGCGAGACTTTCTTGACTTTGAGCTTATCGTCATCAGCTGGAGACTTGTCGTTCTTAGGATATCCTCTTTTCAAAAAGCCCTTAATATTAACTACCGGGTTGGGTAACTTAGACTTGTCTATTTTCTCCGAAAGAGATTCACTAAATTGCTGAAAATTTAACATTTACTTTTTGTAAATCATTTCTATTGGTGCAGGAGCAGCTATTTTCTTATCTTGACTTGCGTACCTTTCACTGTTCTCTAAGTACTTTTTTAAAGCAGGAAGATCATCAGCAGTGTAAAGAGCAGTGTAAAGTTTAGCTTTCTGAATATACTGGCTTTGATCTACAAATTTATCTGGAGACCATAAATGATCGTAACCGTAAAGTAAATTTCCAAACCTGTCTTTGTACTCTCTAAGTTCGGTAACTACTTCTCCAGACTCTTTTTGTTCTTTGTTAAGAACAACCCCAGAATGAAGACTGTTTGGTAACTTAGTAACGACTTTCATTGTTTTTCCAGTCTCTTTGTACTTAGAACCTACTACATTTTTTGACCAGAATTCTCTAGCCCAATCGTAAGCCCCAGATACAAGAAAAGTTCCTGCGAAACCCGCTAAAAGAGCCACACCAACTGCTTCATTGAGTGAGTTTTTAGTTTCTTCGTTAGTCTGGAAAAAATCTTCAGACTCATTTAAATACCCTGAGAAATTCTTGATATGCATCATGTTTCAATTTTTTTCTATATATCTCAGAAAAGCTCTATTTTTTTCCTTCCTTTAGAAGCTTCGGAGTTAGAACATATTTGGAATCTTTCTAGTATTTTTTCCGGTAAAAAATCTTCTAGAATTTTTCTAGCATTTTTCACATACTCGCTAGAGTCAAATTTTCTGTCGATTATAGCCTGTAAATTTTCAGGAGTGAGTTCGATGAAACTTTTTCTCAGCATCTCTTCTGAAATACCATACTCTTCGTATTTAAAATAAGCAAATACATCAGGATGAACAATCAAAGGGATGCCGTAAAAGATAGGTTCTAGAACAGCGTACTCTATTTTTCCTCTCTCTTCTCTTGTCAAGTACCCTGCATAGACACAGTAATCTTGATCTTGGTAGATATCAGATATATCATCAGCGAATTCCAAGAAAACTATCTCGCTTTTAGATCTAACCACGTCTTTCAAAAGAACTCCATCAATATTGTGCCACACTGAAACTGGATCACTAATGTTACCTCTGAATTGCAATTTGAAATTCAAATCTCTGTCAAAGAATTGCATGAAATCTTTTATGATCACATGTGGTCCCTTTGTAGAACTATATCTAGAATTGAAACAGATTTTAACAGGAGCTTCCCCGACGTATTGTTGAGACATATTGTGCAGATCAGAATCTATAAAATTTTTCTTCTCTTTAAGTGGCTTGTAAAGATCAGTGTTGAAAGGCTGTCTACAAAGATAAGCATTATACTTTTTAGTAGCATAGAAATCGATAGCCATGTTAGTATTAGTAAGAACTCTTATAGAATTATCATTCTTCATTAGCTTCTCGAAAAGATTCTCATAATTGTAGAGTCTCCATGTGTGAAATCCATGCTCGTAAAAAATAAACTGTTTTCCGCTGAACTGACCAAAAAAAGCATCTGAATCTGCTTGAGCCTGGGCTCTCTTGTCTGATTTAACTGATCCTTTAACATGTTTTGCATTGACACAAAAAATGTAATCCACATCTTCGCAAGCTGCTGCAGTGTTTGAGTAAGTTAAAAATTCTTCTCCTTCAACTTTACCCCAGCCCTTATTAATTTTAAGTTTACCAGATTTCCCAGCATGGACAGGGTGAATGATCCTAACCTCGTGTTCTTTCTTTAGAATAGCTACAAGAGCGTTTGTTAAAGTAGTTTCTCCTCCAATTACAGGATCGAATTGTATAACATTTATTTTCATTTGGACAATTTTTTCTTTGTAGAATTGTAAGATACTACGTACATATCTTGAGAAATTTGATCAGTGAACATAAATTTTCCTGATTCTCTAGGTTCTTCTATTTCAACAACTCCTATTTTTTCTAAGGCATCTACTAGAAGTCTTCTATCTTCCATGTCTCTTTCTTCTAAAATCTGCATTTCTCCCCTGGCGTTTATCTCTGCTAGCGTAGCTACCGCTGCATAAATTTTAAGTGACACTTCTTTTTCCATAAATCTTTTAAAATAATGATACTGTTTTTATAGAAGATTCTTTCTTTTGTTTCTTTTCTTTTTCCTCTTTTTGAGGATACCCTTTAAAATAAAGTTCTTCTGGAAAAGTCTCCAGTTTATCTGCATAGATAGAGAACTTGAAAGAAGATGGTGGGAGTTTTCTCATGATATCTAAGTGCTGTTCTTTGATCCAATCTTCTCTAACATCCTTATCTTGCAATAAATTGAAGATCGCTTTCAACTCTTCTTCTGTCTCAAAGTAGAAATTAGGGTTAGAGAAAGTAATCATCTTAGAATCACATTTCTTGTAAACTACCACAGGAGTTCTAGCTACGATAGCATCGTACACAGTCTTACCAATATACCTTGATTCAGTTTGTCCTTTTCCTATGAAAATGTAACCCAGGTGAGAATTTAAGAAATCAAAGTACTCGTCAGAATCTCCCTTAATGAATCCTTCCTCGATCTCGACGTTAGGTTTGTCTTTAAACTTAGTAAGTATCTCAGTACCTTTTCCAAAAATTTTAAGTGGAACTCTGTGGCTGTTCTCTTTGAATAAAACATTAAAAGCTTTAGCTCTTGCTACGTTAACTGTATCAAAGAAACCTATGTAACAAAATTTATTGTGAACTGGGTCATTCTCTATGTACTTATCTGAAAATCTTTGATAATTATGTTTCACTAGAAAGAAAATATCATCAGACACATATATAGAATTAGATTTGAACTGTTCAGGAGTAGTCATTCTAAAGTACTCATCTTCCCTATCGTACATGGTTTCATGTACCCAATCGCAAGATTCTTTTGAACCGTTAGCAAACCAGTACACCAATGAGTAGTCCCATTCTTTCCATGAAACTAAATCTTCAGCTTTATTGACGTTCAAAGGGTCTCTCATGAAAGCTGAATCTGGTTTACCTTCTTCTCTAGCTTGGTAACCAGCATCAAGTCTCTGCTTAGACAACCTTCTGTAATCTCTAACTTTTATCTCAGAATCATTGATCCTCACAAAGACTGGTCTTTTTAGATCGTTAGTGAACCTTGAGATGATCTTGTACATCTTTACAATGTTATCGTTAAGATAGCCTCCAAAGAAATTCGAGTGTCCAGGATAAGTTACTAGACAAGAAATGTGATCAAGCTTGTAAAGATCTTTTTCTCCAAATATTTGAACTATCTCATGAGGAAAATCATAAGTACTAGATTTCTCTTTTAAAATCTTCTTTGTGACAGAATCGTTAACAGTGATGATGTAAAAATCAGAATCTGAACTGTTATGATTGTACAAACTTTTCAAGAATTTAACTTCTGATGCAATTGTCCCTCCTCTTGTGGGATCTCCAAAAATAAGTATTCCTACGTTATTTTTCATAATCTTCTCTTGGTTTTACGAGTAATATAATCTATGTAATAATTGGTGAAAGCTATGATAGTATTAATTATTGGAATGAAACATATAAACAAGTGCAAGTTAGCTCTCTTGTCTATACCGTTCTTCCATATATTTCGCATAAACGCGATAGATCCGAAGACACCGTACATGTACAGTACTATTGCAATAATTAATTTGATCCAGTTTTCCATTCTTTTAAATATAACAAATTAGTACTAAAAACAAAACTCGAGATTGTTAGATCTCGAAGTTCGCTTAGTTTCGCCTAGTGACCCTTAAGGTAATCTAGATTATATCTACTTCCATCCAATCAACTCAGTATTGGTTATATTCAACTTTTGAGCGAAAGTTTTGTCAGCAGAAAAAAATTTTTAAGAATTGCTCAAAGTGCTCATTTTTTCTACTGGAACAATGAAGCACGTATCTATCACTTCTTTTGAAGCTCCTAAAAATTCCCATTTTAGAAATTCAAATGGAGAATTGTAAAGTTCTAGAGAATGTCCAGTGATTTCTAATACTTTTTCTCCATCTTGTGAAGTAGATGCCAATTGCTCAAATTTTCCGAAGTTATCATCGTCTTCACAAATTACGATTAAGTCATCAGTGAGAAGTGTTTCTATTGCTACATCATGAACAGATCTTTCTCCAGAAGAGACAAAGTCCATTTCTTTCCATGCAGTTCCATCGCTCTCGTTCAAGAACATTTTAAAGGTCAAGAACTTCATTACTTAGTAGTTTTATCT